>Ga0307378_10009699_pt1 | contig 12612 bp, 11 predicted proteins | sample UN1MG_FD_202238 | JGI IMG/M metagenome (GOLD analysis project Ga0307378, IMG submission 202238) | Soil microbial communities from Risofladan, Vaasa, Finland - UN-1 | ecosystem: Environmental > Terrestrial > Soil > Coastal area > Acid sulfate soil | place: Finland: Risofladan, Vaasa | collected...
CTCTTGTCCTCATCGACCACGATCATATGGGTTGCACATGATACACATGGGTCATATCCTCTGACCACCATTTCCGCGACCTGCCAGGGAGTTCCTTCAAGTGCTCTGCTGCAGGTTGGGAAGTTCCAGGTAGTGGGCACGAGCATCTCGTAATAGAGTACCCTGCCATCCTTGACCTTAGCCAGGTGCACATCGGTTCCTCGGGGGGCTTCGTTTGCAGCCCATCCCATTGAGCCGTCACCCTGCGGGATATAATCGGCAAGGACTTTCCCGGAGGGGTCGTACTCGTCAAGAGCCTTGATCATGGCATACAGGCTGTCCGTGTATTCCAGCTGCCTGGCAATGTGCTGTCCCCAGGTTCCCTTCTCGTCAAAGTTCTTGAACTGGACAAGACGGGCCCTTGGGCCAACCTCTACCGGTGCTCCGTCATACAGTGGCACGCCAGTGCAGGCCTCCATCTGCGGGTTGGCCTTGGTGCCAACCGGGGAGGTACCTCCAATCGGGTAGCTTGGGTCTGCAAGGCTCACTTCCACTTCGCCCATGTACCAGTCCCATGGCCGGACATCAGTCCAGCGGTCGGGGTTCCATCCTGGATTCTCATCCAGATTGGTGCTGGCATATAACGGGTGGGCGGCCATTACTCCCTGGTTGTGATATCCAAGTGTATCTGGCAGCGGGATCTGCTTTCCGCCTACATCCACCCAGTCACGCTTTTTCATGTTGCCGATAACGGCCAGCATGAACTCCATCTGTTCGTGGGCAAGGGTCAGGCCTTCTTTGGCCAGATCATACATCTTGTTGACTGCGCGCGGTTGGCAGGCTTTGTACATTCCACCGACCCTTGGGTTGCTGGGATGAATAGCTTCGCCACCAGCGATCTCACCAATGGTCTGACCGATCTCACGGATCCTCTGGATACGCTTGGCTACACTCCTGACCGGCTCCTCTGGGGTGAACGGGTTGATCTTGGTATCAGTGCCCGGTATATAAAAATCAGGGAGAATCAGGATATTATGCAATGCAATACTGTGCAATCTGTTGGCACATTGGAGAATGATACGAAGGAGTTTGGCATCCTTGGGGATTTCACAGCGGATGGAGCCCTCCATGGACTCAATTCCGGCAAGTGTGTGGGCAATGGGACAGATACCACAAACGCGTGATGCGATCTTTGGAACCTGATCCATTGTCTTGTTGATGGCGAGCTTCTCGACACCCCTTACTGGAGTGATAGAAAGCCAGTCACCCCGTTCAATGATGCCCGTATCGTCAACCTTCAACACGAGCTTAGAGTGTCCTTCATGCCTCGTGGTTGGGGAAATCTCTACAACTTTTGACAATATTATCGCCTCATTTTATTGAGTTGTTCTTATCGCGATACCGGTGTAAATCCACACAAATCTCTTCTTTTAAGATGATTGACCGTACTAAGTACGTTCAAGATAGTCTAACAATCTCCTATTATATATCTGCTTTGCAATTATTCCGGGAAAAATCGGCAGATAATACGATGGAGAGGAAAAAAGGCTGATTACGTTAACGATTAGGAAAAATCCTCATTTTCATTCGATCGGAACATGTATATGTGAGGTGCGTAAGAGTCTGATCTCATTTTTCAGGAGATGTATTCAACAACATAAAATCCGTGGTACCCCGGATGCCAGAATTCATCCAAAAAAAAGTTTATTGATTCTCACCATTCAGTTCCACATAGAGCTCGGCCATTGTGGCCTTCCTCTCGGCATAGGCATCATGCTGGTGGATGCTCTCTTCATTGGTTTGTTTTATGGTAATAAAAGAATCACCAGGGAGATCCTGGAATTCTGCAAGGACTTTCTTGGCAACTTCCCTCACGCAGTCCTCAACAAACCGGGGATTCTTGTGGGCATTAAGGACTACATAAGACTCATCGCCTCTCTTCAGGAGTTCAAAGATCGAGGAGCTCATAGACTCCTTGAGTATCCTGATGATTTTTTCCAGTTTGACGTGCTGGTCGTCATCAATCTCAATGCATAAGAACCCCTTGCCCCGCTGGTTATGGGTGGCCATGGGTACTTCAGCAAGGAACGCCCCGATTTTATCATCCTCTATTTCCAGGTTTTTCAGAACATATACTGCCCGTTCCTTCATGATGTCCTGTGCACAGGGACAGGCAGTCATCCCTGTTACTTCAGCACCAATGCTTTTCCTGACAATAGGGTCCCGGAATGTCCGCCGGGCTACCGCCCGTGCATGGACCTTCACCACTTCATGACAACTGGTGTGGGAAACAGGAGTCTCCCGCTTTACCATATACTGGCTATTCATCAGCACCTCTGTCCGGTCCGCATATTCATGCCGGTCGAGGAGTTTTCTTGCCACTACGCTGCAGAGGTTTTCTATCTCATTTACCTCGCCGTCAATGGCCTGTTGAAGAACTTCGTCGATTACCTCAAAGTTTCTGGACAGGTTGGCCCCTTTCAGGCTCCCTGGAAGATCGACAAACACGTCAAAAGTGGAGATAAAAATAACAGGCCTTTTATCAGAGCGCGATACCTCTACCAGTTTCTTGACATTCTTAACCCCCACCCTTGTGAGGTTGATGCGCACATCAGGCATCGTCGATTGAATATCCGGCAGTTCCTGTCCGCTTCTTGGACTTATTATATCGTGAATAACTCATCTCTCCCAAAATGGCGGTTGTTTTTAGGTGTCTGGTTTTAATCTTTTTATATAATATTTAATAGCTCTGTTGTCGATATGTGATAGACGGATTATGATAAAAAAATACTATGAATCTGATGCGGATCTGAGTGTTTTTCAGGGGAAGAAAATCGCAGTTATCGGTTATGGATCGCAGGGAAGAGGGCAGGCACTGAACCTGCGCGACAGTGGACTTGATGTGATTATCGGACTCAGGCCAGGAAAAAGCTGGTCTTCGGCCAGCGCTGACGGATTTAAGGTCTATCCCGTTTCAGAAGCTGCCAAGATGGCAGATATTGTCCAGATTCTCCTCCCTGATGAGAATCAGGCGGCGGTCTACCGGAATGAGATCGTGCCGTATCTCTCGGAGAATATGTGCCTGATGTTTTCCCATGGGTTCAATATCCATTTTGGCCAGATTGTCCCACCCCCTCATATTGATGTAATCATGGTGGCCCCAAAGGGTCCCGGTCATATGGTCAGGAGGACGTATGAAGAAGGGAAAGGGGTTCCGGCTCTGATTGCGGTGCAACAGAACTACACGGGAAATGCTCACAAACTAGCATTAGGCTATGCCAAGGGTATTGGTGCCACCCGGGCCGTTGTCCTGGAGACGACATTTCGTGAAGAGACAGAGACCGACCTGTTCGGGGAACAGGCAGTGCTGTGTGGGGGAGTCACCTCACTCGTAAAAGCGGGCTTCGAGACCCTGGTGGATGCAGGATATGCTCCGGAAATGGCTTATCTGGAAGTGCTCCACGAGCTGAAACTGATCGTTGACCTGATATATGAAGGCGGCTTTACCAAGATGCGTGATTCAATCAGCAATACCGCCCAGTACGGAGACCTTACAAGGGGGCCCCGTGTGATTGGTTCCGAAGCATATATTGCCATGCAGGAAATCCTCCGGGAGATCCAGAGCGGAGAATTTGCCAGGGAGTGGATGCTTGAAAATATCGTCAACCGCCCGGTTTTCAATGCGCTCACCCGCGCTGATGAAGACCACCTTATAGAAGAAGTGGGGCGGGAAGTCAGGGACCTGATGCCGCAGTTTAAAAAATAAAAAATATTAATGTCTTTTTTCCCGCTCTCACAAAGCACGCATTGTCCTGGAAAACGATGAGAGGGCATTGTGTTTATCATCAGGGGTTATATTGAGCGTTTTGCTGCCATATCTGATATCGAACTCTTCGCCAATGCAGCTCCCGATAATCCTGTAGTTCAGACCCTGGAGGTCACCTTCATCTCCGAAAGCCAACAGAAACCGTCCATAAGTCTCGGAAAAGAGTTGTTCCAGAACGGGCCCTTCGAGAGTAATCCCGGCACCGGTTTCAAGGGAGGCCAGAGCTGCAAGCAGACCCCCCTGGGAGAGATCGGTTACAGTAAGATCAGGGAATTGTCTTACTCTCTCCGAAATGAGTGATACTATCTCATGATCTGCGAGGGGGGGTGATTCGCCTCCACATGAAGAAACCACATCAAGTATGGATCCTCCAAAATGGTTACCCGTCTTTCCCACAAGAGCCAGCCCAAATCCATCCTTTGGACCGACACCTTTCCGGAGTATTCCTTTCCCGATCATACCAATGGAAGGCGTGGGTTTGATCTGGGTGCCCATTTCATCACTCTCGTTGTAGAGAGAGACATTTCCTCCTACAACGGGTGTCTTAAGTTTTCTGGCCATATCCCCCATCCCGTATATTGCCTGCTCCAGTTGCCAGTATATATCAGGGTGAACGGGACTTGCAAAATTGAGGCAGTTCACGATGCATAACGGATCAGCGCCCACACATGCCAGATTGCTTGCATTTTCAACCAATGCATTTGCTGTTCCTGAATAGGGCGAGAGATATATATGCCGCGGGTTGCACCCGGAGGAAAGGGCCAGCGACTCGCCTTCAAGGCGGAGAACTGCTGCATCTTTTCCAAAGGTAAGTGTCCTGAGCTGGACATCGTGGTCATACTGTTCGGTCACCCAGGATTTCCATGCTACTTCAGGATGGGAAAGCACCTTCATGGCAAGTTCTTTCAAACTGTCATCAGGCTGTACAAATGGTTTCTCCTGCGAATATGGCTGTTTTTTCCAGGTACAGAGGGGAGCGTCCCCGCATAAAAAGTCGAGCGGAAGATCGCAGACGACACGATCATAAAATTTCACAACATATCGCGGTTCTGCAATTACCTCTCCAATATCACTCCATTTAAGGTCATATTTCTCTGATATCTTCCCTATTGTCAGCACATCTTCCGGAGCAACCTCTACAAGCATTCTTTCCTGCGATTCCGCAAGCATGATCTCCACCGGGTGCATATTGCCTTCACGCTGATGCACCCTGTCGGCATGGATAAGACCTCCGAACGTGCTACACATTTCGCTGGAGGCGCCTGCGAGTCCGGCCGCCCCAAGATCGCGGCATGATACAACTTTACCCGTTGCCGCCATCTCCAGAATGGCTTCAATGAGAAGTTTCTCTGTGAAAGGATCGCCGATCTGCACACTGGGCCTGTCCTGCGCCTCTGAGTCCTCAGAGAGATCCCGTGATGCGAATGATGCCCCGCCTAGCCCGTCTCTGCCGGTGGAAGCACCGATCAGCACCAGATGGTTTCCAGGTTTTTTGACCCTGGCGGTAATGAAGGAATCCGGGTGCACGATGCCCACACACACTACATTGACCAGAGGATTTCCATTGTATCCTTCGTCAAAGACAAGATCGCCCCCCACCACAGGTACCCCTATGCAATTGCCGTATCCCCCGATGCCGGCAACTACATGCTCAAAGAGATACCTGTTCTTTTCTCTCTCCAGTGGACCAAAGTAAAGCGGATCCATAAGAGCTATGGGTCGGGCGCCCATTGACAGGACATCCCTTACGATACCCCCCACTCCTGTTGCTGCGCCGTCATGCGGGTCCACGTAACTTGGATGGTTATGGCTCTCCATGCTTATTGCAAGGGCCAGAGTGTCATTGTACCTCACAATTGCCGAATCGTCTCCTGGTCCCAGGATCACACCCGGGCCGGTAGTGGGCAATGTTTTCAAAAGATTCTTTGTGGAACGATAACTGCAGTGCTCACTCCATAAATTTTCAAAACATGCCACTTCCACATCTGTAGGCTCCCTGTGGAGTGTTGTTCTGATCAGATTCAGGTCTTCGGCGGAAAGCATGGGAAAATGTCTTTTTCCTGACCTAAAAAAGCATCTGGGAAGTTATGTGGGGTACCACCTTTTTACCACCCTGCACGTATATATATAGATCATATGGTGGACTCTTACGAAGCACTTCTAAAGAAGGCCTACGAGCAGGTCACCGAACCTACCGAATCGACAGAGCGGTTCACGGTTCCTGAAGCCAGGACCTATATCGAAGGCAAGACCACAGTATTTGAAAACTTTGCTGAAATCGTCGATACGCTGCGAAGAGACAAGGATCACCTGATGAAGTTCCTTCTCGGCGAATTGGGGACTGCCGGCAAAATTGACGGAAGTAGAGCCATCTTCAATGGAAAATTCGAGAATTCTCTCATTAACAACCTTGTCAAGAATTATGTGGATGACTATGTCATCTGTTCCGAATGCGGAAAATCCGACACCCGGCTGGTAAAAGATGACCGTATTCTGCTCCTGCGATGTGATGCCTGTGGAGGCCACAGGCCGGTACGCAAGAGAAAAGCCAGAACAGAGCCCGTATCAAAAGAACTCGCCGAGGGATCGATAATGGATGTCGACATCCAGTCCGTGAGCAGGCGGGGAGATGGTGTTGCACGCATTGGACGATATATCATGTATGTCAAGGGCGGCAAACCGGGGCAGAAAGTAAAAGTCAGGATAACCCGGATTTCGGGATCGATTGCATTTACCGAAAGAGTCTGAAAATTAAGAAAAGAACAATAACTATATTCTTTTTTCCTCTCAGGAACGATTTTCTTCCAGATCCTCCAGAAGCTTCTCGCAGTACCCTGCCAGTCGCTGGCATGCCTCGGTAATAACTTTCAGGGGGTCTTTTTTCCCATTGGTGGTGACCAGAAGTTCCGGATCAGAAAACTGGAACTCAACGAGATATTTCGCCACATCTACATCAGGGTCTTTGAGAATCTCCTCAGTGAGAAGGTTCATGAAAGTGTGCCCCTCGCCCTGGATCACCAGTCTGACTTTGTCCTCCTCAAACTCGAGTACCTTAATATTCATCCACCTACGAATGGTGGGTGAAAAATTATATAGATATGTATGCCTGCCATTGACCGTCTTCATAAAATGCCTGCCAGTCATTCTGTGTCAAAGCAGAATACTTCGCCGTCTCTTCCTGTATTCGGAAGATTCCAGGCGATATTGTGGCTCATATGCACGCATCTGAATTCCCCGGCTCTCAAATACCGGGCCATTTCACATGCCTCGCGGTAGTTCATATGTTTTGAGATATGGTACCGCGGGGGGACCAGGGCATCGATCAGAAGAAGATTGACATCTTTTAAGGCTTCAATGCTTCTGGGCGGAATATCGGTCCTTGAATCCGAAGTATAGCCTATCCTTACATCCCCACAGGTGAGAACCACCCCGCATGTAAAGACATCAGGATGATTTACTTCGATGAGTGTGACTTCCAATCCATGGAGATCAAAGGTTCGGTAAGGTTCAACCGCGTGTCCATGAAAAGAGAGGAATTTAAATATCTCTCCGCAATACGAGAGCACTTCCGGTGCGGCATAAACCTCTGGCAGCGCCTGCACCCTGTAAAATTCCCCAAAACCCATAAAGTGATCATAATGTCCATGAGTCCAGACTACTGAATCTATGGACGGGGAACCATTGAGAAGAAGCTGCTGCCGAAGGTCGGGGGAAGTGTCAATAAGGATATTTTTCCCCCGGTGCTCGATTAAAAGTGAAGTTCTCAGCCTCTGAACGTGATACTTCCGTGCAAATTCACACTGGGGGCAAGTGCACCCGATTTTGGGTGTTCCTATGGCATCACCCGTTCCGAGTAAAGTCAGTTTCATTCCAACCAGTTCTGTTGACGGATAGAATCGCGGGTGAGCACAACCAGCATTCCTTTCTCGAGATCCTGCTCAGTAATGTATTCCCGGTTCTCCATCAGGGCTGTAAGGATTGCTTCCTTGACCATGATTCGCAGATCAGCTCCGGAAAATTTCTCGGTAATGTCTGCGACCCTGTTGAAATTGCACCGGCAGTCTATAGAGGTGGTAACCCTTTTCAGAATCTCCTCTCTCATGGGTGCGTCAGGAAGCCCAAACGGCACCACTTCGTCAAATCGTCTCCAGGCTGCTTCGTCCAGCAACTGGGGATGATTTGTGGCACCGATCAGGAGCACGGCATTTTTAACCAGATTTATCTGGTCGATATTCTTCAGGAGTGAATTCACCGCCCGCTTCATTGCCCCATGATCGTCTGCGACCCTGCTCTTGGCAACAAAGTCGAATTCGTCAATAAAGAGAATGCAAGGAGCCAGTTTCTTTGCAAAATCAAATATTCTGTCAATATTCTTTGATGTTTCTCCCAGGTACTGCGACGTAATCATGGAGAGACGGACCTCGATTATGGGAAGGTGCATCTCATGGGATAGGGCCAGGGCAAGCGATGTTTTTCCTGTTCCCGACGGTCCGACAAAGAGGAGTTTGCCAACTTCATAAATTCGGTGTTTCTGGAGGATCTTCAGGTTCTTACGGGCAACGTGTACTTTCTTAATAATTGTTTCCTGTTCCGCGGTGCACACCAGATCTTCGAATTGCTGCTCAACCTCTTCTGGGGCGTTTACAATAACAAGATCCAGGGCACTTTTCAGTCGCTCATCTCCGGCGATTATAGTAGACATTTTATTCTGAAGATACACCTTGGTGTCCTCGAAAAGAGGATTTGCCTCTTTTACTTCCTCGTATGAAATTTTTACCGAGTCGGAATCACGGAAAAAAAATGCAAGTGCAGGATTTGTTTCAATATAGTTTTTTCCGCCTTTTTTCAGGAACCATTTGGCTGCCGGTTCCAGCGTGGTGACATAAATGCGCTGACCAAACTCCTCGCATGCCACAACAGGGTTAGACTCAAGCTTCCGGCATGCATCCGTGATGCCAAGGGTCTTCCTGACCATGCCCTCGCTCACGTATAATGGCCGCTTGACTTCTCCCGCTCCGTTCCCACTGAATAATTCCCTGCATTCCGGGGTGAGATCATTGATTTCAAGGTTCTGGTGGCGATTGAATATTTCTGCGGTAAGGATTACCTCCAGAAGTTTGAGGGTATCGTTATCTTTTCCAGACATCTCTGTAACTTTAACTATTCTGTTTGTGATCCAATAAGTATATCTTTACAAGCGGGTGGTGACCACGCATCCATCATCAGTGACAATGAGAGTGTGCTCGTGCTGGGAGACCAGGGATCCGGGAATATCTGATAGCACAGGGTATGCCCTGATCACCTGCATGCGAAGAAGTGTGGACAGGGCAATATCTGTCTTCTCACCGGGCAGCCACCGCCGGGCAAAGGGCATGCCTCTCCTGCTGCGTATTGATTCCAGGATCCGACGTGCAGAGGCAAGCCTGACAGGCTTGACACCAATCTGCTGGAATATCTCGGCACGCGGCTTCTCACTGACCCTGCCCGCTCCGGTGCTGGCGAAAGGCTCAATTGCAAAAACCATTCCTTCCTTGAGAACGGCGCCCCCCTGGAGAGAGATATTTGGTATATTCGGAGGTTTGTGAATGATATACCTGTCCAGTCCGTGGCCGGTCAGGTTGGAAACAGGCCGGAATCTACGCGATTCTATCTCCCCCTGAATGGCGGATCCGAGCTCACCAACAGTAACCCCCGGTCTGACACGTTCAATAGCCCGTTCCAGCGCCTGCTCTGAGGCCTCAAGGAGGGTTGAATGGGATCCAAGGTCAATGGTAGTCGCGGTGTCAGCGATATAGCCGTCGATATGTACGCCCAGGTCAAGTTTGACCACATCGCCCTCGCAGAAAACCCGGGTATCCCCGGTCATAGCGGTGTCATGGGCGGCATCCTCATTGATAGATACATTGAGTGGAAAGGCCAGTCCTGCACCTTCTTTGTCCACAAGTTCTTCGACATATTCTACAACCTCCAATATGGGTGTGCCCGGCCGTATCTCTTGTGCGCCCATGGAAAGGACAGTTGCTGCAATAGTTCCTGCCTGCAGGTACAGGTCATATATCTCTTCTTTCATTAAATTAAACCTCATACGACAAAATCATAAGGGAATCGTGTGAAACACTCAAATCCATTCTTCGTAACCACGCCAATATTTTCCAGGCGTACTCCGCCCCTGTCTCTGAAATAAAGTCCTGGTTCATTGGTTATGACATTGCCCGCAGATAGAGCCAAACCTCCCGGCCCTACATTCGGAAGTTCATGTACCTCCAGCCCTACTCCGTGTCCCAGATTATGTATAAATCCCTCTTTCCCACTCTGGTACCCATGATCGGAGAAGAAATCCACCACTGACTGGTGGACATCCGCTCCGGTAATCCCTGGTTTTATCTTTTTTGAAGCCATGGTTTGGGCATCCCTGACCGCAACGTACATATCTGCAATGTCGGATGAAGGCTCACCTTTGCAGATTGTGCGGGACATGTCAGAATAATATCCTGAATTTTCGTCCTTTGGAAAAATATCAATAACGATTGGCTCCCCCTCCTGAAGTGGCCCGGTCCCCCTTATATGTGGGATGGCACTATCCTTTCCGCATGATACGATGGTATCCGATGCCCGGCACCCGTACTCGAGGAGAACTTTATGCATTTCAGCCCGTATACACTCTGAAGTGAGGGGAGTCCTGCCTTTATGAAGTACGCCTTTCCGCGGCTTCGATTTTTGGATCAGTGCAACGGCAACTTCCATTGCACGTTCTGTCGCCTGCTGGACCATTCGGATAGATTCAAGTTCATATGGGCTTTTTTTTGCTCTCATCCCTTCAATCGTCCCTTTATCTGAAATTACTCTGCCATAGTGCTCAAGTTCCCTGCCAAGAGCAATGGGAAACCAGGCGGGAACCAGGATTTTATTCCCTGCCAACCCTGATATCATCAGGGCCAGGGCCTTCCATTTGTCTTTTTCCTCTTTGATGATATCCAGAAGTCCCGCATCAGCCCTGGTCATGACCGCTGTATCCGATTCACGTGATGCCCGTTCGAATTCCATCTGCGATACCACAATGACTCCCCTTTGGCCCTTTTTCTTAAAATATACGATTGGATCAGTTGAGGTGAACCGTGTGAGATACCGCATGTCTGCGGCATCCGAAGTTGCGAACATCACAAAAGAATCGGCCCCGCATTTCTCCAATGTTTTATCCGGTATATCCATATAGCCTTCAATTGGACAAAATACCACAAGTACTTTTATGATGAAGATGACCTATGAATAATGGATGAGGCAACCAGAGAGCGATTCAAATGGAAATTCTACCGCCTTGCGGTTTTGCTGAATGCGATAATCCTGTGTATTGCCATTGGGATCATTGTCTTGTTCATAGCCCCGGAAGGATATGCACTTCCTCTGGCGGCTGCGTTATTTATTATTGCCGGGTTGATTGCAATATATTTCAGTGGACAGTACAAGGTTACGAAAGCTTGGCTTGATGAAGATAAGTCACATGATGACGAAACTTAAAAATACGAAGTCCATATGATAGGAAAGGTCAAATCTGAAATTGAATTGATGAAGCGGCACATGGAGGTCCTGCGGGCAGTGGTACAACATCAGCCAATCGGAATCATGAAACTATCCGAACTTCTTGAACAGCCGTTTCATCGTATCAGATATTCACTCCGGATTCTTGAGCATCTCGGATATATAAAGGCATCTCCGTCTGGCGCGGTTTCCACAAGGGCTGCAGAGGATCTTTTGCGCCATTTGAATTCGGAACTCGATGAAATGATTGCAATGCTGGAGACCATGAAACACCATAATGAATAAATGCGAATTTTTGATTGTAACCTGTCCCAGGAATTTGGAATAAAAAACCCTGCTATTCAGCGGTATCTTTAAAAGCACTCACAAAGAATCTATTAAGGCATATCGGAATGCCGCCATAACTCAGTTGGTAGAGTGGCTGGCTGTTAACCAGCATGTCACAGGTTCGAGTCCTGTTGGCGGCGCTTCACCCGGGCCCGTAGCTTAGTCCGGTTAGAGCGCCCGGCTCATAACCGGGCGGTCATGCGTTCGAATCGCATCGGGCCCACTACCCTTGCTGCTTTTAATTCAAAACTTATGTATGGGCGGAGGTGTATAGTCACCACGTATGAAGTGCCCTATCTGTGGCGATGATTGTGTCAAGAATGCGCACGAAATTATTGATATTCTTCCCACAATATTCTCACGCTGTCCTGATTGCCGTTTCAGGATGCTGGATAAAAAAGCACCGCTCCCAAACCGCTATTTTGAGACTCCCTGTAAGTGTGGAAAACGATTCATCGACGAAGTGTATGCCCACATCTATGTAATTCTTGTTGAGGAAGGGATATTCAACGGAACGGAACCGATAAGTGCTGTAGGCAGCCCGCTTGTTCATCCGGGATTTTTCATGAAAAATCCCCCGTTCCTGCCCAAAAACTCGCTTGTACTACTCTCCAGGCATCTTAATTCGAAAGTTTCCGGACGGATCGTCGACGAAGTTCCTGAAATTCGGGCGGTAATCAGGAGCGATGATTCAGTTCCCGGTATTTCCGATATCGATCTCGATGGCATGCCCGATACCTATACCCTTCTCGCCGGATGTGATATCAGGGCAAATGTCTTTGATACGAGTTCCGGGCCCATAGTCTTGTATAAGCAACAGTCAACCATGCATATCGAATTCCCCCGGCGTTTCAATCCAAAGATTAAGGGGGTGGGAGAGAAGATCGCTGCATTCCACCCGGAACACTTCATCGACGCGTGCTGCGGGACGGGAACCCTTGGTC
>Ga0307378_10009701_pt1 | contig 12610 bp, 11 predicted proteins | sample UN1MG_FD_202238 | JGI IMG/M metagenome (GOLD analysis project Ga0307378, IMG submission 202238) | Soil microbial communities from Risofladan, Vaasa, Finland - UN-1 | ecosystem: Environmental > Terrestrial > Soil > Coastal area > Acid sulfate soil | place: Finland: Risofladan, Vaasa | collected...
TGACATACTAAAAAAACCACATTTCTTGGCAAAGTTGATTCCCACAAGAGTCAGAATTTTATGAAAGGCTTCAAACTGAATTGGAAAGTTTTCTATGTGCGATCTGACGTGTTACGTATAGCAGAATAAAAAAGTATACAGCATATGGGATTTTAAAAAAAGCAGGGCTTTCGCTGATCCTGCATTGATCTACTACTTCGGCAGTAAATTAGCACATGATGAGGGCGATCTTTTGGTCGCCCAAAGCACTAAATATTTCAAAATCTTCTTGATGACATCTTAATCATCGATAAAACTGATGATTCTCATCTACCTTTAAAAGAATGAGATGGGAGCTTATATAATTTTCGAATCATTCTGGCTCAGTTTTTACGATAGTCCGTATTTCCTGTAGTGTTCGGAGGTACAAAGGTTTGTTCGGTCCTCCAATATCTACAGCACGGATAGCCATTTGAAGTGCCTCATTATATCGTCCCTGCTCGGCAAGCACGTGTGCTAGGTTGTTGAATGATGCACCGCTTCGTGGATGGGCTTCGGCTGCATGGCGGAATGCCTGCTCTGCACCAATGAGATCTCCCAAGGCGTAGCGGCAGTTGCCCAATCCCATGAGGGCACCAAGGCTAGAATGCCAGCGCTCTAAGGCGGCAGTATAGGCTGCGGCTGCTCCCTTGAATTGCCTGGCCTGTTCAAGGCCCAAGACTGCACTCAAGTAAGATTGCTCATCAGCGCTCGCTGGAATTTGACCTGAAGGCAGGACCACGAGCCCCCAATAATCAGCACGTTTCCACGTTCGCATGAAAAGCGTCCAACTCATGCGCCGCCTCGCTTCCTTCCCTGAGTGTATGATAAACACGGCTTTCGCCATATTATACCCTATGGGCACCGAGTAATGCCACCGGGGAAACCACTGGAGTCCGAGATTTTGCAGGATTATTACCGGATGGCCTGCGGCCAGTTCCTTTAGCAATGCCTCGACGCCTTTTATGGGATAGGCGAGTCGATTATAACGACGTGCGGCACTTATAAGGGCGGGTTGTAAGCTTCCCTTTTTTGCCGGCACAAAAACCTTGGGAATAAGATCTTGAGGGCTGACGTTTGCCTTGGTCCATTGAAGCACCATGGCCATAGCTGCCGGGCCGCACTGATAGGCCTCTTGGGGGTAAAAAGGCACTGAGGGTATTTCCACGCTCCCCGGCAATTCTGACAACGACAGAGAATTCAGCTCATGGCTGAAATGGGCACAGCTGACCGTCAATGACAAGAAAAGGACAAGGAAGGTGATGCCCGTCTTACCGCAACGGATAGCGGGGACGGGCATTTTTTATTTCCCTTTTACGAATGGGAATACGTCTGTATAACCGAGAATGTCTGTTGCCAGCAAGACGAAAAATACCAGCAGCGCTCCACCCACTAAAATACCTAACGCACTACCACCTGCTGGCATTTGGTCTATGCGAGCGACTATTTCCGCAATTTCCCGGTCAGTGAGGCTATCTATCCATGCCTTCGCTTCTTCACTTTTTACTCCCCAGGCCTCTAACTGTTTGCGCACCTCAGAGCGATCGAGGAGTATAGTGAGACGCTCACGATCAAGATTCTGTTTATTCTGTTTGAGGATTTCATCCGTACTTACCATTGCTGCATGGGCCGGTGCCCAGCTTATGCTGAAGGCACTAATGGCCAAAATTACAAGACCTGCAATCGGCTTTCTCATGGATTGTAAAAAACTCATAGTCTTTCTCCTTTCTCCATAAGGTTAAAAAAATTGGTGGCCGGACTATACGATTTGATACTATCCTTCCAATGAACACGAAAAGTGAAGATATTCTTTTAGAACAAAAAAATATACAATGAGTATCTTTGTTAAAAATATATTTATATCCTCTAATGCTCTCCATTGTTACAAAAAAAAGCGATGAGAGGCCTCTTAATAGAATTGCCATTAATGAAGGGAAAACATTTACCTATAAGAATAATAGTTGTATCTGGATGTCAAGAAAAATCGCTTTTCAGAATTGCCTCAGAATCTACAATTTTGGACTGAGGAAGGGAAGGCACGTTTCAAGATATTGTGAAGAGCCTTTAAAGTCGAAGATTTAAGTATTCCTGCCGCTGAAACCTACCATCGGCAGAATGTTATGAAAGGCTTCAAACTGCAAGCGGGATAAGCATAGGTTTACAATGAACACCGCTTTATCTTCAATGCCAAGTATATTGCCAAGCTACTAAGCCCACAAAAAACAAGCCAGATAACATGATAGCTTCCCACTGTATCAAATACCCACCCAGCGAGAGTTGGCCCTATAATCCCTCCTATTGATGCAGATCCCATGGTGATTCCGATCATCTTGCCAAAGGAATTTCTTCCAAAGTATTCCCGGAGAATCGCCCCTCTTAAAACCATACCTCCCCCATAGCCTGGGGAGAAAAGCAGAAGGAAGACGAAAACAACCCATATCACTTGTACATAACTAAAAGCCAGCATTCCCAAAGATATAATGCAGAATGACCAGGCCATAACATACCCTTTATCAAAGACATCGCTTAACCAGCCGAAGCCGAACCTTCCGATAATGCTGAACAGGGGAATAGCGCCTGCAACAAGCCCAGCAGTAACTCTTGGCAGCCCTAAGCTGCTGAGGTAGGGCATGACATGGATGATAACTGCTGCAACAATCATCATCCGTATTGCTTCAACTATGATTAAATACAAGAATGATCTCTTTTTAAGCGCCTCCTTAAAACCAATTTCTACTGCCTTAACTCCCGTGTCTTGATTTTCCAGGTTTGGCATTCGATCACTCGGTGATATTCCATCCGGAAGATAGCCATATTGTTCTGGCCTGTTGCGGATAACAAAGGATAAAGGTATTCCCAGGATCCACATCCCCAATCCTAAAATAATTACGGTAGTCCTCCAACCAGAAACCCCGATAAGCTGAACGATGAGGGGAACCATCAATCCGCTGGCGCCAACACCAGAGGCCATCACACCGAGTGCTATCCCTACGTTCTTATGAAACCAGTTGGCCACAGCAGCCATGGTCACTACCATAGCACACCCCCCGGCGCCAAATGCAATCAGCAAAAAAGAGCCATAGAACATGGCAAGAGACTGGGTACGGCTGAGGAGGATGAGCCCGGATCCAACGGTGATCGTTCCCCAAAAGATGAGTTTTCTCGAGCCAAAGCGATCGACGAGAAAACCCACAAGGGGGGCAAAGATCCCCATCTCTAAGCCCCGAAGGCTAGCGGCAAAGGATATTTGCGTATAGCTCCAACCAAATTCCTCTCTGATTGGCTCGAAAAAGGCCGTAAAACCATAGAATATAGCACCGCCCACATAGAAGCCAATGAGGGAACAAGCGAGTACGATCCACCATCCATAAAAAATTTTGTTAATCATAGGTATTATAAGACTGGTGTAAGCTGAATAAAAATAAATGCGAATTAATGATTAGCGGTATAGTCTATGAGGTGAGGTATGTCAATATCTCGTTTAGTTTTGACACTATCTATAGTGCTCTGACAGTTTCTTTCGTTCTTCATCCGGCAGTGACCTGATATAAGACTTCCATCCTGGACACCACCCGATATGCCACTTCCATATTCGGCTCAAAATAGATCGGGGGTTCTTATCATACCTTGCTCTGAGCCCGCATTTTTCACAACGATTCATTGCTATTCTCCTTTTAAATGCAGTACAGTTTTTCGCCCTTGATTGAGGGTTATTCTGAAAAGAATGCTCTTTTACACAATATGAGTATAGGTTATGGAAACATGAAGATCATCAGTAGACCATCAGATTTACTATTCGTTTTTTAATTTTGCCACGAAAATGCTAAGAAAGGCTACCTCATAGCCGAGTGATAAAGGCAGGTAAGAGGGCCAACTGGAACTGGACGATCTTAATTTTTGGGAACCGGTCAACTTATTATAGAAATCCCTTTTTATAACACTACCCAAAAATTCGTTTTGCTCTTTCCTTGAAAATTTCAAGAATGCTGATCGAGGAAGCGATTGTGGCAAGAATACCAATTTGAGCCACAAATTCAGACAAACGTCAAAATTTAAGTTGTTTCAGAACCTACGTTCCGGTCCATGCTCAATCAGGGGCTTGCTGTCAGCGGTCTTCGGCCAGTGAAAATCATAATATGCTGTTTTCGCCTCGTGAAGCTAGCTTTCAATATCTGCTTTTATTCTGTCGAATTCCTCTTTTGTGATTTCACCTTTCGCATAACGCTTTTTCAAGATATCCAAGGGCGTTTCCGTAACAGAACGATCAGAACCTTTGGATTTTGATCCCTGTAACAGGAAATAAATCAACACACCTAACACAATCAGAAGTAGTATCCACATGAAACCACCTCCATACCCAAAATTCATCATATGGCCCCCATAGCCTCCTCGCCAATTTTCATACCCGCACCCCGGAATGATAACTGAAAGAATCACCGGGATTGCAAGAAGTCCAGACACTCTTTTCATTAAGATACACCTCCCTTACGGCTAGCAGAAACTTACCTCATCAATCCCTAAAACCCTTCATTTACTGCCTCAAGGAACGTTAAGCAATTTCTGCACAAATGCCCCCTTTTAGGGGGAATATAGGATCTCCCCTTTTTTCCTCCCTTATGATCGTCCCCTATTATGGGGATTATCGTTCTTTGGAAAGTTAACAAATGCAGGATAATACCTAATTTGAAATTGCGCAGATCTTATTAGATTGGTTGAGCTATACAACTTAGTTTTGGATAAACATTGCAAGCAAAAGTAAATTTGGCAATTTTTTCCGATATCTCTTCCCGAAACATTTCTCTTAAACGCTTCTCGACTGATTCATCCACATTAGCATATTGCGCATAGACCATACGAATCAGCCTATCCTCTGATGCTGTTGGTTTAGAGTGTTCATTCTCCCATCTTGATACTGTAACTCGGTTTACGCCTATTATCTGCGCGAACTCTTGTATTTTTAGATAAATATTCTTACGAAGAAACTTAATTTCTGGTGCAGAAAGCCTATTTGGTTTCAAGATAACTTGTTCTCCAATAACCTTTAGTAACTGGTTGGGATTTGGAATAGAAACAACTTTCTCACCGCAATTATCGCATTTCTTTATTTCAACATTCATTAATTTAACATTATCTAAACCAGATTCTAAAAATTCATGCTCTCCACGAGCAGTAACGATATCCTTATTCCCACAATTCGGGCACCTTTGCTTGCTACTCATGGTTGACCTCCTTTTTGATAAATAGTGACCACCCGGAGCGTACGAGAATCTAAAATGATAGTAACGATAACTGCATCATTGCCATCAAGCGTTGAACCTTCAACTTTATATTTATAGTGGTTGTGATTTTTATCATATTCGGATGGGGAATTTACCGTACCATTGGAAAGTATTAGAAGTATATCTTGAAAATCAAAACCTCTCTCCAGCATTTTTTCCTGACAATGACCGGTTAAATCAACATTACAATCAGCATAAGTTGTGATTTTATTGATTAATTCCGTTGCTTTTTCTGGAGCAAGTGGTTCACTTATCAAATATTCCATTTAATTCTTCACGTCAAGAAAAAAGTAACATGATGTTACATTTTTTTATTATTATCAACGATTTCAAAAAACTTTCAAGACCCATCTTGAAGCGGGATGCCCTTAATTTTCTAAGAATCTCATCTGTCAACTATGCATTTTTTCATCAGTGCTTATCTCACCCCCCTCCCCATGAATATTTATCCAGGGTAGCAGAAATCTCATGAAACTTTTTTGATTCCCATTGTGATGTAAAACGAACGGTGGCATATAGAGTTAGCCTTGGTGTGTATCGGCATTAATTGTTTCACTATCAACTCCAAAATTTAAAATCTTACAGGCGGCCCGCTTTATAGATGTCAGGCGAATTGACGGGTTGGGCAAATTACATTTGATACAAATACTTATTTACTTATGCCTGGCCCCATTCACTTATGCCTGGCCCCATTCATTAACGCCGCTAATCAGCCGCGCGGCTTTTTGCGTCGGCTGCATTAGCCTGGTTGGGCAATATTCCATCGTTCTCTATTGTTCTTTGTCAATGACTGACCTTTTGTCTTTTTTTTGGGCTGCTAGCTTGAGCTCTCCTGGATAATGCTGCCTGCGAACGCTGTTTTGTTTGGCTGGTAAACCGTGACGCTTCCCTCAAGTTGGCCATGATGGTCCGGTTTGACCAGTAGCAATAAGACGAAGTGCGCACCAAGCTGTGGGTCCATCACTAAATCGTACATGGTAGTGTGGTCCCGTCCACTTGGTGCCAGTGCGAATGAATGGTGCGAGTGCCATTCGCCCAGATAATTGAACCTCGTGTAATCGTGTTTGGTGATATCAAAAAAAGCAAGAAGTGGCGCAATAATCTCTTCAACCAACCTTATGAAGGTCGCAAACGTGTCCCCTTTACGCTGTATGGTTATCTCCTTCACACGAAATGTATCGGTCCCGATGTGCGCTCCCATAAGGATGCCGCCTATCTCTCGCTTCCCAGCTTGACGCAAGGCGTCAACCAGTTGCTGGGAAATTTCAGGGGGTATTAGAAGTTGCATTATCGTCCTTCTTAAGTATATCGCACAGGAACTGTATGTCCTCGGGTCCGAGTTCTTGTTTTTTGCCATTGCCCCAGCCCCCGACCGAATATGATTCTGTTGAGATCGGTCTTGTATCGAACGGGGCTTCGAAGATCCAGCCTTTAGTCAATCCGATTAGATACATCGAGTATGGAAAAATTGAGCGTTCGGGTGGGGTAAAGCAATCCGGCACGAGGCGCACAGCATGATGCGCGATAATGGCGACATCCGCATCAGATGCCACCAGAACCTCGCCTTCTTCGTTTTCGATGGCGTAATTGCCAAGAATAGGCCCTAAATTCGGAGCTGGATTAACAGTGCAGAACTGTAGGTATGCTCCGCGCATGTCCTGCGGTGTTGGGTCTATCCCAGGTCGGCTCCTTGCGATCAGACCACCTAATCCGCCGCCAAACACTTCCATCCAGACCATGGGCAGGCTGGTTGTACGAGCTACGGCCGCTAAAAGATTAAACGCCCTTGCATTAGCCGTCGCATCGATTAAAATATCGCATGAAGCTAACCGGTTCAGAGCCCCACTAATGGCAGCGTTGGATTCCTGCCCAGTAATGTGCAAGCGACTAACCTCAATCTGAGATCCAGGCGCTACTAATCCAATTGCGATCTTCATTGCATCTACTTTGTGCTGAACCACCGCCTGCCAATCCAAAGAGTGCCGCTGGAGGTTTTCCGGCAAAAACAAGTCATGGTCAATCAGGTAGAATTTACGGCATCCCATGCGGGCAAGGCTCATGGCTATCTTACTGCCGACCGATCCCAATCCCACGATACCGATGGTTTTACAGTTCAGTTCGTTCCACTCTGGGGAACGGGTCTGAACTGGTTCATCCTCTGACTGTACCCTTGAACACAAGAAAACATCTTCATCTGGGAATACTATGAATAGGTACAATTCCCCTGCTCGATTTACTATCAGGACACTTGATATCAATCTTCCGAAGCCGTCTACAGTAGAAGATCCATCAGTGGAGAGAAATTTTGCCTCTTCCATGCCAGTGAATAGGTTTCGTAGATCCGCAAGCTTTTTTGGATGTCCGATAGCACTCTTTCCCAAATCTGTTTTGAACCAGATGCCGATTTTGAGTTCCCCAACTCCCGGTAAGTTTGATGGGATCTGGTCGTCCTTGAGTTCGCTACCCACTAACTGCTTGGCTTCGTGGATTATGCTTATCCAGGTTTCACCCGTCTTGCGGAACGAAAATTTGAAGGTTCCAATAGAATGCTCTGACTGGCTTACGAGATAATCGGAGAGCGCTTTACCCGCATACCAGCGAATCAATGTGCCACGTAATTCCTGGCCCACTGTCAATTTGTGGCGAGATGGCGCAACCACGGGGATATCTGGGCGCTCTTCGCCCAAAGGGTTCTCAATTTCGAATAGGCGGTGTGTGCTTTCTAGCATCTGAACTGAAGTGACGTCGCGGTGCCAATTGTCAGGTCCCCACTCTAAACAGAGCGGGCCATCTGCTCCACCATACTGATGGGTGGAAACCCTAGATTTCATTTTCTGAGGGCGCACAATAATTGGCGCGTCGGGATAGAGGTTGGGAAAAGAAACTCGTACTTCGTAGTCATAGCCTTTTGCACGAATAACTGCATCTAGGCCAAGTCCATCTTCATCTAGGCGCCACTCTGTGCCGATAAGCCAAGTAGCTGAACGAGATAACTCTTCAATTCCTGTGCGCTCTAGTTTTAGTCTTTTCGGATCTTTCAAAAACCAAGGCATCATATGCTGATCTACCATGCAAATTTTGCCGGTGTCTTTGGAACAATTGGTTTGTCCGGAAAGCTCAGCCCGGCAGGAACTGCGGCAGGCTTGAGCAGCCCGCCGGTCGGGCCGATCCCAAGTTTAGTGCTGAGATCCTTCGCATTGAGCGATGCGCCGAGGTTGTTTCTTGCCATCTCCACAATTAGCTCCGGCTTGCGCTCCTTACCGATGGCCTCGAAATATATTTGAGCCTGACGCAGCCATTGCCAAAACTTCGCTTCTATATTGTGGCGGCGAGACGCCGGATCACTCCATTTGTCGGCAAAGTCCTCGGCTGGGTTGACTGGGTTTGGAACGCGTGGTGAGGTAGGATTTACAAGTGCTCCCATTGTGGTCAAGATCGTCTCCAATGCATCTGCAATATTGGCTTCGCCTTGATATGCCCTAGCTGAAAGTGTTGTGATTATGATGGAGGCCGGTTTTCCATCTTGATCATCAGTAAAAAACACATCCCGGTGACGTTTCAGCAACTGCACGCACCGTTGTAAGGGGGTCTTCCACCGATAGGCCGGCAATTCGTCCAATTTCGCTGCTTTGGCCTGTAGCGCGAGGCTTTCCATCAGCGCCATTGCCAGCCTCATACGAGACTCGAACCAGAGGGCAAACCCCTCCGAGTTGCTGAGCAGCCAATCATCATGGATGATTTTGTAATTCCACATCCGATTATCAGTGATAGCCCCGGTCAAATCAGCCACGCGCGAGGCTATCTCAGCCGTAGTTCCTGTCCGAACTATAGCTTCATTTATTAGTCGCCTGCGCTCGGCGGTCTCAGGTATGGATGGGACAGTATCCAGGTGAAATTTAAGCTTATCAGCGTATTTCAACCGCCAGCAGCGTGGCTTTTCCTCACGTTTTTCTTGTATGCCACGTTCAACACGGTATTCTTCTAGATCGCTTCCAACGAGGTTCTTGAGTTGTTGCTGGGTGATGGACTTCTTTGTTAATCCTACCCTGAGACGACAACCCATGTCCAAGTCATACTCCTCGTCATCATCTACAGGACGGATTACGGTACCTAGTCTGAACGACCCCTGCGGGTAGATGTGTGAATTGAATACATAGCTGTGGGCGTCCGGCCGGCCAAACCATGCACCCAAATCCTTGTATCTGGCATCCGCCTTTTCGTAGGCGGAGTCAGGGATGTCGATGGACCCAGCGACCTCTTCGATGATACGGTTTTTGGTGGTATTATTCATGATCGGTTCCTCCTATTTCTAAAGCACGTATGAATTTCTTGCACTCGTTGTTCTGGTCGTAAATGATCCACGGGCCGTCGGCTTTTGGCATCCGTACCCGGCCGAGGTCGACGGCGCACGCGACGGGCATTGCGGGGAAGATCGCCAATGGCGTATTTTTTCCGTGCGCCTTGCCGATGTCCACAATGAGCTGGCGGACGGTTTTCCGAAATTGGGAAAGCTGTTCCTTGGACCTCAGGAAGTCGTTGTGGGGGCTCTCAATCGTTAACTCCCAGATGGAAACCGCTTCTCCCAGGACCGCGGTGATGCGCGACGGCGCGATGTGGTCGCTCAAGGATATCACCAGTGCGGGCGGGTGCAAGGAGCATGCTGGTCGGTTGACCAGGAAGGTGAAATTGGCTGGCCCGGATAGCCAATTCCAGGTCTGGAATGGTTCCCTGTGCAACTGATAGGTCTGCTCGGGCACCTTGTCGGTCAGCAACGAGCCGAACAGGGTCATCAATGGAATAGGCGCTAGCGCGAACAGGGAGAGATGCGGGCGCTCGGTGCCATCGACCAAGGGCCGAATTTGGCGGTTGAAGGCGATTTTGAGGTTATCGGCTTCTGTTTTCCAGTAGGCAGGATCGCTGTCCTTGCCCTCCCAGCTCATCGAGAGTTGGATGGGACGCTCCTCAGCCGGATACCAGTCCGGGAACAACGCGTCATTCGCAGCCTCGGGTTGCAGCTTCGATGTCTGGTCTCCGATGTTCGCCCCGTAAAGGATGACGTGCGACTTCTTGGTGGGGTTCACGCCTGTAACGATTGCAATGCGCTTCTCGTGCGCGTCCTTCCATTTGATCAGCAGTTCCGCAGAGTAACGCTCGCCTTCTTCGTCTTGGTCGATCGTTTTGTGGCAGTCGTGGCAGACCAGCATCAGGTTCGCCACCTCGTTGAGTTGTTTTTTGTTCGTGACAAAGGGACCCCAGCCCCGCGGCCCGATTTCGGAGAAAGAGTAGATGTGGGCTTTCTCCGATATGTTCACCTGCTCCTGCGTCACCGGGGATTTAAACACGGGACGATTGCAGCCATCGAACTGGCACCTTCCCGCGGCCCGGGCCCAGAGCTCCCTCTCGACTTCGCGCTTCACATATCGGGTGACTTCTTTAGCCATGAAATGGATCCTCATATTTCAGTTCTAAAATATCATGCACAACATTTACATATAAGGCAATTTTGCCTGCCTTTAATATTCAATATATCTATTCTTTATGATCGTAAAAACCGACAAAATAGGAAAAAGGCTGTGTCAAGCAAGACTCTTGATACCATGTGTGATGTGTTGTGGAGTGACACTATTTGATTAGCACTGAGCAGGCGTATGTTAATTGGATCAGATAATAAACATTACTCCATTTATTGAAAAAATCAAGGGGGATTTTAGGGGGTATGAAATGGGTAGAGGGGATACCCATTAATTTTTGAAAGGATAATTGCTATAACAGGTCAAAAAAAGATCCCAAAGTTAGACAGTACATGAATAGAAAAGCCCCCATGGATTTCTCCTAACTCCATAAGGGCTTTTTTTTGAAGGGTGCTGTTAATCTTTAACCCTTAGCGTAATTTTTAATTCCTTTGGAATCTCTTTCTCTTTTGGGACATAAATATTTCCAACAATCCCCTGGCCTTCGTCAATCACATACCTGTGATATCTTTTTGAGTCTTGATCGTAGCTGGCTGTTATCTCCATCTTCTCTGTCATCATCTTTTACCTCCTTACAGCGTAAAATATATCATTTGAAAAGAAACGCAACAGATTTTTTCTCAATATATTAATTTTTTCTCACTGACAAACTTAGGGGCTTTGCCCCAATTGGAGTACCTGCCCGCCATCGCTCTCGCTCAGGCGAGGCGGGCGGGTTGAATCAATGGCCCGCCCTGGCTCGAATTGCCTGTAATACGCTTTTTTCACTGTAATATTTCAGGAGCTGAGTTCGTGGAATCTGTGCTTAAAAATCAGGTCTGGGCCAGGGAGTGACATATAGACAGCATATCAACTGCCTATAAAAGTTTTCTCATTCCAATGAGTTGTAGAAAGTCCAAAACGTTGAATTAATAAGACTGGATAGGAGATCTATGGAGAAGCGAGAATATATTGACATGCAATAGTATTTTAATTACTTTGTGTCTACAAAGTAGGCCATCTTTACGGGTAAAAATGTAACAAATGTGTTAAATTCTTTCAATACTGGACACTTGATAGATAATAAAAAGGAGATATAGCTGATGAATGAAAAAAATAGTGACATCATGTCGAAGGTTGAAAACTATTATCAAAACTATGGACTCAGGGCACGAGAACTGAAAGATCAGGGTCAGAAGGTAATAGCCTATATTTGCTCGCTTGTTCCAGTGGAGATTATTACAGCAGCAGGATGTGTACCTTTCAGAATACGGGGCGACGTGCATGAACCGATCACCAAGGGAGATACCAATTTAGAGACCATCGCATGCCCTTTTATGCGGAGTTGCTTTGATGTGACATTAAAGGGGCGATATGATTTTTCTGACGGTCTCATTATTCCCCATGCCTGCGACAGTATGGCCAGGACATATAGTACCTGGCGGTATTCGTTAGGACTGCCCTACTCCCATTTTATTAATGTTCCTCACACACTCAGCGCATCATCAATGGAGTTTTTTATTGCAGAGCTGAACACATTTAGAAAAAGCCTGGGACGATTTGTTGGAAAAGAGATTTCAGATGATGACCTTATCAAGGCAATTGATCTGTACAATGAAAACAGGGATAAGGCAAAGGCCCTGTATGAATTGAGGAAGCAAGACCCACCGTTAGTTTCAGGAGCAGAATTAGCAACAATATTAACCGTAGGGATGAGTCTGCCTGTTTCTGAATCGAATGAATTATTTGATGAGGTGTTAGAAAAACTCACGCAGAGAAAAGAAGCGCCGTGTACAAAGGCACCTCGAATACTGATTGACGGTGCGTGTGTGGATAATATTGACTTTATCAAGCTCATTGAGG
>Ga0307378_10009702_pt1 | contig 12609 bp, 8 predicted proteins | sample UN1MG_FD_202238 | JGI IMG/M metagenome (GOLD analysis project Ga0307378, IMG submission 202238) | Soil microbial communities from Risofladan, Vaasa, Finland - UN-1 | ecosystem: Environmental > Terrestrial > Soil > Coastal area > Acid sulfate soil | place: Finland: Risofladan, Vaasa | collected...
TATCCTACTTCATAGGATAGACTTGCTGCTTTACCAGCCCAATGATCCCAAGTCCACCCATTATCATATACTTCAGGAACATCGTCTTGCGCCCAACTTCCAATTCCACCATCAACCATTTGAGTATAAACTGACTGTGGAGCTTCTATATAATACATATCTGAATTAGAATCTTTCAATTCTTGACTAAATATAAGTGTGTTAGAATATGATTTTGAAAACATGGCTGTTTGATCTGTCACATCATAAAAGGCAACCGTATCTCCTGATACATATCTTATGCTGATTATTTTGCTTTTAGAATAAAGCAAGTCAAAAGTAAAAGGCCAATTAGGAGGGGTAGCAAAAGAAAGATCATTTACAATATCTATTGTTCCATCCGTCTCTATGCTATAAATTCTTGTTATTGAATCCCAACTAGCCCCATTATATACTTTATAAACACCTTGAACCAAAAAATAACCATTGGTATAATCTGGTGCAACAGAATAATAAGTTGCTATATCAAAAGCATAATCTTCTGACTGTAGTGGATTGTTCGTGCTCTTTGGGAGAGTTACCGCCAATCCACTTCCATTTACAACATCTAAACAATACAAATATGAATCAGAAAGAGTTGTTGGCAAAAGAACTGAAGCAAAACTCTCCAGTAATATTCCAAGAAAACCATTTCCCAAATCTGCATACCCATCAAGAAAATAAATAGAATCTTTATATTGATTGAGATAGTTATCATTGACCCCGCTTGGGCCAACGACCATTTCAAACTCATTTTCGCTATCTCTATATATAAGAAAATCTGCTTGATAAAGTGCTCCAGCCCTTCTTGTAAAATCAAGAACTATATACGCATTGCCATTATATTTCGCTGCCCCCATAAAACCATATGTGGTATAACTTGAACTGTCAATATATGTATATGAATTTTTTAATGAACTTGTTTCAGTGTCCCAATTAATTTCAATGATGCTCACACTATCTTCTTCTGGATATGATTCGTAGTCATGTACAACATATATGCTCGTAGTTTCTCCAGTTACAAGATGCCCCATGTGAGCAACAGAACCTTTTAGTCCACTATAATCCATTATCACTTCTACATAATTACCTGTTGTAACATCATATCTTCGCATAATCTGATCGTCATTGAGAGCAAAAACGTATTTACCAGATGCACCAACATACACATCATATTCGCTATTTATGTATACCGAATCAAATGTAGTTCCAAAGCTATTAAGAACATCTGATGCTGGAGTAAAGAAGGGTACATAATCTGTCATTTTATTTCCTTCCTTTGATAGACAATTCTAGTTGTGTAAACGTATTGGAACTAACTAAATCAATTGTGAGATAGTCGCCCTTTGAAAACGTAGTTGTCCATCCATCTAAAGTTGTGTCCTCATATTTTTTTCCATTGACAATCGCTACTGGACTTGACCCTACGATTGAAGCCTCTGAAGCAAGATTCCATGTGGCAAAAGGTTTTAGAGAAATGTCTATCTCTGCATCACCTATTACATCTGGTTTACTTGCTACAAGCCTAACTGAGTCGATAACAAAATTGAATGGTAATTCAATATCTGCTACCTTGCCAGCCGTTGTTGGAATTACTACAGTAAATCCAGTTTCTGTAAAGAATGTTTCGTCATCCCCTGGGTTTATTGGAGGAATAGATCCTGTTGGTGCTTCTACTGTCAACATACCATTGATAAATGAAAGTGTCTTACTTCCACCTGGCGTTTGCACCATAAAGCTCTCGCTAACTCCATATCCCTCTGAATTATTAGCATCTTTTGTATAGATCGTCCCCTTCATCTTTATGATTCCCTCTTGGGGTGTCCATCCAATACTTATTAACTTTGCTCCAATAGATATGCCTTCAACTAATCTCATGCTTAAAAAAGATTGTTGACCTGTCCTTATGAGCAATGTATCAGCGGCTGCTATTTCAGCAGCTCCAGTTCCAGTAGCATGCATAACCACATCATCCCAATAAATACTGCTACCATAAATATCAATGGCTGTCAGTGTTCCAGTATTGATTGTATCAGCATTAACACTCCCAATTTGATAGGATTGAACCAATCCAAGCAAGTTGTTTGCATAAATATTTCCGTTGAAATATGTATTTGAGCCAATCATAGTCAACATGCCCCATTTAAAATCCCCATTGGAGCGTATATAATTGTTAGCATCTTTTTGAATACCATCTGCGGTTATTGTAATTCCACCAAAAGAACCTTCGTTTGCCGTAATTCTGCCTGTGAAATCACCTGTTGCACCACTAAGCGCACCAGAAAAAGTAAGGTTTCCACTGTCGTCAGCAAAAAATTTTTCTGTCCATACGCCATTTTTTCCTAATATCTTGATACCATTAACGGGATCAAGAATAATTCTTGTTCGTCCATTTGTAGTAGTGATATCAATTGTTGCATCATAAATTCTTACCCCATCCCCATCAATAATAAAGCTATTGTTTTCATTGGTTATGGTTAGATTATTACCAGCAATCAAATTACCAACAATGACTTCAGCCACTAATCCATAAGCTGTTCCATATTCTGTTACAATCTTTCCTAAAGCTAAACTAGCAGTAGCCCAATTGTCTGTCGTAAAAGCAATGGTGTTTGAAGTCAACCAAATTTGTTCAGGAGAATAATCATCCGTTTCAGGCAAGTATCTCTTTCCTTTCAATCCGTTTTGATTGATTAGAATTTCCTGATTGCTTGAACTAATGAGGTTGTTTAGACTAGCGTCTAACGCAGAGTTGATAAAATCACTTACGTCATCTTTATAATTGTTATTCCAGCTACCCCAATTCTCTGAATTAAAGGTAGTCGTTGTTGCAGCCCTATGAGCCTGTTCAAAGAAGTCAGTGTATATGGTATCGTTATCCGCTAAACTCAGCCTATTACTAAAGGTAAGGTTAAATTTTGTTGGATCATCGTAACTAAACTCCATCTCTAAAAGTGCAGGATACAAAGTTTGTGTTTCACTTGGTTGAACCGTTGTCGTTGACCCAAGGGCTAATTGACTTACAAATTCTCCATACTCCTCAAGAAATAAAAAGTTCACTGTATCAACAGTGAACGTGTATCTAGGAACAGAAACTTTAGCCAAAACTGCTTGAGCCTGATCATATAATTCCTGTGCCATATCTTGAATTTGTGCGTTTGTCATCAAATCAGTCTGAACAAAGTTTTCATTTAGATAAGTATTTCCAAAAATAAAGTTTGATAAATCAGCTATTTGACTTGCAGAAAAGTTATTGGCAAAACTAACCGCGCTGTTTATTGCCGTTACACTTGCGTTGGTTGATTCTATTGAAACTTCTGTTGCAGAAATTTCGCTTTCCTTAGAGGATATTTCAGCATCCTTCGCTGCGATCTGTGCGTTGATATCAGTATAGGCTAGTCCACCTTCTATTCTAGCCCTTCTAACACCCTCAAGCGCATCCCATTCAGATTGTAAATCAACTAGTTCCCCCTGTTGGGTGACTAGTGTTTCATTCAAATCTCTCAACGTGGTAAGCAAAGCAGTAAAAGCAACTTGGCTAGAACTTATGTTTGCTTCCCAAGCATTGATTGAATCTATAAGTGTCTGATCCATCCAATCTGTTGTTTTGAAATAGTCAAAATTATATATTGTATTAGTACCTAATGGATTTACAGAATTGATTGCTAAATCTCCTGCCCCATAAACTGAAAGTGCTGTAACAAGCTCTTCAGTTATTGGTTTCAAATTTGTTTTTTGAAGAAGATTGTCATGAGAAAAATAAATATCAGTTGTTGCGCTTGCTTGCGTAGGAACTACTGCAGATACAGTCTTGTTGATTGTATCAAAAACAAAGACGCATTGATATGCGGTTTCAACAGGCCCCATAAGCAAACTATATATATTAGTATCCGCCTCATCAAAAGTCCTATACTTTCCTAATAAACTAGCATCAACAGTTCCAATCGTCCAACCAGGCACGTATTGAATCAATAACTGCATAAGCGTTCCCGTAGGATCAATCAAGTCGTAAAACTTATATGTTCCTTTGAACAAGTTCAATTTCTTCGTCATGAAGATAAATTCAGCAGAATAACAAGTGATGTTTTTGTAATCTTCTACTCCATCGTTAGGGCCATCAATATCTCTAATATAAAAATATCCAGTGTCCTCAATGTAAACCATTCTTGGATATTCCAACATAGAATAATATGCTGTATCTTCATCGTTTACTTTAGCTGGAACTTTGAATGAAAACTCACTTAGCGAATTATATCTTAAAGAAACATTCGTATCATATATCTCACCCATGGCATACAGCATTTCCCTGTCTGGATTACATAGTATAAATGTTGGTTTTTCAAAAACGCCAAAAGCATCAAAGTTCTGATTCATATTATCCTCCAACTCTATGAGCAAATTGATATGACATATCAATATTCTCAATACCACCAGAAACTGAAATTGTATTATAGCCAGGTAAAAGCCTAAACCAGTTCAGGTTAAATCCAGATAATCTTCTCAATCCTGTATCAGAAGTAAGAATCTTTCTATCGTTATCAACCGTTAGTGTTTCATAGGCACTCAATCCAGTAAAAGCAAAAGACCTGTTAGAGTCTGTTTCATTAATAATCGTAACCCCTGTTCCAACACCATTCAGTTCTATTTCTAGGGTTGGATATAGGTATTCATTATTGGCACTGCCATTGTAAAATGTAAAACTATCAGAAGCTATTCCACCACCTGGATAACTCTTAGTATAAGTTTTTTCAAACCCCCAAGCCCAAGGAGAATCACAAACTACCTCACAACTAAATGCGTAGTTCAAATTTCCAATATAGGCGTTCTTTGGGTTTGTCAAGAAAACATTAAAATATACATTATCCATATCGCATTGTACCAACTGAAGTTTATTATATGAAGTTTGTCCAAACAACTTTTGTTGTATCAAACCCCTTGTTGTTGCATCCATTGCATTATAGCTTCCAAATGTGAGAGGAAATCGCAATACTGGCTTTTGTTGAACCCCATAAAAATAAGGTATTGGTCTCCTGTACATCTCTTTGGATATAATTTCTATGTCACCACCCGCAACACTTGAGCCTAATCCCCCTCTTTCAAAGTTAAAAACTCGTAAATCATAATTTTCGCTAGGGACATCATTAAATATAAAAGACTTGGCTATAAATGACATGATTACCTCCTAACAAAATGTAGGAGGGGTCATGTTGACCCCCCCTTAAATTATATACTATAAGAATTTGCATTTCTCATATTCCCTTTTTTTTGTACCATCTTATTGAGTTTCCCAATAGCAGCATCTACCATTCTATTGATTTCTGGCAATACTGAATGATCTAAAACCCCACCATTAACATTTACTTCAAGCAGTTTCCCAATCTGGAATCCTGACGAAGCTGACTCAATAGTCTTAGGAAGAATATTATCCATAAACTCATTCATCTGAGGGGGGTCAATCACTAGTTCGCCTTTTAGAAGTTTGGCAAACTCTTCATTGCTTTTAAGATCCCCAACCCATCCAGAATCTAATCCTTTGTGGAATGTAGAAAAGATAAGGTCTCTTGATTTGATCCAATATTCCTCTCCACCTTCTGCTATCTTGTAGGGAGCATCTTTATTGGCATCATATTCCTTAATAACATAATATCTGTTAGCAGAAATATCTTTTTTCTCTTCTCTTGCATCGCTAGTAAAATATCCTTTAGCACCATCAGAGTCTATTTGTATTCTCTTCCCTGTCAAATCTCCTTGATCTCCGTAGGAGGGAGTTGTCATTCTTGGAATTCCAGGGTTTGGCCCAAGCCCTATATTAGCAACGGCAGCCGCATAAGTTGAAGCAGCGACAAATGCTCTGTTCCATGCTCCCACAACATCCGTATCAACTCCAGTTCCAAATTGACGATTCCAATTAATCAAAGACTGATAAAAAGCATCGCTCTTGGTACTCAACATGCTTATGGCATCCTGAGTAATCTGACCACTTTGTGACAAGTATTTTTCAAGAACTGCAATTCTCGCATCCATAGATTCTTTATAGTTTTCATATTCAGTATCTAATGCATCTTTTTGAAGTTCAATACTTCTATCGTGTTCAAGTTCTCCTAGCTTATCTTTTTCTTCCGCAAGTTGTTCTTCAAGCTGTAGTCGTCTAGCTGTTCCTTCTTCGCTAGTGTCAAACTGCAATTCCATTAATTCATTTTCAATATTGGCAATTACTTTGTTTTGATTTTTCTTCTCTCTATCGTAATCTCTTTCTTTTTCCTTCATATCAAGAAGAGTTTTTTGTGCATCAATAATCTTTTTGTAATTGTCAAGTTGTTCCTGAAGTGCAGCTTTTTCAGCTTCTTTCTTTTCTCGTATCATGCTAATGGTCATTCTTAGGAGGTCTTGATATGCCTTCTCTTGAATGTTTGCCATTTCAGCATTTAGCTTTTTATTATACTCATCTTGAGCATCATTCAGTTCTTTCTGAGAATCTGTTGTTCTATCAATCTCATTGAAGTTTTCTCTAATTTGAACTTTTAGTGCTCTCAATAATCCAATCTGCCTTAATAGAGTCATGTTCTTTTTATCTAGTTCAAATTGTTCTTTCAACAATATGATCTGATCTTCTATTCTTGCCAGAGTAATTTCTTTTATAGCCTGTGCATTCAAAACAAGTTGTCCGTTTTCATAAGATAACAAGTCTAAATATTCAGGATACCTTGTGATGATATCTAGTATCTGAGATACTGAAAGTTTTTGAGTTTCAATGTATTGTTCATAAATACCTAGTCCAAAACTTACTTCGTCTGAAAGAGCTTTGAATGTCTCTTGAAAATCTTTAGCACCCTCATTAACTCTAGGAAAAATAGAGAAACCTAATTCCTTCAAGGCTTCGTAGTAAAAATTAATACTACCGCGACCAGAAGAAACAACATCCTCTTCCTCATTTAATAAACCTACATATATCTCATATTTTCTAACCAGTTCTTCAGCATCTGAAATCATTTGCTTATAAGCTGAGTGTTGTCTGTGCCAATAGCCCTCTGAATCACTTTCAAGTTCTGCCTTCTTGCGCAGTTGGGCTAAAACCTCTTGAGGATCATCCCCCTTAAAATATTGCCCAACCAAAAGTTTAGTATCTGCCTCATAAAGTTGTGGAGAATTTAAAAATTTTTTGGACTTCTCATAGGCTAACTTAGACAAATCAACAAACTCTTGTACTCTTAGCTTTCGCGCCTCTTCCATCAAGCCAATGTTAGTTTCTATTACTTCGTTGTTTCCCTCAACGGCATCTGAATATAAATCAACACCTGAACTTACCATTCCGTACTCAGTATTTAGTCTTGAAACAATATCTACTAAACTAAGCAAGTCATCATCAGTTTTATCTATTTTCTTGGCTAAACTCTCATATGCATTTTCGAGTCCATCAAGTTCTTCCATAGAACTTTTGAAAGCTTGTTCTTCCTCTGCAAAAGCCTTTCTTGTATCAGTTATTGACATATTTAGTTTTTCAAATGCTTTTGTTAAACCATAAATACCCGCAATAACAATAGTAAATATTATCAATCCTGTTGCCACTTGAAAAGCAGTTACAGCAGCAGTTGCTGCAGTAGTAGCCTCAAAAACCTTAAAAAATGCTACAACCCACTCTGCAAGAAATATTTTTACACCAGCATAAGTAGCGAGTGCAATTAGTGCCACTCTTAAAATTCCAATTGCCTCTACAACATTTAAAACTGCGGTAGTTACATCTGCAAATCCCTTAATAAGCTCGTCACTAAGGAAAGAAGTAGCCAAAGATTCCCAAGCAGCCCTCATTCTATTTGTAGAAGCCTCTACACTGTCTAAATAAATACTGTATCTTTGATTTGCCAATCCAGCAGAATCGGCAGCAAACGCTTGTGCCTGTAAAACTTCATTATAGTTATTCATTAACACAAGGAAATTTTCTCTTTGTCTTACTCCAGCAATAGCGTTAGCAACAGCACTTTGCTCAATGTCATTCAATGAACTCCATTTTGCAGCAATGTCATCTAAAACATCTCCCATATCTCTAAATGAAGTGTCGCTATTCCTTAATTCAATATTGACATATTTTAAAGCGGTTTCAACATCGCTAATACTTGTCGCATCATCCTCAAATGCTTTCCCTAATTTGATATTCTGCATTCTTGCAAACATAGTCTTGAAAGATTCACCAATGCTTTCAGCACTTTTTCTTGTCACAGAACTTAAGACGGTGATATAGCTTGCTAATTCTTCAAGCGTTACCCCTGCCTGTCCTGCAGAGTTAGAAGATCTCTGTAAAGCACTTGCAATTTCAGAAACACTCGTAGCATATCTGTTATCTAAATTAACAAGCATGTCAACTACTCTTATAGCATCTTCTGCCTCTAGCTTGAACCCATTTAAAACAGAAGTCAAATACTCAGTAGATTGAGCTGCTTCAACATTACCCAACTTGCTTTGAATCAAAGAAGCCCTCATTAATTCAGTTGTTTCTTCTATGGTTTTCCCTTGTCTAAACCACTCCAAACTACCTTTGGTTACTTCTAGTGTTGTTACTCCCATTTCTTTTGCAAGATCGTTGAAGCCACCCGCAAGATTTTTAACTCCTTGAGTGCTCATGTCTGTAACAACCTGAATGTTCGTAAGCTCTTTATTTAGATCTTTGATATATGTAATCATATCTCTAAACTGTTTTAGTGCGCCATAAAACAATGTTGTAGCCCCAAACCACAAAGCAACTTTTTGCAAAGCGTTTTGGAACATGTTGAGCATTGTTCTACTAGCGGCACTAACTCTATTTTGTTCAGCCCTAACATTTGACATATGTGTTTTTGTATTTTCATACGCCTTATTTAGTTTATTAATATCTTCAAGCTTCTTGCTTCCAAGAGCCTTGTCCATAGCGATATCTAATTCTCTGACTGATTTTTTCACTACTGGATTATCAAGCGTATTCTGATATTGATTCTTTAATCTTTGTACTTTATGTCCCCACTGTTCAACATTAGCAGAATAGTCTTTTGTACCCTGGGCTAACCCTTTTGTTATTTCTAAAATATCAGTTTCATACTCTGCTATTCTAGCAAAACCAGTGGCAACAGCATTTACGTCCCCACCTATTTTTTTAATTGTGACGTTATAGCCCTCTAAAACCATTTGATTTTCTTTATTAGGGCCAAACTGTGGGGCAACACTCTTTAATTCAAACCCCGTTCCAACCTTTTCTTTAAATTTTTGAAACATTGAGATAGATTCATCTACGGCATCTTGTATTTCTGTAACCAAAGTTTCCGCAACTACTACTGCCCCCCTCTTGCCCCCATCAGCAATTCCTTTTTCAATATCTTTACTGGTTTTATTTAGCTTTGTCTGATCTACGTTGACAGGAACTTTGTTAGTTCCACCACCAGAAAGTGCCTTATTGATTTGTGCCTGAATTCCCTCTAACGCCGTTGAAGATAAAGTAATTTTTTCAATTGTCAACAGCATGTCTTTTGCCAAAGTATTTATGGCGGTTTGAAGTAATGTTTTTTGATCAGGCGTGTTTTTTACAACAGCCTCAACAATTATTTGATATTTATTGGACACACCTACCTCCCTTCAAAGAGGCTAGTGTGCCTCCACTTATTCTTATCATCAGCTAAGTGCTGTTTATTTCCATTTTAAAAAACCATTCTTTATAAAGTATGTTAACCCAACAGCAAAAGCATCGCTCTCGTCATTATTTGCAAAAACAATATCTTTATATCTTTCCACTATAGCTTCTTTTACTTCTTCTTTTGTTGAATTCCCGCTTAGAATTGCAGCCTTCACAGTCCTTGGGGAGTAATAGATTTGAGGTATATCCCAAAATATCATCTGAACAACTCCATGTACTTTATATATGGTAGCTGTTGCTTTGTTGAATCTTGAAAAAGCTTGTTCTAAAATAACTAAATTTGGAGGATATTCATCCATTAAGTCCAAAATAAATGTTGCTATTTTTTTCAATCTCAATCCTATTGAATCTTTTGATGTTGTTGCATAACTTGTTGTTTTTATTGGGGTCATGCTGTCATCAAAAATTGCCATTCCAGTACAGGACAACGACAAATCAAATGCCCAAATATATTTTTGTTTTTTTTTCATTTTTTCCCTAAAAAAAAGGAGACAGGCAAATCGCCTGTCTCCTTAATACGGTATCTATTTTAGACCTGTCCCACACTCTAAACAAAACTTGTTTGATGTTTTATTCTTTTTTCCACATGTTGGACATTCTATTTTTTCTCTAGTTGTATGTATTTCTTTTATTTTGATTTTGTTTCCATAACCTTTCAATTTGAGAACAATCACGTTTGAATCAGTTTCATATACTACTTTCCAAGTATTATCAACACCAAAGCCCTGATTGATCTGACCACCACCAACGGTTATGCCAGGTGCTTCATAAGAAGAACTCTTTGCCACTGAATAGCAAGAAGCAGAAGCAACAGACCCTCTAGAAGAATTACTTGACATTGAAGAAATTCCGCCACGAACTGGTTTTCCCGTCTGATTTCCATAATAAGTGGGGCAGGGCAACGGATAATCATAAGTTCCTGACACCGTAATTGTATAAGGCATATCATAAGTTTTTTCAAACCAGTAATCAACTTTTATAAGCCCATCTTCTGGTGATATTCCCCTATGCTCTTCTATTCTCCCTGTTCTCTCAATAAATTTAAATTTTTTGCTTGCATTTAGTCCATCAATTCTACCATGGACAACAGCAGACTCGCCCTTTTTGACAATCAATTTCTTGTTGTCAAACATATCATCGCCATCAATTGAGAGTTTTACAACAGCGTCTTTCGTATTCAAATTCTTAAAAAATACAGAATACTCTGTACCAAAAGGAATTGAAACCTCACCATCTTCTTCGCGCAAATGTTTTCCATCTACCATTACAGAAACAACAAACTTTTTAAAATACATCATCTTGATCTCCTTTTACTGGCTATCAGCTAACGCCATTTAATTTTTAAGCTGATTGGATTTATTTTTCTTACTTTTTAGGTTCGCTTGTCTGCGCTATGGAATATTTTACCAACTACGATAGTTGAAAAGATACCAGACACAATCAAGAACCATGGAGCAATGCTTTCCAGCACCGCAGGATTAACAAATACTGTAACCGCATATGCAGCCACACTAAAAACCGCTGAAGCCGCGAACAGCAAAAATTCTTTCATTCTAGCTGTAAGACCCTGAAACGCAGGAATGCGTTCAGCAATCCAAGAAGCAACAGCAATTCCACCACCACTAGACATTAACCATACCAAAAAATCCATTAATTCCATTTTTTAATTCTCCTTATATGCTTACAAATTGTATATTTCTTTGTTTGAAAACTTTTTTCACAGACTTATCAATTGTTCTGCGAGAGTTTATTTGTTCAATTGCGGGAGACCAATAATCTCTTGGAAATTTCCAATAAGGATATTGACCCTTTCCTGGGTTATAATCCCAATCTCCTTTATCTGGATCAGCAATTACTTGATCCATATACTCTCTTCTGTCTGTCCCCTTTGTATTTCCATGATGGTTTCCATCTCTAAACATTTCGTCCCCATCACTAAAAACCATAGTTTCCCAATTTCCAGCTATATTATACATTGGAGGAGAGTATTTCCAGCTACCAACAAAACCACCATGTTCGCCCAATCTATTATATCTCCTTGGGTACAGGTAGTTATAATATACTTCCTCCCAAACATTTTCAACCACAATATCTAAAATTTGTTCTCCAACATCTTCTATTACCACAACAACATCATTATCTATTGCCGCCATAAGTTGTTCAAAAGTTTCAAATTCCATAATTTACCTACCATTCAGATTCAGACTCAAGTTCCTTATCTTTTCTTCTGTCCTTATATTGCTTTATGCCTTCTGAATAATCACACTCGCTACATTCAATAAATTTCTCTGAGTATATTACTCCATTTATTTTGTGTCTACGAGAGATAGTATCTAAAACACCCTCACCGCAATGTGGGCAGAGCCTACTTCTTTTTTTAGCCATGAAAAAACCTTATTTACTCGTCTCAGGGGATTGACCTAGTGTTTCCTGTATCTCTTTCAATCCTCCCGTCAGTTCGCCAAATTGACCTGATAATTTCTCTATGCCTTCTGGCGAAACATCCATTCCTGATAAATTATCCAGGAATACAATGATAGTATTGACCAAATTATTTACCGTTGATGTTAGCGATGTGCTTTTTTCAACATGTTCAACAGACTCTTTCAAAAGATCCCTGAAGCTATCATAGTTTAAAATGTTTGATTTAATGGTATCCCAAACACCAGCAGCGACAACATTATCGTAAAAGTTTTCTGAATCAATGTTTATACTTGTGCAAAGATCAACAATGGATACAATTAGAGTATATTCTGCAGCTATTCTCCTATGGTTCAATGATGTGTTCGCTGAATATAGGGTAGTAATATAGCCTTCAGTAATCAATATCTGATCTTCAAAAGATATATAGGGCTTGACTTGAATAGACTCTCCTTTGATTTGGATAGTTTTGTTAGGCTTTTTGCCTAAACTTAGTGTTTTCTTCTTCATTTTTC
>Ga0307378_10009703_pt1 | contig 12608 bp, 13 predicted proteins | sample UN1MG_FD_202238 | JGI IMG/M metagenome (GOLD analysis project Ga0307378, IMG submission 202238) | Soil microbial communities from Risofladan, Vaasa, Finland - UN-1 | ecosystem: Environmental > Terrestrial > Soil > Coastal area > Acid sulfate soil | place: Finland: Risofladan, Vaasa | collected...
TTGCAATTTGCAAGCTATCGTAATCAGCAATAATAGATATTGTTTTTCCAAGAACAGACAAATAACAATTTGCATATCTTTCTATAGCTTGTCTCATTTCACCATTTCTACCAATAATCCTTCCTTTCATACGCTTTATCTTTTTCTCGGATCTTCCTAATATATTTTGGAGATTAAATATCTCTAGTTCATATGTTTCTTCAAGCAGTTTCATTGCTTTAGTGGGATTAAAACCCCTATTAATCGCATTAAGAATTTTTTCTGCAATGAACACATTCAATGGATTGTAATTAGGAGCTTCAATATTTGCTTTAATTTCACAATGACCCGATGTACTATCTAGAATTATATATACACTTAATAAATCTTCTATTTGGCGTTTTGTTTCACCGTTTTTACCGATGATGACTGCAATTCGACTCTTTCCTATTTTCATCTTAAGATATTTTTGTTTTTTATATATACATATGAATCTAATTAATTTTATATATCTATTACTTCATAATAAAACGATTTTGGATCAGGAAGATTTATTCCTTGCTTACCAAAATAATTGAAAATATTCTTAATATCTCTTACTAAATAAATCTCCGCTTTAGGATGTTGAATATCTACAGCTTGAGAAATATCAATGATTATGGGTTTCTGATTGTGGTATAATATGTTAAACTCAGATAAATCTCCGTGAACTAATCTTGCATTTTGATATAATTCTTTTATGAACGTAAGAATTTCATCAAATAAAATGTCAACTTCTTTCGGGTTTTTTATGTCCTTTAGCTTTGGAGCTGGAATAGATTCAAAACCTATGTATTCCATAATTAATACATTATTCTTAATTAGAATAGGTTCAGGAACCGCTAAACCCACCCTATGTGCTCGTTTTAAATTTTTGTATTCTTTACTGGCCCATAGGAATATTATTTTAGAAATATTATGAGGAACTTTTTTAAATCGTGGATCTCCAATAATATAATTTCTCATCCATTTAGAAGTATTGGTATCGATTTTGTAGATTTTTACTGCAACCTCCTTATGATTTTGATCGTATGCTAGATAAACATTCGCTTCCTTGCCTGCAGAGATTATTCCCGTTATATGTCCCAAAGGGCCATTAACTAAGAGTTTACGTAATAATTCGTGAGTACGTTCATCCAATACCGATTCTATAACTGCTTTTTTCTTTGATTGATCAACAATTCTAATTCGATTTGAATCGAGAGTTCTTTTTTCTAAGTTATCGATATCACCATTATACTCATTCTCTAAATCATCCTCATCAAATTCATCTTTTTCAAGGAATTCTTCTATATCATCCTTCAAAATTTAATTGTCATCCTCTAATCTGATCTTTATTTTTGCATTGAAGAAATATGAAAATTTTTTTATCAATTTATTATCTAATTGATCCCGAAGGATCACATTGTTTCTAGAAATGCTCTCAACATGAAAAATATCATCATCAATCATAATAGTGTCATTTTTCTTAAAAGGTAAAAGTCGAATGAGTGTCTTTAATCTATATAAATTTCTTCCTTTTTGTGTATCTCTTCCAACTAACTTTTTTGTTCTTTTTAGATCAAAATAATACTTAGATTTAAGATATGAAACAATGTGATTCATCAATTCATTAGTACTAAGTAAAAAATCAACTCCATTCTTATGTTCAACCAACTTGGATATGTATTGACGATCATCCTTCTGAAATACATTTTCAGTATATGCATAGGTTTCGTTAATTATGGTATCTATAATATTAAAATAGGCTGGATTAGAAACCCTGATCTGCAAAATTGATAAAAAATACATCCCCCCTCTCAAGTTGGTACAATTCTTACATAATTCATAATCAATTCTTACTGCAACGTTTTCCTCATGAAAAATACTTTGATTTTCCTTTAGCCACCCTATGATTTTGACATCTAGAGATACCAATAGATCTTTTGAAGAGTAATTGAAGGAATTCTCATTTAATATAATTTCAAACTCAATACTATCACTTTTGTTAGCTGATTTTAATAGAAACCTATGTAAAGCATCATCAATCACCTCATTAATATCTCCAGAGGTGTTATTAAACCAGTTTTCTTTTTTCGAGTACCTTCCGCAATCAAGACATACTTTAATATGGAAGGTTTTATCTAGTTCAAATAAAGGGTGTTCGTTTAAATAACATTCAAAACACATCCCAAAATGAGGTGCATTATCGTCAATATCCTTACCACATATAGCACAAAACTTACGAGGCATCAAAACATCATCTTCATAGCCATTGGTACACCATTTATGGTGCGTACTCCTTCTTTTGTAAGTATATTGTGGGAAATCGCTTTTTCAATAACATTTTTCCCTACGATATTAAAATATTGTGCCTGCATCAAAATTTCAATTGCATCATCAACATTCAATAATGAGCCACCAAAAAATTGTTCTTTAATCTCAATTCTTAATTTTCCTTCCTTAAACACCTTTCTAAGAAGTGATTCATCACAACAAGCTACAGTTTCAATTTCATTTTTATAGTGTATCTTTAAATATACTTTCATTTTCGTATACTAAATCCTAAAACTACTTTTCTTTTATCTCTTCCCTTGCACCACATGCGGTACATTTTAGAAATATTTTTTTACTTTCACGTTGAATTTCTGTATCTGGTTTTTTACATATTTTACATAGAACATACATCTTGGTATACTGGTCTATTAAGCGGTTTAATGCTTGTTCTTTATGAATTCCCTTCATAAATAATTGTTGTCCACGAATCTCTCCCATAGTTCCTGCTTTTTTAAGGAAAATTCCCAAAAAATGTCTTCTATCTCTATTTAGCGTGTTAATGATTTTGTTTAAATTGGTGATATAAGTATTTCTTGATTCTATTCTTAGTTCTACTTTAGGAATTTCGAATCTTGAAGATTTTTTTACATTCTCTGGAATTTTTTCATATGCTCCATCCAAAAGTTTCTCATAATCGTTTAAATCCATCGTTCTCAAGAATTTTTTTTTATTATTATTATAATTATTCTTTCAAAAATAATTTTTCTATTTTAATCATAACTTTGATATACATTTTCATCTGACATATAAATCTTAGAAGCTTGCTCTAAATCTCTAATATAACGTTTTAATTTATTTTCAGTAATTTGCATTTTTAACTTTAACTCTTTTAGATGAGTATCCTTTCCATTATGGGTGTTTTCTTCAATAATAGAAAAAATCGTTTCTTTTATTGAATCCTCCGTTTTATTGTCTTCTAGAGATTGGTGAGAGAATTGTGGAGAGATAAATGAACTATCATCATAATCACCGAATTCATTACTAATTTTATTTAATTTTTGGTCTACTGTGGGTATCTCTACAATTTCTCCCGATTTTATTTTCTTAATTATTATAACATCATGAAGCAAAAATTCATTTGGATCACTAATTATTTTAATGATTTCAATCCTGAGAGAAAGAACGCCTTCTCGAGATTGTAAAACTCCAATAAAATATGCTAAATTTCCTATTTCATATCTCGCGATTTCTTTAGGCTCTACTTTCCATTTAGAAGCACGTATCACACCTGTTCCGTCATCTAATTCTAAATTAATATTAGAGGTTGTTTCACTATCGAAACTTGGAAATTCATATATATCTCTAATTGTGGCAACAAGACGAACACGTTTGACTTTTCCGAATATTGTATGGAATACATTTTCTATTTCGTCGTAATAAGCATCTAATATGTGTTTAATCCAGCATCTAATAGCGGGAAATCTTATATATTGGCTTGTTTCAGTCATTGTTATTATGTTTCGTATACTTAAAAAAGATTATATGAATAAGAAAAGCATTAATTTAGTATTTTATGTTGTGTGATAAATAAAAAGGAAAAGTAGCGGGGGTTCGATTTTCAGCTCGCTGGATAGCAGCATATTTTAAGCCTTTGAACGAACGATCTCAGGGTTTCTTAAAGGAAGGCTATTCTTTCCATTTATGAGCCCTGCGGCATAAACCAGGCTAGCCCACCCCGCTCTTATTAATTCCTATGAAAATTTTAAAATTTATATATATGTTTAATATTATCTCTATTTTAATTTTTTACCATTTTTTATATATTTGGTGCTATTTTTTAATTTTTTTTTTTATATATAAATATAAATATAAAAATAATTAATTTAGAAAGTCTATCATGACGGATTCTCATTCAAAGAGTTTTTTTGGGCAAAATATTGGATTAATTGTTCGTAGTTCTTCAAAATTCGATCCTTATACTTATATTCAATGTATTAAAAAAAATCCAAATGGGATATGGGAAAAATTATCATCTAATGAAGGGAAAACGATTAAATGTTCACTAGAAGAGATTTCAATTATACTGCAAGTCTTAAATAGGAGAAAATTTAATTGGCAAGGAAATCACAAGTTTAATGATACCATTACTAAATTATCCATATGTTGGGAAGATGAAAATGCAGAAGTGTTATGGATAAATATTGGAAATTATTCAAAAATGCTTAATTCTGGTCAAATCGATATTCTAGCTTTATTACTGACCCATTTATTGAATGAGAAAATCATTTATGCTACATCATATAAACCTTCTCAAAAGCCTAATGCAATAAAGGAACAATTTGAGGAAGATATTATGGAAAAATTAAGAAATATATCACAACAAGCTTCTATCGAGGAGACCATTTCAAAATCAATGACAGAGATTAACGGTAAAATAACGGGGGAGACAAATAAAGCAATATTACTTGAAATTGGTGAGGGCCAAAAATCTTGGATCCCTAAATCCTGTATTCATTCTCAATACGATCCAAAACCAATGCTTTTACAATCTTTCTTAGTTGAAAATTGGATCTTAAAAAAAGTGAATGATATTTAGACTAAAAGAATAAATTTAATTTTATAATTTAATTTACCTTGATATTAGAGAATAAATACATATTTTTCCATGTTATTAAATAATTTTATAGCAGATTTCCTCTTAAATCCGTGGTTTTTAATTTCATTGGCTTTTTGGATTTTTATCTTAATTTTAGTTTTTTTACTGAGAAATAAGAAAGAAGCTTATAGTATCTTTTTTCCCTTTCTCGCTCTTTTTAAAACTAAAAAACTGAATAAATTCATCGTCAATATATCCAAAAGAAAACCTAAATTTTGGAGGATTTTTTGGAATATTGGTATTTTTGTATCTTTTGGTTTTACAATTTATGGTTTTTTTTTCTTTTTCAGTAACGTAGTTAATCTAATATTCGCACCAAGTATCGAAAATGCTATTATGCCACTTATCCCAGGTGTAACGATTGATCTTCCGATCTTTTTTTATATGTTATTACCCCTATTATTAATTTTAACAACACATGAATTCGCCCATGGAATATCAGGGGCAGTTGATGGTGTTGAAATAAAATCAACAGGGGTCTTAGGTGTTGGACTTTTTTATTTAGTAGGATTCGGAGCTTTCGTGGAAGTTGATGAACGTTCGTTAAGGTCCACAAAATATCATAGAAACACCCGATTACGAATCGCTGCAGCTGGAACGTATATCAACTCAATAGTCGCAGGTATAGCTCTATTACTCTTGCTCATATTTCCAATGCTAACTTCACCTTTTTTTTCACAAGTTTCTCAAATCTATACCGTTATGAGTCCTGAACAAGGAGGATTTAATTATGGAATTTTAACTTATGGTGATGCAATCGTAGCAATCAAAAAAGAAGGAGAACTAGATTCTCAATATGTATATTTAGATAATTATCAAGGAATTGATTTATCCTCTATCTTGGAGAATCATACACGAGTAAAATGTTCTGTAGGAGATAATTTAACTTTGAAAGTTTATAACCCTTTTGTTGATCTATCCTCCGAGAAAGAGATCGTATTAGGTCCTCGTTACAATCTCAGCATTGAATATGAATACATGTCTAATTATGAAATAAAAATTACTTATAATTATACCAGTGATCAGCAGACTAATATTTTAATAAATTACATAAATGGAACAGCAATAAATCGCACTTCTGGAAATACTTTGGAAAGTTATTTAACTCAATTCGACCTTAATACTCTTAATTTAACTAGTACTACAAACCAACACTATCTAATAGAACCTGAAGTAGTGGGTGTATTTGTAGGGGTACAAACAACCCTATATTGGATGTATAAAAACGATTTTGCTAAATTTTTATCTGCTAATTGGCCAGATTTTTGGTTAAAAGAAATTTCATGGTTATTTATAATAGGATTTAGCTTAACTCTATTTAATATGATGCCCCTTCCAATTTTTGATGGTGATAGAGTCATGAAAGAGATTGTAAATAGCATTTTTGGAAGTTCATATAGTTCAAAAAAAAGGAAAGTTGACAGATTTGTATACAAAATAGGTGATGATCTAGATTGTAAATTATCAGAATATCGTATTGAAACAATTAATGAAGTAAAAATTACGATAAAAGATAGAAATACAAAAGAAAATGAAAGTGAAATTATCCTTGGTGAGGAAAATTATGAACTTTTTGATTCGATCGGAGATGGATTTAAAGATGCTGTCAAGCTTCATCTTCCAGCAACCACAACAATTGAGAAAAATACTATCTTTGAAATCTCATATGAATATTTATATGATGAGAAAAGAAAAATAAAACAGATTGTCTTGAATACAATAAGAGCTATAGCCTTGATATTGATAGTTTCTAATTTCGCATTATCCTTTATTAAATTTGGACTCAATCTTTTTTGGCTCTAAAACAAAATATCAATTGGTGATAAGTTTCAGCAACTCAGAGAATTATCTAGAATCAAAAAAATGTATCAAATGCAACAAATCTCCTACAATACAGAGAAGACATTCCGGTCAATTTCTCTGTTTAGGTTGTTTTAAATTGAGTATAGAAAAAATTATCTCAAAAACGATCGCAAAATATAATATGTTGAATCCAAATGATAATATAATTGTAGCATTATCAGGAAGTAAAAATTCAATAATACTTCTTAATAATCTCAAGAAAATTCAAGAAAAAGTTTACAGAACAAAACCAATAATTGCTTTATCAATTGATGAAGGAAATACTATTAATCTAACAAGAGAATTATGTGAGAAACTTTCAATTGAGCAAGTTATTATAAATTCAAATGAGATTAATAAAGATGAACCATTTTTGCTACAATTATTAAAAATTGCCTATACTGAGTTAAGAGGAAATATCCTTGCCTTAGGATATAATCTGACTAACTTAGCAAATATTTATTTAAATCAATTAATATTCAGTAAAGATCTATATCAAAGGATATATTACCAAGATGATTTCATTAAAACAATCACTCCACTTATGAGAATTCCTAAAGAGGAAATAGACATATACTATAAAATAAAAAATATGGGAATTAGTAAAGACCTAATACATAAAAAAGTGGATAATTCGATAATACAAATTCATATTAAAAATTTTATAAATGATTGTAAAACTTATAGTCCAGAAATAGAATTTAATTTGGTAAATGGATTATTAGAGTTAACAAAAATCTACAATAATCAATCAATAAAACCCGCTTAATTTTTCATTAAATAATTCGAGAGTTTTTTCAATGGTAAATATTCTCTAATTTCATCTTTGAACAGAGGTACTTCTATTAAATATTTATTCCATTTTTTTATAAATAAATCTTTGATTTTAATTAGATTTTTTTGTTGCATTCGCCTTCTAGCTTTACAGAATTCACATAACTCACTGTTTGCTTCATTTAATTGATTAATAATAATATTGGAGTTTGGAATATGGTAATTTTCTAATTCAATTAATAACCTTTCTGTCTCTAATATTGCCATTTCTTCAGAAATCATAACAACCACAAAAGAACTTTTAAGTGGATCTGTTAAATCCTCTTTAGCACGAAGAATAGCTTCATTTAATCGTTCTAATATCTCCAATGAGTTATCTTCTTTCCTAGATTCTCCTCCAAATATGCTTTTAATCGCCCCAAACATGTTTCCAAGTTTCACTTTCATTTTCAGTAATTTCCCTATCCAACTTGATAAAGTTTGAGGAAGACTTAAAAACCGAAGAGTATGACCAGTAGGGGCCGTGTCAAAGATAATCAAATCAAAATCATGTTCTGTTTCGATGTATTCAAGAACTTTTAATAACGCTAAGGTTTCGTCTATTCCTGGAGGATTCATTGATGATAAATCCGCTATATTCTCCATAAATGGTAAATTGGAAAATCCTATATCTTCAATCGGGTTCATATTAGTAAGTCCTTGAAATTCTGCTATATTAGCTTGAGGATTTATTTCTAACGCAGTAAGATTCGTAATTTCTGGAACGGGAGTAGGAATTCCTGGAGATAACCTAATTCCTAAACTATCACCTAACGAATGAGCAGGATCCGTGCTAATTATAAGTGTATTTCTACCCTGTTCTGCAGCCCAAATCGCAGAGCTCGAAGCACATGTTGTTTTACCTACACCTCCTTTTCCGCCAAATAAAACCATTTTCAAGTTAAGTAATATTTCATCAAGTAACATAATAATTCATTTAATAATCAATTTTATATCTAAGAGTAGCTACAATTCCTCCAAAAGTACTTCTAAGTGTCTCTCCTCCCTCAGTTTCAGCAGATAAAATCTCAATATTGCTTCCCAATGATTCTGCAATATCACCAAGGTATTCAATGATCGAGTATAATTCTGTAGTACTAAAAGAGTTCGAATTGCAATTTGGACAGATTTCTATATTTTCATTTGCTACATCAATATTAATTTCTTTAGAATTTACATAATCATAATATTGACAATTCGAGCATTCTCTCTTAAGTTTATATAGCTCTAATTTTTCAGACATTATTAACGTGTCCACTGCACCTAAATTTAAAGCTCGCTCAACTTCCTCTTGCCCGTATATTGCCATTCCTGTATCATTAGTGAAGTGTTTCCAAAAGTTATACCAAATATTTTGTTCTCTTACATATTTCACATTTTCAATCTGATCTTTTACTTTTTCAACCAAAGCTCTTAATCCTTCGATTCCCCCATAACCTAAATCTACAACATCAAGAATTTTTTCTCGTAATCTGTAATCCAAACTTTCATCACTAACAAATTTCTCTTTTGATGGACCAGGACCTCCAATAAATATACCTTCTAATTGTTCCATACCTAAAAATAATCCATTTACTTCACTAGAAATGTGTCGATAGAAACTAATTTCTCCTTCTTCAATCAGACGTTCAAAACGTTTTTGTGATTGACCACCAGCTTTATGCTTTCCATGAATATTAGAAGTAAATTCTCTGACTATCTCCATATGGTTTCCTCTTAAATATCCTACCGCAGATTCCTTTCTTCCTATTACTAATAATCCATAAGTTTCTTTTGTTTCCAACATTTCTTCCAAAGGCCAAGTCAGAAATTCACTAGCACAATGGTACCTAAATGTTTTAACTTTCTCAGGAGGATCAATAATATATTTTTCCATTCTTTCCGTGCCAGGTGTGTTATTTTGGGGTATAGCACCAGCAAACATTACTATACCATTATCAGGAACTTCATTGTAATTTTTTAACATTCCTGATAAGGTTGATATTCCATCTAATACATTTTTTCGAGTTAATTTCGATTTAATATTTTGACTTTCACTCACTTCATTTTTCAAATAATTAGTAACATCAGAAAGTTTACGGTCATGCGGGATATATAAAGAAATTAATTCCGTATGAAAACCTTTCTTAGATTTCAAAATCTCTAGTATCTTTTTAACCTTGAACCGTTGAAGATCATTTCCTTTCTTTTTTTCTTCTGTACTCATGATTATCAACTAAATATTAAAAGAATGAAAAGATTAATAGTTTTTCGTTATATTCAATACATATAAAGTACGAATGCATTTGAGTTGGCAATTTAATGGGAGATAATAAAAATGATAATGTAAAAGTTCCAACGGATCATCCTCGTATCACTAGTTTGATGTATCGTCACAAAATTATCGATGGGATGAAAAATTTAGTGGTTACAGAAGCAGGATTGATAGCTCATGGTCGAGGTGAATGTTTTGATTATATTTTAGGTGAAGCAACAAATAAGATTGCATTACAAGCCATTATTGCTGCGGTTGCTCAATTACTTCTAGCTAAACATCCCGTAATAAGTGTGAATGGTAACGTAGCTGCTCTTTGTGCCGAAGACTTAGTATTACTCTCAAATACAATCAAAGCTCCTCTAGAAATAAATATATTTTATAAAAAAAAGGGTAGAGTAGATGCAATAAAAAAAATATTGGAAGAAGCTGGTGCTCAGAATATTCTTGGTACCGATGAAAGCATTATGGTCGAAATTGGAGAATTATCGAGTAATCGAAGAAATGTAGATCCCAATGGAATTAAAATAAGTGATGTTGTATTCGTACCTTTAGAAGATGGTGATAGAACAGAAGCATTGAAAAAATTAGGAAAAATTGTTATTGCAGTTGATCTAAATCCATTAAGCAGGACGTCTATTTGGGCCGATATTACTATCGTTGATAATATTATACGTACAATCCCACAAATGACGAAAATTGCATTACAATATAAAAATCATAATAAAGAGCAATTAAAAAATATTGTAGAAGAGTTCAATAATAAAAAGAATATTCAAAATACTTTGGAGTTCATAATTGAATATATTAATTTACAAAAAGAGAAGGCTTTCAACATATTATATAAATAAAATTATTTAAAAAAGCTTAAAAGAATCTAAAATATTATTTTATATAGCTAACTTCTTAGTCTATGATAACTAAATTACAAATATGAATAACGATGGGAACAGATAAGGATACTAGAACAATCAATTTCAATAATATTAATGGAACTAAACCAATTTTAATTAGACGCTGTACTTTAGAAGACTTAGAAGGTGTAATAGAAATAAATGAGAAAGAGTTACCAGAAGATTATCCTTATTTTTTTTATAAAAGCATTCTTGATAATTTTAATGAATCTTTTTTAATAGCTGTTGATAATAATGATAATGTTGTAGGATATATTATGTGGCGAGTGGAAAAAATACCTGCCATTGATAGTTTAAAAATAACTAATAAAGGCCACCTAGTATCTATAGCAGTTATTAAGGGATTTAGACGATTGGGGATAGCAAAGGCCCTTCTTACACAATCAATGCAAGAGATAAAGAAAAGAATAATAGACGATTTTGTTTTAGAAGTTCGTGTTAGTAATTATACAGCAATTAATCTTTATAAAAAGTTTAACTTTTCAACTCAAAGCATCAAATATAAGTATTATCGAGATGGGGAAAATGCGTACTTTATGGTTTGTCAAGCTAAATAAGCTCAAGTATATGATTTCTCCAATCCCTTAATAAGAGATGTTATAATTTTGTTAAAAGGCACATTACAATTTAATTCCTCAGCAAATTTAACGATTCTACCATTCAAAAAATCTATTTCAGTAATCTTATTGTTTAATACATCTTGAAGCATGGAATTTAAGTTATTACCCGTTTTTTCTGCTACTTGGTACATTATTCTACCATAATCTTTATGTGGTAGTTTTATTTTTTTCTTATTTGCTACTGTTAATGCTTCTAAGACAAGTTCTTTCATTAATCTTTTTAACATCCCATTTTCTAATAATTGACCATTTTTTAATCGAGTAATTGCTCCTAATGCGTTAATTCCAATATTTACCAGCACTTTTTCCCAACAGCAAATATTAATATCGTCCACAATCTCGGTATCTAAACCACTTGAATTGAGTAAATTTCTTAGTAATTCAAGTACATTGTACATGGACTTGTTTTTTAAGTTATCAGATTTAATGAATGAAAAACCAATTTTAGTAAATCCACTTCCAGCGTGATAAACCTGACCGGGATTCTTAATAAACGCTCCGTGAGAGGTAATTATTCTTAGGATTTTTTCTTTTTCACAAAACTGACTTGCAATATCTTCATTACCTATTCCATTTTGTAATATAATGACCCAAAAACTTGAATCAATTATATTTTTAAATTCGATTAAAGATTTTTCCAAGTCAGGAGTTTTTGTAGAAATAAAAAGAAAGTTAAAGTGATAATTGGGGTCGTCATTTATCATTTTTTCAATTTGTTTAAGATTGTCATATGCAACTATATTGCTGACTTTCAAGATTTCTCCTTGGGTCTGGATCTCTAGACCCTTTTTCTTAATCTCTTGACAATGTTCTTTCCTGCAAAAAAACACAATCTCAAAAGAATATTTTTCATGTTTAACTGATGCTAATAAGCCGCCAAATAAACTACCTATAGAGCCCGCACCGATAAACCCAAACCTCAATTTTATTTTAGGTGAATTTAATATATTCATTAATAATTCAACATATAGATTAATTTAGGAAATTTTTTAAGCTTGTTTGATTTTTGGAATAGACTCCTGACTTCTTTTTAACGTCTAAAATATTCACATTCTTTGGATCATTTTTTGGATTAACCCCTAATGCTTTCATCATCATTATTGAGTTTTTTACAGCATATCCCGAAAAATGATTATTAAAATAGATACCAATTTTTTTGACTTTCGGAACGACTTTTAATATAGATTGAGCCCATTGTTGAATTTCTTGATCAGAAAAAAGATAATTGAACCAAG
>Ga0307378_10009704_pt1 | contig 12608 bp, 7 predicted proteins | sample UN1MG_FD_202238 | JGI IMG/M metagenome (GOLD analysis project Ga0307378, IMG submission 202238) | Soil microbial communities from Risofladan, Vaasa, Finland - UN-1 | ecosystem: Environmental > Terrestrial > Soil > Coastal area > Acid sulfate soil | place: Finland: Risofladan, Vaasa | collected...
ATCATAAAACGACCTCTGCCGATTCTCCCGCTTGTACATAACCCACCTCCAACTCGTAATCCAGCGACGGCAGGCCTATTATATCACAAAACAAATCCGGGAATGAGGGATTTTTGCAACGGTCTCAATATAATATTGAATGTCTAGGGGGGGAGCATTATGAAATTAAATCTTGATAATCTTGAAGATACCGCCAGAAAGCTATATTTTTCTGATATCTTTCAATTGCCGTCAAATGTCCTTTCAAGCATTGCTGATTCAATGAAAAACAATGAAGCTCTTGAATTGTATCTAAATGGCAACGCGTTAAGCGCCATTGGCAGCGGTCTCTCTAGAGGATCATTATGCATATTTGGCAATTTAGGTATGTGGACATGTAATGAAATGTCTGGTGGATACGTTTATGTCAAAGGAAATATTGAGCGTATTTCCAATGTTCATGGGGGCATTATATATATTGACGGCAACATAGATGGCCTAATCAACATTGAACATCCAGCCAAGATATTATGCAGAGGCACAATTAAGAGTCATCTTTTTAGCAGACGCAAAATAGAACCTAGTCGTAATATTTATTGCTTACACGCACCTTCTAACGAAAATTCAACCGATGTCAATAACTTAAGGAAATTATCCAGAAAATATCAATATTTATTAAAAGTAAACGAGGTAAATAATATACCAAGAATTAATTATAGGAATAATATGAGAGAGGAATTCGAGAGTATTCTCAAAGCCCTGATCAATTAATATTTTACGTCGAAATATATATTTCTATCCTTAATTAGATTGAAACGGTCGAAGATGAAAAAGAAGTCCACATCATTGGATAAGTATATCGGCTGTATACTCGGTGGAGCAATAGGCGACTCCCTGGGAATGAGAGCTGAATTTGTTCCAAGGGATTTAATGTCTACTAATATAATCCATAATTATCCGATTTCACCATTGTTGTCGCCATCTGTTATTGGTCCACTTTCAAAACTTCAAACAGGTAGCTATACCGATGATACTGTTTTAAACATTGCACAAATAAGGCACTACATTAAAACTGAACCCATGGAAGCTGAACCAATAAAAAAAATACGTGGTTCACTCGCTTCCTGGCATAACGAATGGATTAAAAACAGGAATAAAATAAAGAGGATTTTGAACCTAACTGCTGATGAAGTAGATAGATACTCTACAAGATTTGCTGGAACTACAACTAAAACAGCAGCATCTTATTTTGCGATGCATCCGAATGGGAAATGGACAGGTAGCAAACCTCCCTATGAATCTAATAGTTGTGGTCCGTTAACACGATTGGCTCCTTTGCTGTTATTCAGAGGATTTTTTGACGAGCCACAATCAGTAGGAGATTTTTTTTCAAGAATTACTCATAGTGGTCCCGATGCTCGTGTCGCTTGTCAGATATTATCTTTACTTTATCGTTATTGTTTCAATAATATGACAATTGCTATTGATGATCTTGATGATATAATTAGAATAGGCTTAAACGACTACAAAGCTACTGCAAAAGATGATGATGATATAGTAAATATAGTCAAATCAATAAATAAATTTATTACAAAATACAATCAAATTAAAAAGTTTCTATCTACCAATAATATCGGTCATACTTTATCAACAGGGGGTACTAATAATGCTATTGATGTTCTTTTATCATCAATTGCTATACTGTTTGTTTCGAAGGGAAACTTTGAAGATACCTGCTATTTAATTAGTTGCATCGGCGGTGATTCAGATTCTATTGGCTCAATTTCAGGGTCTCTAGCTGGAATTCTAAGAGGGATATCTAATATAGGAAATAGCAGGTTGCAATTTATAAATGTCAGAAACCAAATGGGTGCTGATAAAATAATGCAATTAACAGTAAATTTGCACAAGGCAACTATTAACAAGGATGCAATCAAAAATATCGATAATAAAACAATAAAGAAGAATGGGTACTTCAGCTCAAGAGATTATAAAAAAGTTATCGAAGCAATAACAAAAAAAGATGATCATTACATTTCTTATGGTGAAATATGCTGTATGGCACATTCATCGTTGTTTGGGATCATTAAGAGATTTGAGACAGACATTAATTATATTTTAACTGAAACTGGAATTCTCAAAATAACCAAAAAGGGGCTATTAAATCATCCAATTTGCGTAAACAAATATTTAAAAAAAGAAACAATTAACAATTTTGATGGAAATAAATATAAATCGAAGAGGCAGAAAATAATCAATTTATTAAAGAAATGTCTTCAAACTGCCAATGACGAAAATGAGAGGTGGCTCGTTTCAAATCTTTTGGAAATTACAGGTGATCGTGAGGCAGCTACTATTTTAAAATCGCAACCAGAATTTGAAATTAAATCAGAGATAATTCTTATGAAAAATGTCAACGATAAAATTTATAATATTATTCAGGGAATAAGGAATCCAGCTAATGTACCAGAAAAGCTCTTCCAAAATGTTGACATTATAATTATCAAAGAAGATGTGAGAGTTTATATAAAGAAATACAGTTATCTCAAACTCCAACCATGCAAATTTCATATTAATGGAATTGATGAGTTTGCTAAAGTTTTGATGTTAGGAGGCTCATTCCTTGTCGATTGTCATGGAAAGGTTTTTGGACCTTTTGCTATTGATGACCATAAATATAATACATTATATCCAAAGAGAGTTGATAGATTACCATTGCCAACAAAAAAAATGGCATTAAGCAAATTGTTGGAACAAGATGATATTATGGGGATTTTTATATATCCTAAACGAAATTGCGTTATAATAAGCGAAGGATCAAGAATCATACATATTTCAAGAAATAGTTCCAAATTAATTTCGTTACATAGGGAGGCACTTGTTGAGCAAGGTAAAGAATTAGACCAATTGTGGGATAGCATTGTTCAAATATCAGACGGCTTTGATGCTAATATCGTCTATCATTCGTTGTCATTGGTTATGGAGACAATCCTAAATGACGATCATGGGTGTTCGATTTGCATCCTTAAAGATGAAAATGATTTTAGTGGAACAAAAGATGATCTCAAATTTATGACAAAGCCGATTAATCTCAGATCCGTCAAAACTATTAATTCGATAGATACAATAAGTAGCTACCTTAAGGTTGATGGCTCTGTAATAATTTCCAATGCTAACAAATCAATTATTGCATTTGGTCAGAAATTCAGCTCAGATAAAAAGAATGCATTCAATTCCATAAATAAAAATATTATTAAAGAGCTTACTCTCAAGAACAGGGGGGCTAGACATTTATTTAGTGCAATGTATGCTTCTCAGCTTAGCGGAAAAGGGCTAATAATTGTTGGAAGCGAAAGGGGCTCAGTCTCCATATTCCGAAGCAAAGAGATGACTTCATTGCTTGAAGATTAAATTAAAAAATCAAAATATAATTAACGGAACTTGAAAAATGTCACATCTTGCAACTCCATTGCTTTAAAACAAAACGACAATATCGAAAATGATTAATGCGAAGCCTCAACCTACTTGCAAATGTGCCATCATCCTTGTATCTTGAGACAGTGAATGAAAACTCATGATTGTTGTTCTTTGAAATTGAATGGTTGCCCATTCGTTCCAAGTAACAAATATCATTGCAGCTAGAAACAACAACTCATCCTTAAATGTTAATAGATCGATTCAAACTGCAAGATAGCATTCCTCAAACTTATCATGGCTACTTAATAAACTCCAAAAGTTTGGCCTCAATCTTTTTAAACATCACCGCCCGGAACAACGTCCCGAAAGTCTCGTCATCAACGATCTTCTTGTAGATGTCGGAGTTGGCTTCAAACATATCCTCAAGGATGTCCTTGAAGAGGTGGTCAAAGGCGAGCTTTCGATTTTCCGGGGAGGGGTTAACCGCTGGGTCTAAAGCCTTGGCAAGTCCTTCGCTCTTGACCAACCGCCGCTCCATGTCCTCCGCGAAAAATCTCACCTTGTCCTCCGTGGTGAATTCCGTCCCGTAGTTCTCATTGATGAATTGGACAATCTCCGACAGCGGGGCCTCCTCATCCTTGGCCTTGCCCGTCCCCACATCGCTGATCGGTTTCAGTTCTCCATCAACCTCAATCGCAATCGCGCCACTGCTTGTTTCTTGGATTCGGTAGGAGTCCAGGTTGATGTTTTCCGTGATCTCCACTGGCAACCTCTCCCTGGTCACTGGCAGTTTCCGCCGCAGGTGCCGGGCGAATTGGTAGAGCTTTTCAAGTTCCAGGTCGGTGAAAGTCAACAACTGCGACAGGAAGGAGTAGAGCCGGACGTAATCAATCAGGTGCTTCCTAAATTTCTCCTTCTCCTCGTCATCGCGGCCCATGAAGGTCGTCACCACTGCGTCCAGAATGGCGTGCAGATCCTCCTGTCTGCCCTTGGCCGAAAAATAGACCCTGGCAAAGGCGTCAACTTCCGCAGTCCCGAACACATGGTAATCCTCCAACATCCGCTTGAGGTCATACAACTTGTTCGGGTCCGTTTCCCCCGCCAGATAGGTCGCCTCAAAATAGGGCTTGAACGAGTCGGCAATATCATCCGCTTTGTTCACAAAGTCCAGCACCATCGTTTCTTCCTTGTCGTAATATGTCCGGTCCAGCCGCGACAAGGTTTGGACAGCGTGGACGCCTTCCAGCTTCTTGTCCACATACATCGTATGGAGCAGGGGTTGGTCAAAGCCGGTCTGAAATTTCTCCGCCACAATCAAGATGCGGTTTTCGGGCCGCTTGAACATTTGCGCCGTCTGCGCCTCCGGGAAACCATTCATCCCGCCTTCGGTGAACTCTTCCCCGCTGTCCGGGTCGCGCACCGTCCCGGAGAAGGCCACCAGCGCCTTGTATGGAAATTTCTTTTCCCTCAAGTAGCGGTCAAAGGCCAGCTTATACCTGACCGCGTGGAGCCTGGACCGCGTGACCACCATCGCCTTGGCCCGGTCCCCGATCCTCTCCCGCACCTGCTCATGGAAATGGTCAACGATGATCGCGGTCTTTTTGTTCAAGTTGTGCTCGTGCAGTTCCACGTAGGACTTGAGCAAATAGGTCCCCTTCTTCTTGGGATAGCGCGGGTCATCTTCAATCCTTTTGAGCAGGGCGAAATACACCTTGAAGGTCGTATAGTTTTTGAGCACGTCCAGGATGAAGGCTTCCTCAATGGCCTGCCGCATGGTGTAGAGGCTGAAGGCCACGAACGAGCCGTCTGACAACTTGCTCCCGAAAAGCTCCAAGGTTTTGTTTTTGGGTGTAGCGGTAAAGGCGAAAAAGCTTACGTTGGACATCCGGCCCCGCTTCTTCATCTCCGCTTCCACGGCCTGATTGATGCTGTCTTCCTCATCGGGTCCGGTGGCCGTGTCTTCCTTCTCCGCGTCCTCAATCCGCCGCACGGCCAAGACCTCTTTCATGCTCTTGCTGGTCTCGCCGCTCTGGGAGGAGTGGGCCTCGTCAATGATTACCGCGAAGCGCCGCCCCGGTATCTCTCCGATTTTTTCCGTCACAAAGGGGAAGGTCTGCAACGTCGTAACGATGATTGAGCTTCCCTGCTCTAAAGCGCGGGCAAGTTCCTTCGACTTTTCTTTGGTTATGGCAACTACAATCCCCTTGACCTGCTCAAAACTCCTCACCGTGTTCCGAAGCTGGCGGTCAAGCACACGCCGGTCGGTGATGATGATAATCGAGTCAAACACCTTCTGATCGGTCTCGTCATGAAGGGATGATAAGCGGTGAGCTAGCCAGGCAATGGTGTTGCTCTTGCCGCTGCCGGCGCTGTGCTGGACAAGGTAGTTAGTCCCTGGCCCGTTATTGTGAGCATGTGTCACCATGCGTCTCACCGCGTCCAGTTGATGATAGCGGGGGAAGATGAGAGCCTTCTGGCCGGTTTTCTTGCCATTGTCGTCCTCAACCTCAATAGTCCGCAAGAAGTGGTCAATGATCTCAAGCAAGCTGTCACGGCCCCAGATCTCCTCCCAAAGATAGGCCGTCTTGAAGCCTTCACGCTCCGGGTTCCCGGCCCCGCCGTTCCATCCTTTATTGAAGGGAAGGAAGTGGGTCGCTCCTCCGCGCAAGTGAGTAGTCATGTACACAAGGTCCGTGTCAACGGCAAAATGCGCGAGACATCGCCCAAACTTGAATAAAGGCTCTTTGGGGTCGCGGTCGTATTTGTACTGCTTGACTCCATTCTGGACGTTCTGGCCCTTCAATGGCTCCTTTAGCTCCGCTGTGATGATGGGAAGGCCGTTCAGGAAGATAACCAGGTCCAGGCTCTTCTCATGCTTCCCGCTGAATTTGACCTGCCGCATTATCGAGAAGATGTTGGCGTTGTATTTGCGCTTGTGCTCCTCATTGAAGCCTGTCTCCGGCCTGAAGTAGGCAAGATCAAAATGGCAGCCAAGGTCTTCGATTCCCCTATGCAGAACATCGAGCGTTCCCCGTGCCTGAATTTCCTTCACCAGTCGGGCTAAAAACCTCTCTTTGACCTGCAAGTCCCCATGCTGGACTTTCAGCCTTTCCCACGTCTTGGGCTGGCTCGCATAGATGAAATCAAACAGCGGCCCTGGATCAAGGCCGGAGTCCCGGTCAAACTGGTCGGGCTTGCGCTTGACGTATCCGCCCGAAATCAGGCCCGCCTCGATGGTGGCTTCAAAGTCCTTTTCAGAGGTGTCAACCATTCCTTGCCCTTCTCTCAGTTCGCTTCCTGGTGAATTCTTATTATGTACATGATGCCTGTTTCAGTTCTGAAAATGACAGCTTTAAGTTGACCGTCGTGAAAATTGGGATCAATATTATGAACCTGATTGAATAGGTCAATAAGTTCCAGCATGACACCGACATCCTTATTGATGAAGTTTGAAAATGGCCCGTGATTGATGTTTCTGCAAATATACAGTAATCGCGCTCTTCTTGTCGGTTTCCCATTGCTGTCGAGCAAGTCCTTTTCCGGTCTTGACTGAATCCATGGGATTACATTTTCATTAGGGGCGAGTAAGCGGAGCAAGTGCCAAACCAATTCTCTCAAGGAAGTCAATACATGCCTTGCCCGATCTTCACTCTTGCTTCGCAATGCATCAATTGCCCCCTGATATGGCTTGAGCAGTTGTGGGAATTTTCTTTCAAGGATTGCTCTACATTCGGAGACTTCCTCTGTAGCCTCCTCAATCAGTCGCTTAGGTTCACCTTGCTCAAAATCAACGTCTATTGGATTAACCCGGCTTATAGCGTAGCCCGTCATCAAGATTTCTCGGTTAGCACCGGGCAAGGCTATTCTTGGAATTGAAACTACATCGCCAAGGGTGTTCATCGAGCCGAAAAGTCTCGTGTGGCTTTTTGAAAATTCATCGAAGGTGGTCTGTACTTGGGATGCGAATTTAGCCGACAAAAACGCTTGTCGTTCCAATCTGGTAAAGTCAATTCCTGATAACACCTTGGAGGTAATATACAGCGAACCGGAAACTTGCGCCATGACATTTTGGACATTTTCCAGAACTGGCGAAACCAAGTCCCCCGCCTCAAGTCCCATACTCCTCCAACTTTCGTGAGCTTGCTCAATCTGCTTAAGAGCATCTTGTAGGGCAGGAAATTGAGTCATAGCCTTTGCAATTTCCTCTCGCTGTTTCATTAAAGGGGCAATGTTCCGCAAGAAAGCCTCTCTCTCCTCAATATGAGGTTTAATGGCTTCCCTCATCAACTTGGCCTCTTCCAGAAAGGGATCAAAGCTCTTATGAAAAATTGCTGCCTGTTCACTAGCCTTAGCTATCATGTCCGCTATGCTCCCTGAACTTGAAAGGAAGGGGGACATTGATTTTTGCATCCTTTCTTGTTCATCAAGCAATGGCTTAACATGATGTTGAAAGTGTTCCAACTCCTGCTGAAGTCTTGGAATGTTCTTTAACATAAGGTGGCGCTCATCAAGAAAGTGTGTTATTCCATTCTTTATATCATTCCGCTGAAAAAAGCCTTTGGGAGGACGACGAGAAGGCTGGTCCTTCTTAACAATATCATCTTCATTGACATAAGAAGCTTGAATTTCAAATCGCCAACTTGGAACCTGTATTTTGCCTGTAACCGCCGCCGAAATCAAGGCCGTGCGGTATTCGCGGAGCTTCGAGATGCTCTCGGCAATTTGGGAAATTGCTGCATCAAGTTTAAGGCACTCGCTATCAAGATATTCAATTATACCTTTTTGCTCTACGAGATTCGGAAGCGCACATGGCAGGTAACCCATGTCTTGCTGGTCCAGTATAGGAAGTGTTGTATTCGGAGCAATCCCTTGCAAGACTGGTTCGAGTCGCTTGAGTTGGTAAGCTAAAAACTTTCCATATGCCTTACGTTGATTTGTTGAAATGGCTGTAATCTGCTGGTTAGATGAAGCGGGGTTTTGCAAATACCCGACTTTGCCTATCGTTGCTCCAATGCAAACAACCATAACTGAATCAGCCGAAAACAGACGTGCGACTCCCTCGCAAATGGCTTCTTCATTCAAAAGTTTCACGGGGTCTGAAAGCACGAGGTCCACTCCAAAACTTCCAGGTCCGTACCATGGTACTGTACCATCTTCATAATACCGTTCTTCAGAAGTAGGCGGAGTGCATCCGGTTTGAATACGGGTAGCAATTCTTTTTACGGGATAAACCTCCCAATGCTCTGGGATTTTTCCGAGCCAGAGAATGCCGGAGTCTTTGAAGGGGGCTGCCGGGTTGAGGCCACGGGTGACGGCGTGGGAGATGATGGCTTGACGCTTTTCCTGGAGGAGTTCAATCAACCACTCCTTCCTCTCCACCAACTCGTCTATCCGCCGCGTCTCCCGATCAAGGAAGAAAACGATGGCGCGTTGATCTTCTAGTTTAGGCAAACAAAGGCTTATACATCCCAGTTCGGAGGGGTTAATGGCAGGGTAGCCAACGCCAACTGAATACGCCGCGACTGTGTTGATAAAAATATCAGAAAGAACTGAGTAATACAAGAAATCAGGATCAATCTCCTTTGAGGCCCTTAACACGGCGAAGCCGGTAGAGGCTATCAAGTTATTTTCCGCTTCATGAAATCTAGCCACCGCTTTTAGATAGGTTCTCACCGTTGAAATAATGACATCGCGTGATCTAATAATCCGTCGCGCTCTTGATGGAGCATCGGCAAATCTCATTAGTTGAGGATCAGACAAAACCCCTTCACCCGAGACGTTGCTAATATCAATGTACTTCAGTTCATAATCTGGATCGGTAGTCTCATTGAGGGTTTGGGCATTGATCTTGACAGTATATTTCAGTCTCTTAGTTCCCCAATCCTGCGGTATTTCTGCAAGCCAGGGAATGCCCGATGGTTTGTATCTGGGATATGGATGATTCTTTGGCTTCATTGCTTTTTCTTATTCGGCAACATTTTTGATCTAGCCGGGATAATATACACTTCCCTTAGAACATGCTCAACCACATCCAGAGCCATTAGCAGCTCTTCCATGGAGTTTGCCTCAACCTCGTGAGCAGAATGATTCCCGATGTGGCGGATGGAGTGAAGAACTTCGGCCCCTGTCTTGGTCATCAACCCTTTGTTTACCAGATTGTCTATTTTTTCTACGAGATTTTTACCTTGGGAGTCCTTTTCCTTGCACACGGCCTCGACCAAGGCCCGTAAGCCTATTCCTGCCAAGATGAGTTGCTCGTTGCCCAAGGCTCGGTAGGTTTCCTCATAAATGGCACTAACCATCTCCGGCACATAGAGTTGCCACTTGAGCTTTGTTCTTCCGGGTACGCGGTTAGGGTAAGTGAAACACTTATAAGCCTTCATTTCGTTTCCAAAATATGAATTGATGTCCACGGATTGAAGCCTGAAGGACAGTTCCCGACATCCCCTGCATTGGACAATCTGATAAATTGCTAAGTCGATGATGGAAGTCTCAATAGAAGTGATTCGAAGAAATGAGGTCATAATGGTATGGCGGGTGCTATTTCCGCAAAAGGCACAGGGCACACGGGTCAGCTTACCCCTTACTGGTAGCCTTTTTATGGTTATTTTTTCTTGTGGTTGTTGCATCTGTTTATCTTAAAAAGTTAACGTAGACTTATAATGTCCTGGCTCGCCTGAATCATCCTCCCATGAGATTTCAATTTTCCACGGAGGAGCGCATTCATCGGCTATGTGAAGAAGACACGTCGCTTCCGAATGGGGTCCTATTATCTTAGCTGGGCTGTCATTTCTTACGGAAGCAAAATGATCGTCAAAAGGCTTTGCGTCCATTTTCAGTCCAATATTGCGCGCTTCACCTTCTCCGTTATTGATAATTAACAGTCGATGACTGTTGTGTCCGTATTTTACAATTCGAGCTTGAAGTTGGGCTTTTTGCGCAAGCTTGTTTCGATCTTCCTCCCGCTTTTCCTCAATTTCCAGAAGCCTCTTGTCGGTTCGTTTAGTCTTCATAAAAGCAATACCAGAAATCACTACAGCCACAACCGAGACTATGAAGGTTGTGAAAGCGGCGTTGGAATTATTCCCAAACCAATTGATGATCTCTCTCATTGAGTAACCTCTTTAAGCATCTCCAAAATCTCGGCCTCTACCTTCTTGATGTCAGCGTCAATCTCTTCCAGAGGGCGCGGGGGCTGGTACTTATAGAAGTAACGGGTGAAGCTGATCTCGAAGCCCACCTTTCCGATTTTGCCGTCCTTGTGGTCGCGGACCTCACTGTTGATCCATGCGTCCGGGACATGGGGCAAGACTTCTCGCTGAAAGTAGGATTCGATGTTCTCCTTGAGAGGCACATTTTCAGTGTCGCGGAGTTCGGAATCAGGAAGAGGGGTGCCTTCCTCACCGCTGATAAGCTCGGCAGTCTCATCTCGTTCGGATAGAGCGGAAACAACGATCTTCTTGACCGGGGCCTTGAGCTTGAGGTTGGCTTTGACGGCAGCCTCCTGAAGTGCATATTCAAAATCGAGCCGGTTCTTGAAAGGGGTATCGGGCAAGGCTTTAAGCAAGTACAAAATTTGCTTCTGGAGCTTCTTGCCTTCCTTCTCCTCGGTTTGCTTATCTTGCTCATTGCGCTTCTTGCTCACGGCCAGGTTGATGAAGGCCGGCTCTACTTTAAGCCTTTCTACGCGCTCGGGGCTGGCCTGGCAATTCAGACGCAAGGGTCGCTCCACGGTGATTTTGCGGAAAGCGAAATCCGTTGTGTCGAAAATCTTGGAATGCTCGCCGTCCGCAAATTGATTGAAGACCTTCATGATGGAGTCAATCTGGTCTGCTGAGATTTCGCGGCGCTTGTTGCCAAGACTTTTTCTCATGGGGGTCCAGAAGGCCGTGGCATTGATGAGCTGGACCTTGCCCTTGCGTTTCTTGGTCTTGCGGTTGGTGAGTATCCAGACATAGGTGGCGATGCCTGTGTTATAGAAGAGTTGTTCAGGCATGGCGACAATCGCTTCCAGCCAGTCGTTTTCCAGAATCCAACGCCGGATTTCGCTCTCTCCGCTTCCCGCGTCTCCAGTGAAAAGCGGCGAGCCGTTCATGATGATGGCAATGCGGGAGCCGCCTTCCGAAACCGGCTTCATCTTGGAAATCATGTGTTGCAGGAAGAGGAGTTGCCCGTCACTGATCCGGGGCAGTCCCGCGCCGAACCTGCCGGATGAGCCGCGCTCGGCTTCCTCCTTGATGAAAGCCTCTTCCTTTTTCCAGTCCTTGCCATAGGGCGGATTGCAGAGCATGTAGTCAAAGCTCTTCCCCTTATGGCCGTCCTTGGACAGGGAGGAATCGGGCACGATGTTCTCTGCGTCCCGGTCATCGCCCTTGATGAGCATGTCGGACTTGGACACGGCAAAGGTCTCGTCATTGACCTCCTGGCCGAAAAGGATGATGTCGGCGCGGGGATTGATGGGTTCATGTTGCTCGTCGCCCTTCTGAATGTATTCCTTGGCGATGGAGAGCATGCCGCCGGTGCCGCAGGCCGGGTCGAACACAGTCTTGACAATTCCAGCTTGATTAAGTGTGTCCTTGTCGCCGTTGATGAGCAGGCGGACCATGAGGCGGATGACTTCGCGGGGGGTGAAGTGCTCGCCGGGGTTTTCGTTGGTTTGCTCGTTGAACTTGCGGATCAGCTCCTCAAAGATGGTGCCCATCTCGTGATTGGAAACGGCATTGGGGTGCAGGTCAATGGAGGCGAACTTTTTGATGAGGAGGAAGAGGAGTCCCTTTTGGTCAAGGGTCTCGATGGTGGAATGGAGCTTGAACTTTTCCAGAACCAGGCGCATGTTTTCGGAGAAGCCGTTCATGTAAGCGCGGAGGTTCTTGCCGATGTTCTTGGGGTCTTCCAGGAGCTTTTCAAAGTCATAGGGGGAGATGTTGTAGAAGGAGAAGCTAGAAGCTTTGCAAAGCTGGCCGTCGAGGTTCTTCACGTCCTTCTTCTTGAGGAGTTCATTGCGGTCCAGCACTTTGTCTTTGGTGGGCTTGAGCACGCAGTCAATGCGGCGGAGCACGGTGAAGGGCAGGATCACGTCCGGGTATTTGCCGCGCTTGAAGTCATCGCGCAAGACCTCATCCGCCACCGACCAGATAAAGCTTACCTTCTCCTGAAAGCCGACCATGACCTCCACTCCTTCTTAAACGGACTTAGAGCATACTATTATCACT
>Ga0307378_10009706_pt1 | contig 12608 bp, 13 predicted proteins | sample UN1MG_FD_202238 | JGI IMG/M metagenome (GOLD analysis project Ga0307378, IMG submission 202238) | Soil microbial communities from Risofladan, Vaasa, Finland - UN-1 | ecosystem: Environmental > Terrestrial > Soil > Coastal area > Acid sulfate soil | place: Finland: Risofladan, Vaasa | collected...
TATGATTGTTTCCCACAAGAAGCGGGATGTCTGTTTTCCTCAGTTTCTGAGGATCAACACGGATTTCTATCGCACTGGAGGTTAAAGATAAAAGCATGTCCAGCACTTCCTTAAGAGCGATCGCCCGGCCCGAACAGATGTTGTAGACCTCTCCCTTCCGACCTTTTTCCATAAGACAAACATACGCCCTTACCACATCCCTGACATCTAAAAAATCTCTTTGGACCTGGGTATTCCCAACCGTCATAACCGGCTCACGGTCCCCCTTTTCGATCTGAGCGATTTGGAGCGCCCAATCCGGACAGACAAAATCCGCGCTCTGACCCGGGCCGGTGTGGGGAAACGGCCTGGCGCAAACGATATCGAGTCCTTCGATCCGCGAGTAGAACCTGGCGAGCAATTCTCCAGATATTTTTGTGTACGCATAGGGATTAACAGGCTCTGTCCTATCGTCTTCCGAAAGAGCTTTTTTTACAGGAGCCAACACTCCGTAAACGTCTGAAGAGCTGACATAGAGGACCCTTGCTTGGGGGGAATATTGCCTTATGGCTTCAAAGAGATGGTGTGTTCCGGAGAGGTTTATATCGAATGTCTCTTCTCTCTTATCCCAAGATCGCTTAACGCTTGAGACCGCCGCGAGATGGAAAACCCAATCGGGACGGATCTCTTCAAAAAGCGCAGACAAACCTTTGGCATCCCTGATATCTTGATAATAAATCTTATCGGCCAACATTCGATCACTGTCTTCGGGCCTATCGGGATAACAAGTCCCGTAGATGACGCGGGTGGGAGACCGGAGCGTCTGGCTGAGATAGGCACCGACAAAACCCGTGGCTCCTGTTAAAAAAACCTTTAATTTCAAATCTTCTCTCTCCAATAATCCAGTAGGTCCATAAGGGACTGCTTAAAAGGGATGCGAGGTTCCCAACCCGTCAGTGCATGGAACTTGGAACAGTCAGATTCGAGTATGGGGACATCTGAGGGACGCAATCTCGCCGGATCGACCTCGACTTTTACATCTGCATCGCTCATCTCAAGGAGCATATCCAGGGTCTCCCTCATGGAACGGGCCTTGCCCGAACCGATGTTATAGACCTCCCCCTCTTCTCCCTTTTCCAGGCTCAACCAGTAGGCGCGGACTGTGTCACGAACGTCCGTAAAATCTCTCTTTGCATCCAGATTCCCGACAAAAATCACAGGTTCTCTCTTTTGTTTCTCGATCTCTACGATCTGTTTGGCAAAGTTCGAGCAGATAAAGACTTCTCCCCTGCGCGGACCCGTGTGGTTAAAGCCCCGGGTGCGCACCGTCTTCAATCCGTAGCTTTTAAAATACTGGTATGCCAGAAGGTCCTGAGCGACTTTGCTAACAGCATATGGGCTGAGTGGGCGCAAAGGATTGGTTTCCTTCATCGGGAGCTCGTCCGGTCGGACAAAGCCATATTCTTCACTCGAACAAGCCACCTGGATCTTAGGAGACAGGCCGAGCAATAGAAGCGCTTCAAAAAGATTGATCTGACCGATCGCATTGATGGCAAACGTCTCAGAGGGGCACTTCCATGACGTCGGCACAAAACTCTGAGCTGCCAGATGGAATATGCGGTCAGGTTTGATCTCTGCAAGGCATTTTTTTAAAGAGACGATGTCCTTGAGATCCCCTTCATAAAAATTCACCTTATCTTGGATGTGGATCACATTCTCCATCCGGCTCCGCCAGCGCACCAATCCGAAGAGTTGGACATCGGGAAAATCAGCCAAGATATAATCAGCAAGATGACTTCCTGCAAACCCTGTAATCCCAGTGATCAGTACTCTCATTAAACCTCCTCATTCCCAGTCATTTGTGGTTTTGGATATTATTTTCGCTTCTGGTAATAGGCCTCGTAAAAGCTCTGGAATTCCTGGCTTTTCTCTTTGATCTTTTTCCACCAGTCGGGATGAGCCTCATACCAGCGCACCGTCTCCTCCAACGCATTTTCGAATCTCTTTTCCGGCTTCCAGCCAACTTGGTGAATTTTGCGACAATCCAGAGCGTAACGCAGGTCATGTCCCTGACGGTCCGGGACATATTTGATCAGATCTTTTGGCTTCCCCAGGACTTCCAGTATTCGCTCGGCCACCACAATATTCGTGACTTCATCATTCGCACCGATGTTGTAGACTTCCCCAAATTGCCCCCTCCGGATGAGTGTGTCGATCGCCCGGCAGTTGTCTTCCACAAAGAGCCAGTCTCGGACATTCAGCCCTTTTCCGTAGAGAGGAAGAGGTTTGTCTTCGAGGGCGTTTGTCGTGAAGAGAGGGATGAATTTTTCGGGATATTGATAGGGTCCGTAATTGTTGCTCGGCCTGCAAATGATGATCGGAAGACCATATGTCTTTGTATACGCATATGCTAAACGGTCCCCGCCAGCCTTGCTCGCCGAATACGGTGACGTCGGATAAAGAGGATCGCCCTCCTGGAAGAACCCTTCCTCCCGACTTCCATAGACCTCATCTGTGGAAACATGTATAAAGAATTCGACTTCAGCCTGCCGACAGGCCTCAAAGAGCACAAAACTGCCGAGCACATCTGTCTTAACAAACTCCCCGGCGTCCAGGATGGAACGGTCCACATGAGTTTCGGCAGCCATATGGACGACTCCATCGATCCTCTGAAAGACATCTCCCACTAGCTCTCGATCACAGATATCTCCCTGGACGAATTCGTACCTTGGATTATCTTCGACTTCCTTGAGATTGTCCAGGTTCCCTGCATAGGTGAGTTTGTCCAGGTTGACGATCCGGCAATCTGGATATTTCTTAAGCCAATAATGGATAAAATTGCTGCCGATAAAGCCGGCCCCCCCTGTAACAAGAAGGGTTTTCCCCGAGATCGTCCGCTCTTCAACCATCCCGCCTTCTCCAGTCATAGGGGATGTCGTTCTGGTGGGGATCCAGCCGAAATTCGTCTGGATCCTCTCGATCATACACCTCTGTGGGGACGTTCACGACAATGGCTTCCTCCGAGCTCACACACATCCATCCATGGTAGACTCCTCGAGGAATCTGAACAAGGAGCGGGTTATGAATGCCCAGATAGAACTCATTGACTTCCTTGTATGTAGGTGAGTCCTCTCTTGGATCGTACACGGCAAGCTTGATCATTCCTTGCACACACACAACGTTGTCTGTCTGTTTTTTATGCAAGTGCCACGCTTTGACGATCCCAGGATACGTCGTTGTCATGTATACCTGTCCGAACTTTACAAAAAGATCGTCATCAGCCCGCAGGATCTCCATGAGCCGGCCTCTTTGATCTGGAATCACTCTGAGTTGTTTGATCTTTACTCCATCAATCATCCCTTACTCCCATAAAATCGTTTCTCTGTGGATCATCGTAAATATGAGCACCCGAGTTTATTGATTCTATCTTTAAAGGTACTCATTATTGTGATGATCTTCACTTTAAAATCACTTGATCCCGATCTCGCTCTTGTCGCCCACCATGAAGCGATAGACTGAAGGCTTGGGAGGGCACTTGTATATCTTCGTTTCCCGGCCGATCAAGCTTTCGTCGATCCTGCTCCCGATGTCGCAGATCTCACTCCCTTGGAGCACGATGCTGTTCTCGATTTCCGTCCGGACAATACGGCACTCTTTCTGGATGGATGTGAACGGACCCACGTAGGAATGAACGATCTCGGTTTTTGCTCCGATTATGGCAGGACCTCTGATAATGCTGTTCTCGATGCGAACATCCTCTTCGATGATGACCTCTCCACTGACCTTGGATGCCTCATCAACCTGGCCTTCGATCTGTCTTGTTATGCGTTCAAGGATCAGCCGGTTGGCATCAAGAATGTCTTCGAGTTTACCAGTGTCCTTCCACCATCCCGAGACCAGATGGGGATGGACAACATGCCCGTGTTCGATCAAGTACTGGATGGCATCTGTGATCTCCAGCTCATTCCTCCAGGATGGTGTTATGGCATTAACAGCCTCGAAGATATGGGAATCGAACATGTAGACGCCAACAAGAGCCAGGTTGCTCGCCGGTTTTTTCGGCTTTTCAACCAGCCTCTTCACTCGTTCTCCATCTAGCTCGGCGACGCCGAACATTTGAGGATTTGGCACCTCTGTGAGAAGGATGAGCGAGCTGGGCTTCTTCTTTTTGAACTCATCAACCAGTGATTTGATGCCACTTTTGAGGATGTTGTCGCCAAGATACATCACAAAGGGCTCTTTGGCCAAGAAACCCTCAGAAATTTTTACAGCATGAGCCAATCCCAGGGGGGATTCTTGCTCGATATAGGTGATTTTTACTCCCCATTGAGAACCATCCCCGACGGCCGCCTTGATCTCATCTTTTGTGTCACCGACAACGATGCCGATCTCTTTTATCCCGGCTTCCTGGAGTGCTTCGATCCCGTAAAACAGAACAGGCTTGTTGGCCACTGGGACTAATTGTTTAGCTTGTGTAAAAGTCAGAGGACGAAGTCTCGTCCCCTTCCCTCCGCTTAAAATCAGGCCTTTCATCTTCCACTCCTTAATCCCTTTGAATCGATGATCTTTTTAGTAACCTGTTCTATCACCATCATAATAAGGATTGTTTGTCTGTGCATGTTCGCTATCTGTTAGATCTCCGAGAAAATCTGTGGTTTTCCCAATATTTCCGAGTCCGATGGAAATGCCGAACTGAGTCTCGGGTTTCTCTCGGAAATAGAATATCTTAACATCTGCCTTAAAATCAATACACTGGTAATGGTAAACCACAGAGAGAGACGTGTAAAGAAGCTTTTTCTCCTTGATGTTGTAATCCAGCATTCCGATGGCATCGAGGTTGATCTTCGGGATTTTAAAGCCAGTATAGAAGCTGGCCTGATGACGCTCGCCCCAAGTGTTGTCAAAATAGGGATTCAGGCTCCTGTACCAACTGACCCTGAGAAACAGGTTGTCACCAGGTGCACCCAAGTTCGCCCCCAACCGGAGGTGCGAAAACCTCGTGTGGTAGGGATTAAACGCCATGGAAAAATCGATACTGTGTTTGGTCCCGGGGTAATACCTCAAATACCCGTTAATATCTGAAAATTCGGGAATTTTCCCGTCCACCTCAAAGCCCTGCATAGGGCTCTCTTCAGGATTCAGGTAGTAGATCTGATTCAGCCCAAAGGTGAAGATCTCTCGCGACATTTTGTCGACCTTGACAAGAACTCGAGTGGTTAAACCATAAGAGACATAATGAGCGCGTGTAAAATACCGGGCCGAGGTTATCACACGGTCGGACTGTTCGACCGGGCTTTCGTATCGGTAGGAAAAAGTGGGCTCGATGATATGCTTGACCTTTGGCTCGTCTTCATCATCCAAGAATATCTTGTTGAACGTGGGTCCGATAAACTCTATGTTGAAAGTGAAGTTCTTTCTGAGGATAGGCTCAGCCACGAGGTCCTTGGTGTTTGGGGCATAACTCTGGAAATCGAAGGACATGTTGGATGCCAAGGAAGAATTGATGACCAACCAGGGGATTGAGGTGAATGGCAGAGTAAGCACTGGAGAAAAAGAGATGTCCTGTGAGTTTCTCTGCGTGCCATCTTCATAATTTTCCCCATAATCTGTACCCTGCCGGCTGGCATAGGCCCATCCGTACTCCCAGGCACTGAAGGATGAGTGAAAGGAAAAGTAAAGCGGTGAGATCAGCTTGATCTGTGAGGAAGAGAATCCCACCTCCGGGAGGCTATAACGAATGATGGAATTTTCCCTGTCCGTGTAATAGGTTTCGAATCGGGAAGCCCGCATGTTCAGGTTGAAATAAGACCACGCTCTCTGCAGGAACACCTGAGAGCGGCGGTTGGATACAACCGCACGTCTAAAATTGTTGTCGAATTCTCGGAGAAACTCATACGAGCTTTGATAATCCACATCAGCCACAAGGTTGAACGAAAAGGGAAGAGGCTGATTGTGACTGAAGCGGATGAGGTAGGCATTTTCGGGCAACTCCAGTTCAGGATCGTTCCTGAATTTGAAGTAGTACAGGTTCAGTTGTCCCCCTGTACCTTGGGTGAACATATACCGGTACTCCAGACCTCCTCCCAACCCTTGGGAGGAATAGTAATCAAGGTTGAGCGTGGAATCCATGTTCCGCCTCATGGCCCAGTAGAAGCTCTGGGAATAATTATACCCTTTCTGCCCATTGTAACCCAATTTTGGCATCAGAAAGCCGGTCGCCCGTTCTTCATCCAATGGATACTTGATGTATGGGAAATAGAGGATCGGAACTTTCTTCACCCTGACCACAGAACTCCACATCTCCACATAATCGTCTTTTTTGAGATTTGCTCTGGAGAAAAAGAAACGCCACCGTGGAGTCGGCTGGGTGCATGAGGTGAAGCTTCCTTTGGTCATGCTGTACATGTTTTCATCCGTCTTCTCAACCGTTTCTGCCTCATAAAAAATATTGGGCAAGGAGCGGCCAAAAACGTTCTGGAAGGTTCCCAGTTTGGAATCTAGGTTGAACTGGATGCGATCCACGCTGATCACATCGCCTGGACTCTGGATCACAACATGGCCTTCAGCAAAGACATCCTTGGTTTCGGTGTCCAATTCGACCCTGTCGGCAAACAGCTTGATCGTCTTGTAGTGGATCTCCACATTGCCCGTGGCGATGATCCGATTCTCCAGCTGCTCCTGATAATTGGCGATCACTCTAAAGGGAGGCTCGTCTGTCTCTTCTTGATCGGCAGCCTGCGAAAGACCGGTAGCCTGTGTCTGGCCAAGGGCAAAAGGACAGAAACCTGCGAGGAGAACAAGGACCCAGAGAAACAACTGCATGCGTTTATGGACCATTAAATGCAATGTAACACAACCCTCTCTTGATTATCAATAAGCTTCCCCTGACAAATCACGCAAGAAATCACCTTGACAGCCCCCTCCTATTCGTACGATAATTCCCTTGATTTGCTCCTTATAAACGGGGTCAGACGTAAGAAGCAGGACGTGAGAGGCGTTTTGATCCGCCCGATCTTCTTCGTATATCATCCGTCTTTCTTTTTACTCTTTATATAAGACAAATGAACGGCAGTTTTTATTCGCTCAATAAGTTTTGTCGTTTGGGCAAAGGTGAGCCCATCGATCAAGAGACATGAGGGAAGACAACAGGTCGAGGATCAACTATAAAAAACTCGCAGAGCTGAGTTCATTGGGGCTCATGCTGCCGTCTTCTATCGCCGTGGGGTTGTTTATCGGATACCAGCTCGACAAGCTTTTGGGAACACGCCCCTGGCTCTTGGTTCTCTTTTTTCTCATCGGGACAGCCTCTGGGTTTTACAGCCTCATCAGAGGTTTAAAAAAACACCTTGATAAAGATATGGACATGTAAACAATGCCAGATCCAGAAAAAGAAAGCCTAGCAGAGGAAGAGGAACGTATCCTCAAGAGAATTCCTCAGGAGATTTTCCTGTTATCCTTTGTCCTTGCTATTGGCACCTGGATTGTCTTCGATGGGATGAGCGCCTTGCTCGTTTTTGCCGGTGGGATCCTGGCCGCCATCAACTTCATCTGGATGAAGCAGGCCATTTCCAGGTTTCTCTACACCGGAAAAAAGAAGGCTATGCGGTCCGGGATCGCTGTATACGGCCTTGGACTTCTATTGATTCTTGGCATCTTTTTTATTATAATTCTCTTCTTTTCAGAAAAAATATTGGCTTTTGCAGCAGGCTTTTCCGCACTTATTGTTGTTTTTCTGGGTGAGGCTGTCGCAGGGCTTTCTAAGCTTAAACAATGGAAGAATTAGAGCACAGTTTAGTCATCGTCGAACTGTTCAATAAAGTCTTCGGTAAGCCTCTGGCAACTCTTCTCAGCTGGCTGGGGATCCAGGTTGCAGATCCCGGGCACCTTGTGCCCGATTACATCGTCATGTCCCTGATCGTTGCATTGGTTCTTATCCTGCTATTAGGCCTCTCTTCTAGAAAGCTCTCCCTTGTCCCCACCAAGCGTCAGAGCATCCTCGAACTCATCATCCAGACCTTTGAAGGATTGCTCGTCGACACCATCGGCGAACAGGGGAAAAAACACCTGCCGCTCATCGCTACCATGGGGCTCTTTATTCTTTTCTGCAATCTCATCGGCCTTGTGCCCGGGTTCATGTCTCCCACGAGTAAACTCAACGTCACTTTAGGCTGTGCTCTTGTTGTCTTTGTGTACTATCACTTCCAGGGCATCAGAGAACAAGGCCTTTTCAAGTATCTTAAACACTTCGCTGGACCAGTCCCCCTTTTGGCTCCTCTTATGATCCCCATAGAACTCATCAGCCATTTCTCCCGTCCCGTTTCCCTCTCCATTCGACTCTTCGGGAACATTTTCGCCGAAGAGGTGCTCATCGTCATCATGGCATCCATCATTCCATTTTTCCTGCCGCTTCCCTTTATGGCAATAGCGATATTTACTGCCGTCATCCAATCTTTTGTCTTCGTGTTGTTGGCCTGCATTTATATCGCAGGCGCTGTGGCCCACGAAGAGGAACATTAATATAAGGAGTATTATGATGAATTCAAAGTTCAAGGCATTCGGTATGCTGGTTTTCTTCATGATCCTTTTTTGCACACCCCTTTTGGCTCAAGAAACAGCCGTTAGCGAAGAGAGAGCGATGCTCTACAAATTGTCCATCATTGTTGGAGGCGCTATCATCACTCTGGCCGCTGCGGCAGGAGCGTTCTGCCAAGCCAAAGCCATCAGCAGTGCGTGCGAAGGGATATCCAGAAATCCGGGAGGAGCTCCCACGATCAGGTTCATTCTCATTTTCGGGCTCGTGCTCATCGAGACACTGGTCATATACGCCCTTCTGATCACCATCATGATCATCAATGTCCAGTGGGGAAACTACAATTAAAACTCCCGTGACCTCCATGTGAGAAATTGAAAAATACTGTGGTTTTCCAGGTCGTCAAACAAACCTTCCAGAGGTTTACCAAGGATAAGTGCGGAAATTATGCGATCATCATCTCCTACTTTGCTCTCATGTGCTCCATTCCCCTGGTCGCACTTTTTACTTTTGTCTCCACGCGAATTCTCGGAAATTCGGAAATAGCCTTCCGCAGCCTGAACATCTTCAACGATGAATTTTTCGCACAGCTTGATCCCGCCTTTTTTGAAAGGCTCCAGTATCTCTCCCAAAACATCTCTAATCTCGGATGGTTCGGCCTGGCTGGGTCTTTCATCGCCGCCAGTTTTTTATTTTCAAACCTGATCAACGCCATAAACAGCATCTTCAGAGCCAACAAGCAGAAGTCCTTTTTCTACAGGCGGATCATGGAATACATCCTGCTGTTTGTCATAGGGATCATCCTGCTGACCTCTCTGTCCATCACCGCTGTCTGGACAGCCATCAACAGGATCATTCAGGAAAGCTCGATCGTTGCCAACAACATCAATCCTGAGGCCATGTCCTTGGTCAACAATTTTTTTCTCCAATACCTCATCCCGTTCATCCTGACGTTTCTATTCTTTTTCTCACTCTACAAATTTATTCCTGAGATCAAAGTCTACACAAAGGCTGCAATCGTAGCAGCCTTTATCGGCGCTTTGCTTTGGGAGATCTTCAAAAGGATGTTCGCTTTCTATGTGGCCCACTTTTCGGCCATAGGCATCGTGCTCTCGAGACTCTTGCAGGGAACGATCACGTCGATCATTTTCTTCCTCCTTTGGCTGAGCTTTTCCCTTGTCATACTGCTTTGGGGAGCAGAGCTGGCTGCTGTCCTCAATGAGAGGATCCATGAAAAAACTGCATAAAAACCGTCCCAAGTCTACAACAGTAGAAGAGCTGGCTCGTCATCTAGACTGTCGGTTCGAGGGGGACGGAAATATGAATATCCTCGGCGTCTCCAACCTAGAAAGGGCTGGAAAAGGAGACCTCGTTTTTTGTGCCGACCCTAAATACAGAGATCTCCTGGAAAAAACAAAAGCCTCGGCGGCCATCGTGCCTCTCGAGGAAAAATTCGACAGGATCCCCACAATACGCTCTGAACAACCCTATGTTTCCTTCATAAAAGTTTTGGACTTTTTTTACACACCCTACCGTCCTCGACCCGGCATCCATCCCCAGGCTCTGGTTTCCCCCTCGGCCACGATCGGGAGGGATGTGGCTTTCGGTGCCTTTGTTTTTATCGACGACGACGTTGAAATCGGGGACGGTTCTGTTTTATTCCCAATGGTCTCCGTATATCCGAGAGTCAAGATCGGAAAACAGGTCACGTGCCATTCCTTTGTGTCCATCAGAGAGGATTCCCAGATCGGAAACCGCGTCATCCTCCATAATGGAGTTGTAGTAGGGTCTGACGGTTTTGGATTCCAAAAAGACAAAGATGGATCCTACATCAAGATCCCCCAAAAGGGGATCGTCATCATCGAAGACGACGTGGAGATCGGTGCAAACACAACTGTGGACCGAGCTGCATTGGGCGAGACTATCATCAAGAAAGGAACTAAGATAGACAACCTCGTTCAAGTTGCTCACAGTGTGGAAATAGGAGAGGACAGCATCTTTGCCGCACAGACAGGGATTGGGGGGAGCTCGAAGATCGGAAAAAATTTCATTGCGGGCGGCCAAGTGGGAATCCCCGACCACATCACGATCGGGGACAACGTCATTATCGCCGCGAAGTCGGGCATCACAAAAAACCTTCCCTCCGGCTCCTTTGTTTCAGGAAGCCCGCATCTCGATATCAGAGTCTGGCGCAAAGCCTGGGCCGCCATCCCCCAGCTCTATGATCTGATCCGCGATATGCGCAAGTTAAAAAAGCGAATCGAGGCCCTCGAAAAAAAAGACAGGTAAAGAAAACCCTGGTACTAATCCCACTGCGGAATTCTATCGCTTGGAATTTATGCGATTGACTGGAGGTATTCGTCAATGGCGATGGCGGCCGCAACACCCGTGCCCACTGCTGTGGCCACCTGCTCAGGACAGGCATCGGTCACATCTCCAGCAGCATAGATCCCGGGTAAGGATGTCTCCATCTTTTTCCCCACGACGATCTCCCCCCATTCGTTGAGCTCAAGAAGGTCTTTGACAAAGTCTGAATTGGGTATTGTACCGATGGAGACAAACAGACCATCCACTTCGAGCTCGGACAGCTCCCCCGTTTTGACATTTTTGACGGTCAGGGACTTAAGGGTGGTGTCTCCCAAAATCTCTTCGATCACCGTATCCCAGATCACTTCCATTTTTTCATGGGCGAGTGTCCGCTCTTGAAGGATCTTTTCAGCCCTTAATTGGTCACGCCGGTGGATAACTTTGACTTGGCGGGCAAATTTTGTCAAAAAGATAGCCTCTGTAAGCGCCCAGTTCCCACCTCCCACCACGGCCACAACCTTGTCCTTAAAAAAGAATCCATCGCAGGTGGCGCAGTAGGAAACGCCTCGCCCTGTGAATTTCCCTTCCCCTTTGACGCCGAGTCTCCTGAAATTCGCTCCGGTGGCGATGATGACAGCGCGCGTTAGGTATTCATTTTTGTTGCCGCACACTTTCCATAGCTGGCCCTCTCTCTGGAGCTCTTTGACCGTATCGATGCCGATCTTTGCTCCAAAGCGTTCAGCCTGCTTCCGGAAACTCTTCGTCAACTCGACGGGAGCGATCCCATCGGGAAAACCCGGATAATTCTCGATGAAATCGGTCATAAGGATCTGGCCTCCAGGGGCACCTTTCTCGAGGATAAGAGTGTCGAGCATGGCTCGTCCCGTATAAATGGCAGAGGACAACCCCGCAGGGCCTGCCCCCAGTATGATGACGTCGTAAGTCTGACTCATAAGTGTTTTGCGATCGCATCCTCGATCTTGTCTTGAGGAAGGGCTCCGATGACGGTCTCAACAACCTCTCCACCCTTAAAGAGAAGAAGGGCCGGGATGCTCATTATGCCGTATTTGGCAGGAACTTTCATGTTTTCGTCCACATTCATCTTGGCCGCCTTCAACTTATCCTTATAATTATGAGCCAGATACTCCACTGTAGGAGCGACCATATGGCAGGGGCCACACCACACGGCCCAAAAATCCACAAGAACAGGAAGTTCTGCTTTGAGCACTTCCTCTTCGAATGTATCATCGGTCACGTTAAAAATATCTTCGGACAATTTAACCTCCTCTCTTTATTTGCATTGATCTCTCGTAATTTGGATTGATCTCTCGTAAAGCTTAACATACTTTTTGGCTGCATGTTCCCAAGAAAAATCTTCTGTGAGCCCGTTCTGCATGATCCTTTTCCACATCTTGGGCTTTTTGTAACACTGCAGGGCTCGTTTAATAGCCCCAACCAGGGCCTCCGAACTGTACTCACTAAACAAAAAGCCGTTCCCTTCGAGAGTGTTTGCGTTGAATGGCTTCACTGTTTCTCGCAGACCACCAGTTGCCCTCACAACAGGAACACTGCCATACCGAAAGCTGTACAGTTGGTTCAATCCGCAGGGTTCGTAACGGGAAGGTATCAGAACGATATCCGCCCCGGCAGCAACCTTATGCAAATAGGCGGGGCTCATATCCACCTTGACCGCCAATCGTCCCGGATGCTGTTTCTGGAGAGATAAAAACGCCTTCTCATACTTTTCGTCCCCGTGACCAAGAATCACAAATCCCAGGTCCAGATCCATCAA
>Ga0307378_10009707_pt1 | contig 12607 bp, 10 predicted proteins | sample UN1MG_FD_202238 | JGI IMG/M metagenome (GOLD analysis project Ga0307378, IMG submission 202238) | Soil microbial communities from Risofladan, Vaasa, Finland - UN-1 | ecosystem: Environmental > Terrestrial > Soil > Coastal area > Acid sulfate soil | place: Finland: Risofladan, Vaasa | collected...
CGCGAAGGAACAAGAATAGCCAGGAATTTAACCCGCCCTTGAAGTTCGGGATATAGAGTCAGCATTTCTTCAAACGCCTGAAAGCCGCGTACGATATTTTTGCTTGGTTCGATGCGCTCGATACGCAAGATGAGTTGTCGATCGCCTATCATCTCCTCTATTTCAGATCGTAATTGTGCGACTTCCGACGAGCGTGACACACGTTGAAGAGCTTGCACGTCTATGGATATGGGAAAAGCCCGCACATGAGTAGCATGGTTGCGGTACCATATACGCTGCATCCTGTATTTGGCACTAACCCTGGTCAGGTACTGTTGGCAAGTCCGGATAAAGTTCAGTACATCGTCGTGTGTCTGGAAGCCCAGTATGTCGGCTCCTAGTAAACCATCCAGAATCGCATTTCGCATCATAGGTGGCAGGATGGACCAGTAATCAGGTCCCGGCCAGGGAATATGAATGAAGTGGAAGAGAGTCGGCCGTTCACTAGGTCGAAGTTGCGTGCGAACCATACGTGGCGTCAGATACAAGTGGTAATCGTGCAACATCACCAGGGGTTGATTCGGCATGGCTTTAGTTTGCTTGATAATCGCATCAGCAAAGAGATGATTGATAGTTACGTAGCCCTTGTTCCAGGCAGCCCAGGTGGAATGATCGATGATTGGCTTGCGCGGAATATTCCACATGCTGTGCTGTAAAAACCACAATAGTGGGTTGGCTATGACGTTATAGTAACCTTCATAAGCGTCCGGCTCTGGTGATAGAAAATGGATGCGCATGGTATCCTTGCTTTTCCACAAGGCGACTTCGCCCCGTTCCCACTCCATATCCGCTTCTGTTCGACCGCAACCAATCCAGGTGGCATCAATTTGCTGGGCCAGGCCGACAAGGGCTGTGACTAGTCCCCCAGAGCCGCGAGTAAACGTACGACTGCCATCTTCAGCAGTTTGAAACGTCACCGGACCACGATTAGCAGCGATGATCAATGACCGCTCAGCGAAAAAATCATCTTGTAGTGCTTCACATAGTTTTTCTTCATCTGTTTTCGACGGATTCATGATTCAGGCTCCATTACTCTAGATGCGTCACGAGTGGCCTGGATGGTCAAATCGATAAACACAGCGGCCGTCCATCCAAAAATGTCGGCTGCTGTGTCCGGTGGTTCCCCGGTTAAGCTATTATAGTACTCATAGATACTATTATGGCTCATGATGAGGTTCAGTGTTTTTTCCCGAAGTTGATCAGCTAATTCAAACTCGCCAATTTGTCTCAAGGCCTCGATGAAAAAGTAGTTGATGTTGACCCAAACCGGCCCTCGCCACATGGTTTGGGGATCAAAGTTCGGATCATTGTATGCCACAGAAGGTAAAGAATATTCTCCCCAAAAGGCTTCTGGGTTTGTGAGATGGGCCAATAAACGGTCTCTGATATGGTCAGGCAATTGGCCAGTCCAAAGCGGATAAAGGTTGAAAGGGGTCATCACTGGAATCGGCTGTTCATCGTAAAGGGCGTGAAAAACCCCTCTCTCCTCATCCCACATGTCCTTTATCATGCGTTGCACGATCGCTGCCGCTCGCTTGCGCCACATGTTCGCCTCAAAATTAATACCCAAGATCTCGGCTATTTTTGCCAGCGATCCCATCTGCACACAGAGATAGGTATTGAGATCGGGTGACTCAACCGGCATGCCATGGTCCCATAAGGGATTGTCATCCAGGCCTGAGGAATAGGGATGGTTATATTGAGCGAGACCATCAACATCATCGTCGTTCATGGCAAACCACCAGGCGTTCCAACGCACAAGGGGGATATAAATCTCCCGGAGAAAATCGGGGTCGGGATCCGTTTCGTGCAGTTTGAGCGCCGCCCAAGCCAGGATGGGTGGTTTAGTCACCTCGGCACTGATTGGATGGTCAATTGTGGCGATGATACCCTCGTCATAGACGGCGTCGGGTAACATCCCGTCCTCAAGCTGGCAAGCAATCATGGTCCGGATCTGGTTGCGGGCTAACTCAGGATCGACGTGCCGGAAAGCCAAGGCGTGCATGGCGCTATCCCATAACCACAACCCGACATACGAAAGTTTTGAAGGCATCATAGCCTCATAGGCGATTTGCCCCTGTGGTCCGATGAGGTTGTTGGCCATGATCCACCAGGCGTATGCATAAGTAGAGCGGTATTTTTCGTCGACCAACGGTACGCGCTCGAACCAGTCCCGCCAGCGTGCCTCCGCGTTGGCACAGGAGGTTGAGAAAGGCTGCGTTCCAGATTGCTGGTCTGGCGCATTGCTAATCGTAATCGAAATAGCGCAGTCATCATCAGCCTGGACGATGTATTCGACGGTGTAGCCGCCTTTATCAGGTGTTATCTCGTTGCGAACAGCTTCGCAATTACTTGTGTAAATCAGATTTCGCACGGCCTTGAAGATGCCACCACCGTCAGTCGTCTCCCAAAACTGGGGCTGGACATGGAAGCGAATACCCGTCCGTGACTTGGGTGGTAAGCCAAGGGCAATCGTTCTTTCGTCTTGGAAGACCAATGCAAAATCACCCAGGCGCGTCTGTAAATGCACAATGTGAGGATATGAAATAACGTTGAAGTCCAGTACTTCGCCATCTTCATCAAGTAGGTAAAAATCTTTAATAAATGGCGCCCGGCGGAGATAGGCCTCAATATCCGGTTGAATGGCCGTAAGTCTTTCAGCTAGCTTGATGGAGAAAAAAGGCTTTTCCTTATCCTGCAAGATCAGGAGGCGAGAACCACGATCACTAAAGGGGACCTTCGTGATGTCGATGTGGTTACGTAGTAAGGAGAGATGGGCAGATGTTTCAGGAAGAATCATTACCTTATTCTACTGGTGTTTAGATAGACTGTCATACGATCACGACCAATGGTCTGAATCGGGTAAACCATAGCGGGAGTACTCACAAATAATAATTATAAGCTTTACAACAGCAAATGAGTGTCGAATCTGACTTGGAGTTGATTGTTCCGGTTTAAAACTTCTGCGACATACTGGGGGGAATTTGGCTATTTAGGGCGCCTTTTGCTTGTTCTTTGTATTAGAAGTCCGGCGCTCTAGCCTTTGAGCTACTGGGGCGGGATGCTAAATGATTTTGTTGTTATTCTAGTCGTCAGCGGGAACGGCGGCGATGATTCCCGGCCGGCTGCCAACCGTTTCCGGCCGGATCACCCACCCATCAGCCGAACCAACCGGCCGTCATCAATCGCAGACAATAAGCTCTGCAGATCCGGGAATACCTCATCGGCCGTGAGCCGCACCACCCAGTTGTGCGCCAGGGGCGTCACGGCAACGATGCGTTTACCGGCCTTATGGGCAACCCACATCTCGATGGCCGTACCCATACTGGCTTCAGGCAAATAGGCAATCAACATATCCGCCTCGGCCGCCAGCACCATTTCATCCTCAAAAGTCTTGCGGGCCTGGTTGATGTCATAGTTGAAACTTTCTGGATACAGTGCAAATGGATCGATCACGGTTACGTTTGCGTATTTCTTCTCCAGCGCGTCTGCGATCATGGGCCGGTAATCCTGGGTATTGACCAGGTGGTCCTCCCGCGAGCCTTGCATTACTCCGGCAATATAAATCTGCATAATTTATCCCCCTGCGGACGGTGGAAATAGACGGAGTTCGTCGCCATCCTGGAGCGGGCTATCCTGGCTCGCCGTCTCCCCATTGAGAGCGACAGCCCCGACATAAGCTTGCCCAACACCTAATTCAGTCATTAAAAGGGCTACCGTTGCGCCGGCCGTTACTTGCATTATAAATGGTTGGCGGTCGTTTTCCCCAACCGCTACCGGCCGCTGACGGCGCAACGTGCCATAGAGCTTTACGCGAACGTTAATCAAGGTAAGATCTGTCAACCAAGGGTTTAGATGGGATCATATTTTGGATCAAGTGTGACGCTCAATCCACCCATGCCGCTTTCGATCCAAAGCCAATAAGCATCATCGACCTAGTCATCGGCGCCTAATAACGGCCGGATCCCCTGGTAGATTCGCCCACCAGAAATCGTCTTGAGGACCGTATCTGGATCCCGCCCCACGCGATGAGCCAAATCGCCGGCTGACATCGGTTTGTTCGCATTGGCCAGAAGCACAAAGAATACGGCATCCACCAGCGACGTCTGCCTGGCAAAATCATCTGGCAGTTGGCTAAAATAGGTCTGCAAAGCAAATTGAAAACCGTCAACTTGCCTCACTTCGGCTGTTTCTGGATCAACGAGATCGACGTGATCGATACCTAGATCCAGGCTGTATTCGTCTCCGATATCCAGGCGGCTAAAGAGATAGGTTTTTAAATCCAGACCTGATTCATCCCACCACTCAAAATCAATGTGAAATTTCGTATCCAGGGTCGGGCGCATCATGTGCGTCGTACTAATCTTCGGACGTGGTCTACTCACGATTCTCCTCTTATCTTTCTTTTGATATCACGTGTCACGTCGAACGCTATTTGGCCCGGCTTCTGTCAAAATGCCAATAGTGATCACCCACCGGCTGGAAAGCCGGGTGTTTAATCAATTCAGCGAACAATGGCCCGGGGGGTATACGCCGCACCATATTAATAGCACTATACAGGGTCTTCGTATGGACCGTCTCTTGCGGGGTTAGCTTGGCCAGATGCGGGAATATAGCAATCAGTATGGCCGAGATCGAATATTGGTTGGACTCATACCGGCGGGCTAGGGCGTCAACTGCACTCACATAATCTGTCCCAACGATGAGCAGGTCATCATAACCACAGCCAACATTACGCCGTTCTAACTCAAATTCCAACTGGCCGTCTGTGACGGTGACCAGGCGCACCCATTCTCGTTTTGGCCGGCGGCGATCATAGTCCAACAAGATCACCCCGGGTTCGGGACCTGGCTTCAAGGTAATAAATCCACCAACCGGTATCCCGTGTTGCTTGTACCAATCACCAAGGCCATAGATATAGCGGTTTTCTTGAATCACCCAGCCAACGACTTCCTCATCGGATTGTTCGTCAATCAAGAGAACCCGTTGGCGGGCTGCCGCAGCAGTAGGAAAAAGCGGCCGGATTCGCGAGCTAAGCGGCAATGTGCCGGCCCAACGATGCGGATAGGTCAGCGACATGATGGTCGGCTGAACTGTTAGCGTAGGCTCCAGGTCGGACCACTCATCATCAAGCTCCCGCTCCAATAACAATAATTGGGGGCTTAATATCGCCTTGTCATAAGAGACGGTCTTATAGCGCAGGCGCTCAGGAACCACACGAACCGCTTCTGGCTCAAGACGGCGGAGATACCAGGCTACCTGTCCCGGCCGGCCAACTTCGTCAAAGCGATCATCTTTTATCAGCGCGGAATTGAGCGAAAACAAACGCACCTCAGGATCGAGACCTGGATCCATATCCAGGTGAACGATAATTTCTTCAGGGGGCAATGGTCCACCTTCGTTCACCTCTAACACTGCCTCAGCCAGGTGCAGGTGACCGATGTTAACCTCGGCCATTAGGTCGCGAACAAACCACCTGTTTCCCAGACGTACGAATTCGCTGCGATCTGCCAGGGCCGCCGTCACCTTGTCAGATACCATTTGGCCGTAAAGCTCGGTTAGTTCGTCCAAATCGACATCAGCGACCGGATCAAAAGTGACGCCATCCTCGAGATTAAGGTGATGTTCGCCCGGTAGGGACGAAGCGAAGTTACGAGACTTGCCATCAATTTCAACGGAAATGACGATGTATTGACCATAGCGAGGATCGTAGCCTTCACGCGTCGACTGAACATTGCCATGGGCATACTTTAACACCGGAAATACCAATTTATCGCCCACCTCATGCCTATTTTTGGGTTGATAAACAGCCCGGCCTTTTAACAGCTTCTTTATCCGGTTGCGCTCTTCAGCCACCCGGTAGGCGACGATTACCGGCGCTATTTGACCGGCGGTTTGAGGCTGCTCCACTTCCAAAAAATGATTGTAAAGCTTTTCAATATCTGAATCTTCAATTTTGAAGTCGCTTACCCAGTATCTTTTTGTCTGGGTTAGTGGCTGGTTCAATGGATGCTCCTAAATATCCGCTAGGATTTTGCTTAAAGGCGTAGATTCTTCAACACCTGAATTTACAGGGGACCATATAATGAAGTCCCATTGTGTGAAAGATCTCGGTTTGGAAAAAGAATATCGGGGTCTGGTCACGACCAAACATTATACCAGCGGGAGAAAGGTGTGGCAAAGCAAAATCGAATCGAATCGCGGCCGACTGTTCGTCATGAACCATCTTTTACTCCAACTTCGCTTACCGGCCAAGGGAATAGAGCACCGACCAGATCCTCTTGAGTCCACTGAAGTCCATTTACCGGCACATTATGAATTCGCAAATCCCAATGCAAATGCGGACCACTCGAGAGGCCGGTAGACCCACCGGTCGCTATTTGTTGTCCGGCGATTACTATCTCCCCTGGCACGACATAAATCTCTGATAGGTGGTAATAAGCGGTCATGATCCCCAGACCGTGATCGATGACCAGTGTGTTCCCATGCAAGGGCAGGGTTTCGCTAAAAACCGCCGTACCGCCCGCCGGGGCAACAATGGGTGTACCAACGCCTCCCGCAAAGTCCATTCCCGTGTGAAAGATCTCAATCGGTCCTTCATTATAGGATCTCGCTGCCCCATATCCAGCGCTCACTGGGAGATCATTGACCGGCAATCGGAATACATCAGACCACATCGGCTGGGGGCTAGAGTGGCCAAACACCGGCGCCAGGATAGCCTCATCCTCGGCCCGGACCTCTGGCGCCAAGAGGTTGTTCAACTCGGCCGGAACCGTGACATATTGCGTACCGTAGTTGCCAGATATCACCTGTAAATCTTGATAAAAATTCGCCCGGCTCAGATCCTCGCCGCCGCTTAGTTCCAGACGGTAGCGGCCCGGTTCGGTAAAGGCATCCAGGCCAACAAGAGCCAAATAGCCGTCGACGAAAGGTGTAAAAATCAGTTCCTGACCGGCAAAGGTACCAACAGGCGGATCCTCTCCTTGGATTTCTACATAAATAGCAGCCGACTCCCCTTGCACCATGGGCATGGGGCTCATTCGAAGCTGCCTCCAATTTTCTGGTAAGGGTTGAAAGGGATCATCCGTTGGCAAATACAATCTTTGGTATGGGATGAGATAAGTCGGAAAAGATAGCTCGTTTACGGCCACGATTTTAGCCGGGGAAAGGTTTTGCTCAATAGCAATACTCAGCAACGAATCGCCGGGCTGGACGATGTAAGCCAATCCGGTCAGGCCATTAGGTTCGGGAAATCCGGTTCGGCTCATGATATTCAATGGCTGGCCGGCCACCAGCTTGTCGCTCCTTACCAGGCGATTGTCGGCAGCCACACTTTCAACGGTGGTCGAATAAGCAGTCGCCAGGCCGAGTAAACTTTCCCCCACCTGGACCATGTGCACAACCGCCACTTGATCGCCACCACCCCCGGGAATGACCAACTCCTGGCCGACATATAAAAAGGAGGGATCCAAGATGCTGTTTAATTGCTGCAACAACTCTACCGTTGTATTGTAAAGTTGGGCGATGCTAGATAGCGTCTCACCGGCCGCGACAAGATGAACAAGCGGTATTTTGTTATCCTCATCGTCGGATTCGGTTGGATCGCCAGCAGGCGTCGCGGATGGTGGGGGCGCCGGCGTTTCCGTCTGCGCCAATACATATGGCGCCAGACTCAAAACAAGGAAGAGCATTAAAATGGGAAATATAAGGCGTTTCATCATGCTCGGAACCAGCATTCCATCAGGAGGCGCTACTTCTGCGGCGAGCCGCCAGGGGCTGCTTTCTCCTTCTCATTTGCCGAAACCATCTGCTCAACAAACTTTAAGTGATCACCCAAACGAACGCGCTCGACCAGGCCTGGGTCCGCCTCAATGGCGTAACGGGCCGGCGCCTGGGGCAAGTATGATGGACGCCACGGCCGGGCGATAGTTGTATCCACCACCTCGCCTTCCCCATTTACCCAAACGATACCAAGCTCCATAAAACAGAAAAACATGGTAATACCTGAATTTATCCGGCTATCGGAGGATTCCACCAGGACCAGACCTTCGCCGGGCGCCAGCGAGCGCCGAAAGGTGAAGCCTCGCAATTTACTGGCGAAGCCATCACACCAACGGACTCGCTCAACTACTATTTCGCCGCTATCGGCGTTAACAATCTGACGATATGGCTTATATTCCATATGGGAGAGTATACCGGCAAGTGTAGACGCTGTAAATCATTGCTCTACCCACCAGAGAAGTGTAACGGGCGTGCCATAGCCAGCGCTTAGAATATTCTGCGACCCGCATTCCGGCGGTCTCTAATCGCCTCATACAGGATCCGGCATTGGCTAAAGTAAAATGATGGTGCGGTTAGCCAAAATTCTTGTAGATGCTGGTTGGCCGTCTGCTGTTCATAGACCAGGGCCTGCAAATAGAGGTCGATCTTATCTGCATCATGCACCAGGCGAGCTTCGGCCGTGACAGCCACCTGGAACTCCTCCCACAATGTCAGCAGCCCGGTGTCTTTTTCAAGGTCATCCACGATCTCGTTCATCGCGCTTTGCTCGGCTGCAAATTTGCTGTTTTTTGGCAGATGACGCCAGGCCGGGCTTGGTATGTCACTGGTCAATGCCTCGGGTAAGTCGTGTATGATGGCCATCGCCAATGCCTTCCCTAAATTGATTGGTTCCCCGAGGGTAGGCGATAATATGAGGGTGGTAAAGCTGACGCCGTAAGTATGGGCAGCTACATTCTCGGCATCAGGCACCCCTCGCTGGACCCATCCTGTCCGGGGCGTTCGTTTTAGTTGATTACCTTGTAAGAGTGTCTCGAGAAGCGCGTTATTATTCAAATCATCGACCTGTTTATTGAATGCCAAAGAATCAAGGGTCCGGAGTGTCGCCTGCTCTCTCCAAATAGCCTTCTTTGTTAGCTAAGCTGAACGTTTAGACAGAATGAAAAGAATTTGGTCCGGTCTGTTCAGAGTTGGTCAACCCAAAGAAGTGCTGATCTTCTCCTGGATACTTGCCCGATCTGTAAGCACGATTATACTATGGTTAGCAGAACAAAACTTGCATCCCAGTTTTCGACAAGCCTGACACATTCTCATAACATTAGTCCCGTAGGACATATGCGATTCAATGCAAGTGGATCCAAGCAAGCCAAAACCGATAAGGAGGTGAGGACCAGCAGATAAAAACACCTAAGTTCCTGATAATAGCAATGTTTTATTTCGCAGAGTGATGGAGGATACCAAATGAAGAAGAGTTCGTTAGTAATATTTACCATGTTAATAGTCGCCCTTATCCTGGCTGCCTGCAGTTCTGAGCCAGAGCAAGTTGAGGTAACCGTCGAGGTGACCCGAATCGTCGAGGTCCCAGCCGAAGCTGAAGCTGCCCCAATGCCCGCGGGCGAAATCCTGCAGGCAGTTCGGGATCGCGGTCGCCTGGTTTGTGGCGCCCGGACAGATCTAGCCGGTTTCGGCTACCTGGCGGAAGACGGTACCAATGCCGGTTTCGATATTGATTTCTGCCGTGCTGTCGCCGCAGCAGTTCTTGGCGATTCCGACGCCGTTGAATTTGTTCCTTTGACCGCTGCTGAGCGAGGTCCTGCCCTACAAACCGGTGAAATTGACGTACTTTCGCGAAATGTCACCTGGACATCCTCCCGTGACGCCCAATGGGGCAACTTCACCAATGTGATGTTCTACGATGGGCAAGGCTTTATGGTACCGGTGGCCTTGGGCATCAGCACCCTGGAAGAACTGGACGGCGCAACCGTATGTGTCACCAGTGGTACAACCACCGAGCTTAACCTGTCTGACGCCTTCCGCCAGCGCGGAATGGAATTTACCCCTGTTGTCTTCGAGGATACGGGCACGGTCTATGGCACTTACGAAAGTGGCGGCTGTGACGCAACAACCAGCGATAAATCCCAATTGGCGGCCATTCGCAGTGGCTTTGCAAATCCCGATGACCATATGATTTTAGATATCACCATATCTGAAGAACCCTTGACCCCGGCGACACCTTCTGGAGACGATCAATGGTTTGACATTGTCAAGATGGTTACCTATGCCTTGATCAATGCCGAAGCCCTTGGCGTTAATTCTGGAAACGTTGCCGAAATGGTTAACAGCGATGATATTGCGATTCGTCGTCTGCTAGGCACTGAAGGCGAATTTGGCCAGGCAGACCTTGGTCTGGATGCCGATTTTGTCGTCGATGTCCTCACCGCTGTCGGCAACTATGGCGAGATTTATGATCGTTACATGGGCCCTGATGGTGTCTCCTTTACATTACCGCGGGCACAGAATAATCTGTGGAACAACGGTGGTTTAATTTACGCTCCGCCCATGAAATAAAACCCATAACTTTACTTTGAGTGGTGCAGCCCGGATTTCCTGGGCTGCACCTTCTGTTCCGTTCTAGAATATGAAAGAACCGGAAAGCAATTCCTCGATTTTTTCCTATCAGGGCGTGCCTATTTGGCGCGACGACCGGGTTTTGAAAGGTGTCGCCCAGGTTATTTCCGCCCTTATCGTCCTGGGATTCCTCTATTTCTTTATCAGCAATGTCCTGGTGGCGGCCGACGCGCGTGGACTTTCCCTGGGCTTCGACTTCCTCGACGAGGCAGCCGGCTTCCCTCTCGGGGAGAGCGTAATCATCGACTACGACCCTTCAATGTCCTTTCTCCAGGCTTTTGCCGTCGGCCTGCTAAATACTTTAAAGGTCTCCTTAATCGGTATTGTATTAGCAACCTTCCTGGGGATTCTTGTCGGCGTAGCCCGTCTTTCCACCAATTGGCTGATCCGGAATATCGCCAATGTTTACGTGGAGATGTTTCGAAATATCCCCTTATTAGTTACTCTGTTTTTCATATATTTCGGCGTTTTTCAGCAATTGCCTTCGGTACAAGAGAGCTTCGCCATAGGAAGGTATATATTCCTTAACCAACGCGGGATTTATATGGCCTGGTTCTCGTCCACCAGCAGTACACTAGCCTGGACGGTAATCCTGGCCATCGCCATCGTCCTGGCTATGATAGTCTTTGTAATCTTGGGGCGCTATCAGATTAGCAAAGGAAAAGAGACCCACCCATTCCTCTGGGCTTTGGGTATCTCAGTTATTTTACCGCTGGCGGGCTGGTTTATATTGCCCGATAAGCCGCTCCTGGTCACGTTGCCGGTTCTGGCCCGCTTTAACTTTGAAGGTGGGACCGTACTGACGACACAATTTACGGCCTTGCTCCTGGGCCTTGTTCTCTACACGGCCGCTTTCATCGCCGAGATCGTTAGGGCCGGTATTCAGGCGGTTTCCAAGGGTCAGGTTGAGGCAGCCCGGGCGATCGGTCTGCGACCCATGCAGGCTTTACGACTGGTTATTTTTCCCCAGTCCTTGCGGGTCATCATCCCACCCCTGATCAGCCAATACCTGAATCTGACTAAAAACTCCAGCCTGGCCATCGCCATCGGTTATCCAGATCTATTCTCTGTCGGCAAAATAACGATCAATCAGGCCGGACGAGCTGTTCCGGTATTCATCATGATCATGGCCACTTACTTGTTGATCAGCCTCACGTATTCAGTCATTCTCAATCTTTACAATCGCCGCATCACCTTTGAGGAGAGATGATATGAGCGCTGGCTCAATAAGCACCACCCTTAAACCTATTCGAAAACTAGGTCCTGTTGCCTGGCTGCGCAAGAATCTCTTTAATGGCTGGTTCAATTCCATCTTGACGATAATCACGCTCTATATTCTCATCCGATTCTTTATCGGCTTAATAGGCTGGCTGGCAGCTGCCAATTGGGCGCCGGTTACCACCAGTCCTATCCTGTATGCCGTCGGCCAGTATCCACAAGTGGAGTTATTTCGAGTAGGCATTTGCCTGTGGATAGTTTCCTTCCTGTTTGGTTTGAGTTGGGCTATTTGGGGAAACATTATTCGTAATTTTGCTATTATGCTCATGGTCGGCTTCCTCTTCTTAGCAATTTTTCTACCTTTTGAGCTGGCAGACATTACTCAGACGACGTTAAGGCTCTTTTTCCTCTCCAATATCGCCGTGGTAATGATTGGTTACGGGCTCGGTCGCCGCACGGTATTGGGCAAAGCTCGCTGGGTTCTGGTAGCGTGGTTTCTTTCCTTACCGGCTATCGTCATCTTACTACATGGCCTGCCGTCAGTTGAAGCGTTACCTGTGGTCGAAACAACCGTATGGGGCGGTCTCATGCTTAACCTGCTGATTGCCGCGGTCGGTATAGCTGCTTCGTTCCCTCTTGGCATCCTGTTAGCTTTAGGACGGCGTAGCACCCTCCCTGTGGTCAAGGTATTCTGCACCGTATTCATTGAAACCATTCGTGGCGTCCCCCTGGTTACTATTTTATTCATGTTCTCCATTATGTTGCCCCTATTTCTAACCGGGGATATCCGCATTGACCGTCTGTTGCGCGCGTTAATTGGCATCACCTTATTCAGTTCGGCCTACATGGCCGAGAATATTCGCGGCGGCTTGCAGGCTATCCCTTTTGGTCAATACGACGCTGCCAAGGCCATTGGATTGAGCAGCACTCTAACCATGTTACT
>Ga0307378_10009709_pt1 | contig 12607 bp, 20 predicted proteins | sample UN1MG_FD_202238 | JGI IMG/M metagenome (GOLD analysis project Ga0307378, IMG submission 202238) | Soil microbial communities from Risofladan, Vaasa, Finland - UN-1 | ecosystem: Environmental > Terrestrial > Soil > Coastal area > Acid sulfate soil | place: Finland: Risofladan, Vaasa | collected...
CGTCCATAAACCGCCGCCCGCACTCGTGTCCGAACGCCGCACAGTCGAACGCCCGGATTTCGCGCCCCTCGTCAAGCAGCCGCCGCAGGAGCAAGAACATGCTCCGCGTCTTGCCCTCGTCTGTCGGCCCGATGGCGAGAAGCCCGCGAGGACCATACCGCCACGCGAGAATCTCGGCCAGCGGCTTCGCCGGCAGACGCGATGGGTCGGTCTTGCGGTACAGGGGGGGGCAGAGACGGGTCCACCCATCCGTAGCACGTCGCTGCCGGCGCTGTTCTGCCAGGGCACTATCCCAGTCCATGCCCAGACACTGGCAGGCGGGGCACTCCTTGATCCCAGGCTCATCCGACACCAGAAAATCCGCTCCCGCCCACCGCGGCTGTTCCCACGTTCTTCCGCACGTTGGGCATTCCCATCTTGCCGGAACCTCGCGCATCCCGGCCAGGATTTCGCCCATCGACTGGGGCAGGGTGTCGTCCGGTTTTTCAGAAGCCCTTCGCATAGTGGTCCTTCGCCTTTGGTGGTTCCACGTCATCTTCCCACCGCCTCTGATTCAGCCACGTCTGCGGGTGCGGAATGAACTGGCCATTGTCTTTCCGCCACTGTTCCGTAGCCTTCTGCGCCTCGACAGCGGCCACGAGGTCGGCAACCGGCGGCCTGTCCTTGATGCGCTTCCAGGCACGAAAAGCACCGCCCTTGCCGACACGGCGGGGATAAGCACTCCAGAATGCGAGGAAGTCGTCGGTGTACTGTAGTCTCCTGTCCTGTCCTGTAGTGTCCTGTCCTGTAGTGTCGCCGTTATTTCCGTTACGTAACGTTATTTCATCTTCCTGATGCTGCTCACGCCAGCGCTTTTGCCGCTCTGCGTTGGTCGGGTCCACCTGATACACCTTCCAGTTTGACACAACGAAATCGCGGTCATCCTTGATGATTGCCTTGTCCTTGATGGCCGCCGCGAGCATCCCGCTCCATTCGTCAAGCGTAACGTTACTGCGCGCCAACCAGGCCGAATCGAAGTAATCAAATGAAATTTTACCACCGCGTCTGCCACGGTCCTTGACAGTCATCAGCAACTTGACCCAGGCCGCGAATTCGCCGCCGGCCAACTTGCTCACCCATCCGAACTCGCGGCACCGGGTTGCCAGGGCGATGAAGGTCTTATCCATGCGGTATCCGTCCCGCCATCAGTCTTCCCGTCAGTCTGGTTTACTGGCCTTGACTTCCTTCCGTCCCGCGTCGGTGATTTGCCAGGTGCCGCCCGCCATGCTCGGACCCCGCCTCTCGATGTATTTCCGCTCGCAGAGGGCGCTCAGCGTTGCGCCACGAATGCCACGAATCCACGTGCGGTCTTGTCTGCTAAGAAAAATAGAGTGGCTGAACGATTGATCCCAGTGTTCCACCTTGTGCAGAACATACCCATCGGCCATCTTCTCCAGCACCGCGCGCTGCGCCTTGGTCAGCGGCTTCATCGGTTCACTCCTTTATCTGGCGGGGGACGGGCCTGGCACGGGTGCTGACCCGCCCCCGCCGTGTCGCGGCTACGCAGGGGGATACGCAGCCGCATTCTCGTCAGGGTTCGCGGCTTCGACTATAACGAGCGGGCGAACTTCCCAAGGACCCGTGGGCTTTGTCGGCGGATGGCTGCCGATGAGATCGCCCAGGTGCGCGGCACAGGCATAAGTCTCCGCCAACTCAGGATGCGGTTCCTGCGTGTCAAAAATGGCGAACTCGGCTTGTTCGTCACAGTTGAGCGCGCAGCAAGTCGGCACCAGGAATTGTTCAGCATTAGGCTTCGTCATGTTTCTCTCCTTTAAGGGTTTCACGCGTTCGAGGTTCCAGAGCCAGACACTCATCGCATCCTTGCCGCCGCCAAGGTTGATGTGGGCGCATGGCGTAAGGCCGCGCTTATTCATTTGCCACATAGTCCCGGATTCGCCTGCGTATCTGGCGTCACCACGTTCTGCACAATATGGCACACCCCTCTGGTTCACCGGCACGTCCACGACCTGCACCTGGTCCCCTGGCAGCATCCGGCGCTGGTCGTCGGTCAGGTCGTCGCCGGTCATGGCGTGGGGGGAGAGTTCGGATTCCCTCCACCAGCCGCAGCCATCGTGAAACTGGTAGAGCCAGCCGGACGCATCTAACTGGCGCGCCAGGACCCGGACGGCGTGGGTGCGGCAGTTGAGGACCTGCCCCACCTCAAACTTCGCCTTCGACCGCTCCGGTTCCGCCTTGGCCACCAGTCCGAGTTCGCGGGCGAGGGCGAGGGCGGCGCGCCACGGAAGCGCATCCTCGCGAGTCCAGCCACGGTCGTCCTCGATAGCGCTTGGCGCGAGCATCGCACCATGCATGGCTACCCGACCACCTACCCACCACGCATCATATCGACCGCCACAGGGGTACAGTTGCCGCCCCAGGAACCCCGCCCCCTCGACCGGCGGCGGACCCTGCGGCCCCTCGCGGTGGCAGGCGGCGGGCGGCACAAAGACCTTGCGCCCATCGGCCATTTCCACGTCCACGCGCCGACCGGGAACAGGGAACCTGCAAACACGCCCTGGACCCACTGGTCGCGGCGGGCTACCGTGCCAGAGGTTCTCCGGACAGTCCACGTGCACCCGCTCGCGCGCCTTCAGCGGCGCGTCCGGCGCAGGGTTGGCGACGGCGAAGCAGTAGTCTGGGGCCTTGTTCTCTGCCCACCAGTCCCGCGTCCTCACGTTTTCAATCGCAGACAGGCCGTGCCCGACCCCACCCAAAGTTTCACCCAGGACAACAACGCGCCGGAATCCATCCTTCAACTCTCGCTCATCGTTCATGGTCCGCTCCTTTGTTTCGGGTGGTCAGCCCCCTGGCCTCCCGCAGCCCCGCCTCCGTAATTTGCCACGCTCCGCCGCCTATCCTGTAGCCCCCACGTTCGATATAGCCACGGTCGCAAAGCACATCGAAAGTGGCCTTGCGGATGCCGCGTATCCAGTTGTGGTCCTTCAAAAGAAAGCGCGAGGTCGCAAGTGGCCGGTAGTGCTCCACTACATGAAGGACACAGCCATCTGCCATCTTCTCAAGAACCTCGCGCTGGGCCTTACTGAGCATCTTCATGGTCCGCTCCTATTCTGACTTTCAAGTACGGCACGCCCCACCGCAGGGCGGCGTTAGCGCATCCAGCATTTGGTTTGCATGTTGAAGTCGGCGAGCAGCCGCTTCACGTCGGCGAGTGACTGGCAGTCGCGCCAAGATGCCTCGCGGGCTTCTGCCCAGACCTTGCTCAAGGCCACCTCCAACGTCGGCACGAGACACACGTTCTCGACCTTGCACGGCGACATGAACTCCACGATGCAGGTCGGCGGCACAACGGCCACGAGGTTGCCACCCTCCTTCGTGTAGAGTTCGTGATTTTCGCGCACCCCCCCACTCCAGAGCACCCAATCAGCGCTGTTGTAGGTAACGGCCTGTCCGTTCGGAAACCGCACGGTCATTGACATGGCTTTCTCCCAAGTTCCTTTTGCACCTTCGCCCAATACTCATCAGTCAGCCGGTACTTCTTCCGCCACTTCGGGCCGCTGTTCCAGCACCGCGCCCGCTCTTCCCACGTTCGGGCACCGTAGCGGCTCGTGTACCAGACGAACACCTGCTCCGAGCGCGCCAGGTCCTGGCACCAGGTATCGTAATCCCAAGTGACGCCCCCGTACTCGCAGGCGTCCGTCCACGCTGCGCGACCACATTGGAGCGGCCCCCGCTCGCCCGCCTTCCCGTCCGGCGGATTCAGTTGCCCACTGGCCTCGACCGGCCACAGCGCATCAAGCAGCGGTCGCAGGGAGGGCTCGGCACCAAAGCACGGGCTGCAAGCCAGCGCCAGCAGCATGATCACCGCCGCGATAAGCCCAATGATGACCAATATCCGAACTCCGCGGCTGATGGTGTCGAAAGAATACTGAGGGTCGGGCATCAGGATTGCTCCTCGATTCGCCTGAACGTCAGCGGCCAGACCCACGGGTTCACGTCCCACCCGAAGCCGCGCTTGGCATTGATGGAGTCCCAGACACGGTGGAAGTTCGCAATGACAGGGACACAATCCGAGCAGTCAAACTCGTACCCGCCCCAGAAGAAGGTTTCGCACCCCTCCGCCTTGGCGCCTTCTTCGCTGATATCCTGCACCTGCTGCGCCCGCACGTCGGCCAGTTCCCGGCGGATACGCGCGGCCTCTTTCGGCATGAAACGCGGGGAAAGGTAGGGGCGCTTCCAACGCCACGCCATTGGCTCACGCCCGACCATGACCGGCTCGTGGTCAACGGCATAGAAGGCACCCGCGTTGTCGCCGGTCTTGGGGAGCCGAACCAGCGCCTCTCTGGCGTAGATGATGCCGCCGGGGACGCCGTAGGGGCAGGGCAGGCGATTCATCGCCGCGTATAGCAAGCCCATGTCGTTCGTCTGATATTCAGAACAGGGCTTTGGGTCCGTGGACGCAAGGCACGTAGGTTTTTGGGGACATACCTTCCAGTAGGGTGATTTGAATGTCGGCTGCACCTTCATCACCCGCCGCGTCTGCGTCTTGCTCCCGTCCTGCAGCCGTGGTATCGACCACGCCGAGAATGGCAAGCCTCGCTCTTTCATCGGGATTGCTCCTTCTGCGGCGGGTAGAAGGGTCCACCATCCCGCACAGGCGGTTTCCAATCGTCCGGCAGCCGTTCCATGCCCTCGAGTCCCGCAATCTCAATGGCGGTGTCGGACACGGACTGCGAGCGCCGGAACCGGATATTGATGGTCTTGGCCCGGCGCTTGATGATGGCCTTGGCCTTGGCTTGGGCCACGGGGTAGTTCCCGTAGAGTTGCTCCTCGACCTGCTCGACGTAGCCTAGTGGGGCGGGCACGTATTTAGGCATCGGGTGTCTCCAGACGGCGCGTCTCGGAGTCGCGGTCGAGGACGAGGCGCGCCTTGGCGACCTCGTCTTCGTAGAGGCGCGCGTAGTGCTCGGCCTTCCTTTGCATCCCCCCGTCTGCTTGGTTGCGGTACAGCACGGCCAGGGCAAGGGCAACGCTAGCGCGGCGAAGAAATTGGCGCTGGGCGACCCACCGAGCCAATCCGTTGGGTGAGTCGGCCTCTAAGCCAAACCGAGACAGCAATGTCTCTGCCGCGTCTTCGTGCTGCGGGTCGAACGTCTGAATCCGGAACTCAAGGGCCGTGGCGGTAGGTAGCGGAACCCATTCCTCTCCGTGCCCACCGACCATGCCAGCCATCAGTTCCATTTCGCTTTCGACGCTGAGGATTTCGTAGTAGTTGTCCACGCCTTGGTCGGCGTTCTTCAGGTGGATGACATGTTGGGTTCGGACCTTGCTGGTGATGAACAGCCCGCTGGCAGCCACGACGGAGAAGGTGTGGGACGACGCGCCGTTGCCGTGGGTCAGGCACTGATGGTCAAGGACGATTTCCCGCATGAGAGTCGGTTCCCATTTCAGCAGGTCGGCGTCGGTCGAAAAAGTTGCCATCGTTCTCCCCTTTCATTTTGGGCTTCATGCCCTTGATTGTCTGCGACCGCCGACCGGGCTTGATACCGGCTTGCCGTGGTCTGAGCGGGTAGCCACGACCCCATCCCCGCCGTCTGCAACGATGGGGGTGTCCTTCCACGCCGCAGCGGTCGCTGTAAGAGTTGTGGGCCGTGGCTGGTGCTATACTGCCCCTTCGATACGGGCACCAGTACCCGCTCGTCGCTCGCACGGCCCACGATTGTCAAAGAACAGTTCCATCACAACGTCGGGCGAGTGCCAGTCCGCGACGAGACGAGGGGTCGTATCCGCCTCGGCCGACACTCGCCGGGCGCGGTGATGGCACCGCGCCCCTCACCTATCCGGGTTGCGGGTCCTCGCCGAGTTCAAAAGTCCCCGGCTCCGGCGGCGATTCCCCTTCATTCGTCCGCGAAAGGAGATCCGCTGCTCGGGCTTCGCCCTCGATCACGCCGTTGCCGGTAGCGGCCCGGGCGCCTTCACGCTCATCCTCCACGGCCATGATTTCGTCCAGGAGCGCCCGGTCGGTCGGGCTGAGGGGCAGGTGCTTGGCAATCCGGCGGATGGGGGCCTTCCGTAGCATCTCGGCCGTGTCGGTGACGTAGGCCCCGCTGGTGGCCATCTTGCTCTTGGACCTAATGCGGTTCAGGTCTTCGCGGTTCATCGACTCCGCGACGCACAACCCCTCCCGCATGGAGGCAATGACGTAGGCGGCAACGATCTTGTCGGCGTGGTGGCTGGCTGTGAGGCTCGGCCGGTGGAGGATGGGCAGGGGCCGCCCGATCACGACGTCGTACTCGTCGCCCTCGTAGACAACGCCGGACTGGATGGCGAGGACGGTGCCACCCCGGTAGATGAGGGCTTCATAGCCGCGGTAGCCGACCATCAACTGACACTCGCCCTTGAAGGGGATGAGGTAGGCTTGGCCCAGGACCTTACCGAAGATCAGGCCGTACCGGGCCGCGTCCACCACGGACTTGAGGATGCTCTGCCCGTTGCAGGCCATGAGGGCGGCGCGGAGTTTCGTGTCGGCGGTCGCCAGTTCGGTAATCGCTGTCGAGATGACTTGGCCAATCTCGACACCCGCCGCCCGCGCCATGTGCTCGGCGATGGCGGATTCGTGGGTTCTCAGGAGCAGGGAGGCGTTCTCCACGGTCTGGACCGGCTTCACCAGGGGCCGATCGTACTTGGCAAGTGCGGTTTCGGTCATAGCGCCAGGACCTCCTCCTCCTCTTCGGGTTCCGCCGGCAACGGTCGGCCGGCCCGCTTCGCCCGCGCCACGAGCACCTGTTCAAGCCCGTCCGCAAACGGCGTCCATTCCTGCCCCGCGTAGCCGGGCAACTGCAAGTCCTCGACCCCTTCCGGGTATCCCGGCCAGTCGCCGTACCGCTCGCAGAGGGACAACTGGCGCAGGGCGTCCAAGACCTGAAGCCGTCCGAGGTCGAGTTGGTGCGGCGCGACGCGGTAACACGCGATGGGGTGCGGGGGTTCCTTCTCAAGAGCGACGATCAGGACCTCGGCCACTTCGGTTTCGGCTGCGGCCTGGACCCCGTCCGCGTACATGGCGACTTGGAAGAGGTAGCCGAAACGGTAGGCGTCGGAACCGAAACGCTGCGGGGCGGCATCGCGGCACGTCTTGAAGTCCACGATGATCGCGCCGTCGCGAGCCAAGCACACGCCATCCGGCCTGCCCTTCAGGAGCAAGCCCGTCTCCTCGTGCCGCCACTGCACGCTGACTTCCCGGCGCATCCGACCCAGGAGCGGCCCGACCAGGGGGTGTTCCTGTACGGCGGCAGATAGGCCCTGGTAGTAGTCCCAACTCGCGCGCGGCAGGATCGTCTGGTCCTCGCACGCGGTCAGGGCTTCGGCCCACGCGGCCTTGTGAACCTTCAGGCGGCGGTCCCATTTCTCGGCGCCGTCGGGCGGGGGCGGTTCCGGCACGTACTCCTTTGAGAAGCGGTCGGGCTCCAGAAGGGCCGTGTGGACCGCTGTTCCTTCCGTCATGGCCGGCGTCTCGACTTCCGAGGGGTGGTCCATCTCCCACCGGAAGTGCGCCGGGGTCTGGCGATAGAGCGTCCAGAGCCGCGACCGGCTCGTGCCCGGCCACGCGAGGTAATCCTTGAAGGGAACGCCGACGAAATAGCCGGTGTCATCCACGACCGCCCCTTTCAGACCGGCCAGTCCTCGGCCGGAATCTTCTTGAGAATGTCCCGAATCTCCATCGAGAGTTCGGGCCGCACGTCAAAGTCCAGGGCATCCTTGCCCTCGTCGGACAGGCCGACCGTCAGAATCTCGCCAAGGCCCAGGCGGAGAATCGCGTCGCGAACGGCATTCACCAGCGGGTCATGCGTCTGGCCGTCGGCGACCAGAACCTGCCTCACCGCCCAGCGGGTAGCCGCCTCGACTTCGCCACAGGATGGCTTCCTGTACCTCGGCTCGTCCGGCGGGCTGCCGGGGTCCGGGCCGAGGATTGGTTCGCGGTGGGTCAGCATGGTCGGGTCCCCTTCCGTTCCTGTTTCTTGATGGCCCGGCGCAGGGCGCGAATCATCGGCTCGGGGTCGCCGGTTAGACACCAATGCCTATACGGGCGGTTATGATTGAAACAACGCTTCCCGCCGCGTGTGGTCAGCGGACACTTGGAACACGCACCCTGCTCGGCGGAGGAGTAACACATACAGAGCGCGCATGTGTCGACACCAAACCAGAACGCGTGACCCTTCCGATCAATCAGACCATTACCCTTCTTTTCAACCCCATGTTGCTCCAGCGCCTCCTGTCGCGTACCGAGATACTTCCGCAGGACGTGGGCCAGCGCGTCCTTCTCCTCGCATTCACTCGCCGGGGCCGGGCAGAACTCCTTCTTCCACGTCGCGAGACTCATAGGACCACTCCTTTTCGCATTCACTCGTGGGCATGGGTTGTGACAACAGTTAACGGGTCGGTTTCCGGGTTCTGGTGTCCCTGAGCCTCAGATGCGGTTTTCGGCCCCTCGCGTGGCTCCTGCGCAATCCTGGGGCTTTTGGCGCGTGGTTCTGGCACAAAACTGTGTCCTGCCCTGCGGCGATAAGCCGTCCGTTTCCGCTTCTCGGCGCACCTGGCACAGATCCGCTTGCGCGGCGGCAACCGCGTTCCGCAATCGGGGCAGGTCCGAACGTGCCCCTCGTCGTCCGGCTCCGGGGCGATGGCCGTGCCGCACACTTCCGGATGGGCGACCCTATACGCCGTGACCACGCGCGAATCATCTATCGGTGGGTGTCGCATCATGCGCAGGGCACGGACCGCAATCGGGAACACGGACCCCTCGAAGTGCTGGCAGCGCTTCCCGTCCAGCAAAACGCAGGGCTTGCGGTCGCGGAGTTCGCACTTGTCCGCGTGGGTCATGTTGGCGCATTCCTGGTGCGCGAACGTGGCCAGGATTCGCCGGCGCCGGGATTGGTTCACGGCTCAGGCTCCTTTGCCGCCATCACCGCCGCCTGCTGGGCTTCGGGGTAGGTGGGATATGTTTGGTCCGCATCCCACATGTCTGCTCCGCTACCGTAGCGTGGCCGATATCCATCCCGCCCCAAAACAAGATAGATGTTCCGCTGCTCCAGCCACTCGCGGAGCCACTTCTCGATGATGGCGGCGGCTTCGTGGGGGGTGACGCCGTGCGCACGGGCGCTGACCTTCGGCGGACGTGCCCCCAAGTCGTCATACTCCACGAACCAGACGCCACCAGAGTTGACAAGCCGAACGACCTTGCCACAGTCTTCCCACTCCGGCATGCCCGCGACCTTCAGCGCGGGATGCACACCGTCGCCTTGCCGCCAGGGGTCGCTAGGCATGGTCAGGCTCCTTTGCGGGCGCTGGCACCAACCGTCTTGGCGCGGCGCGTGATAGGGCGGCCCTTTTTGTCTTTGAGGACCTCAATCGTGATGCGGCATCGCACCAGGCGGGTATCGGGCGAAACACAACTGCGCCTGTAGGGCGCCTCCGTTTCGCGTGAATGACAGGCAAGATGGTCAGGAAGCACCCAGCCGATGCTGCCGTCGTTCCAGCGGCCTACCCACCCGAAGCCGACCGCCTTGTTTTCATCCGCTGTTCGTGGCATCGCTCACTCTCCTTCACGCGGCAGCCGGGCGGCCCGGCACCATTGCCGGTTTGCCTGCGCGACCCGAAGGCCCCGGAGTCCCGCGCAGGTCGCCGCCCGGCCAGCCGCAACAAGGGGGCTCATCCGCGTCACGCTGAAATAGCGCCCGTCCTGCTTCACGGTCACGGTCAGGTGGCGAGCGTTCACGTCGAGAAGCATGGTTCGTACCTTTCTGCCACCAATTCGCCACACCGTTCGCAGCGCCCGAGCCGTACATGCACCCGCTCGGAGTCAAACCCGTTGTGCCGCCCAGCGTTCATCGAGTGGCACAAAAACCACCGGGCGGCACGGTGGCCTCGAATGAGACAAACAAGTTTGGCGTACATGGTCAGTCTCCGTAATCCAGGCTCCGGTCGCCAATCACCAGCGCGGCCGGGTCGATTTCAGGGGGAAGTAGTGACCCCCCGCGCGGTGGGTTGCGCGAGGGGTCGAGGTCGAGGGGTTTCCCCGGCGGGGCAGGGTCGATGGCGCCGCCGGCACCGAGCAAACTCAGGCTGCGGGCCGTAGGTCGCTTCTGCGAGGTTGGTTCATGATGGCCTTCGCCACGTCGAGCGCTGTCTCCCGTGCGACACAGTTTGGACAGCGCTTGGCCCGCTTCCGCGCAATCTGAGCCGCGCGAATGGCGGGCACGTTCGAGAACTCGTACTTCCTCCAGTGACCACACTCGTGCTTCATGTTCAACCACATAGCGCACCACCTTTCCTGAATACAGCACCCCAAGAAACCAGCGCAACCTAACAGTCAGGGGTTTATAGGTCGCGCTGACCAAACGTGCAACACTATTGCCCAGGTGGTGAAATATGTTTGCGTTAGGCATGGGGCTTCTCCTGCGTGAACAGGGGGGCGGCGTCGGCTACCTCTTTCAGCCTTCGGCGCGTCAGGTCAATCTGCGAGTCCCGCACGTCGATGCCGATTGCCCGTCGCCCCCATTTCAGGGCCACCGCCGCCGTCGTGCCGCCGCCGAGGAACGGATCCAGAACCACGCCATCGGGCGGGCAGAAAGAGCGGATGAAGAACTCGGCCAGACGTTCGGGGAAGGGGGCCTCGTTCTCGTGGGCAAGCGGGGATCCCATCAGGCCACCGCCAACTTTACAGTGGATCACGTTGCCGGGGTTGGCAAGAACCGGGGACACATATGTTCCATCACGTGGGCGGGTTCCGTCTGGCTTCCGCCGTGTTTGGCTCGTGATACGCTTCCCGACCACAAAATGCGACGGCCGCGGCTTCTGGCACGTTACGTCATCCTTGGGGCCTCCGGTTCCGCCAGAGTCAAAGGGATGCCCCCATTGGTTGACACGCGCACCGGACGTAGTTCGGTGGCTCATGGCCCCGCCGGGCGCATACTTCGGAGGGTGTCCCATCACCGTATTCTCAGACCACGGCAGGCGACCGCCGTTGGTGCAGCAGACGACGAACTCAAAGTCGTTTCGGAGCCAGTCAGGACCGCCAGAACCCGCAATTCCGACACGGTAGAACACCGGCGGCTTACGCAAACAGACCCCCGCCCGGTGCAGGTCGGCCATCAGCAGAATCGGTGTGGCAGAGTACCGGAACTTCCGCGTCCGGCCCTCGACCACAAACCCGACAGGACCGCGAGACACACGCAGGCTGGCCTTGACAACTTCCACCATCCAGTCAACCCAGTCCTGGCCTTTCATGCGAACGCCAATCCCGTAGGTCCGGGCGTCTTCGTACGGAGGGCTGCCGAACACCAAATCGACGGAAGCGGGGGCCATACCGGCCATCACCGACAGGCAATCGCCGGTCAAGAGTTCCACGCGCTGTCGCCACGGCTCAGCCACGGGGGGCCTCCTGGCTGAAGAGCGGGGCGGCGGCGGCCCGGCCGCTGCCTTCCTGCCAAATGGCATAGTCCAGGTCTCGCGGGGATACCCCGCGTTGGTCTGCCTCATTCAGAAACGCCGCCTCAAGCCGGGCATACGTCTTGGGGTTGGCGGGCGTTGTCCGTGGCGCGTCATGCCCGTGTCCCCGCAGCCAGCGAAGGATATGAACGTCCAGGGCGGCCACGCGGGCACCGGGCCGCGTCCACAGGATGAAGAACCGGGACGTTTTGGGACCGATGCCCGGAATCTTCTCTAAGTCCGCAGGTTGGCAGGTACTCAACTTTTCGGGTCCGAACTCGGCCAGCAAGGGCAGAGCGCGGCACAGCTTGGTATAGTTTCCGCTGCGGCATTCTTTCAACGCCTCTCGCAACATCCCACTGTCGTCGAGGTCGATGATGCACTCGAAGATGCTCTGGCCGTCTATCGGGAACTGGCCGAGGAAGCGCTCCATGACGGCGTCGGCAAACTTGGCGCTCTTGCCTGCCACGACGAGCGCGTACATGGCCTTGTACTCCAACTCATACACGCGCTGTCGCCACGGCTCAGCCACGGGGGGCCTCCTTGACGTGGACTAGGCGGTGGCAGGAACGGCACAACCACCTGACAGACAAGGGCCGGGCATAGTCGTCGTGATGGGCGTCGAGCCACAGGCCAGACCAGCCGCACTGCTCGCAGGAATCCGGCTTCACGAGCCGACCAGCATGGACGGCGCCGGAGACAGCACTCCGGGCAGCCACGGCCAAGGGATGTTCAGCATCCCATCTGCGGTGGCGGCGAAGGATTGTGTCCCGGTGTTTGGCGTAGTGGCGCTCGTCAGCAGCCTTGCGCTCTGCACGGTGCGCGGCCTGATAGGCCCGCATGTAGGCGTTGTAGCAGACCTTGCACCGGGAGTTGAGGCCGTCGGCCGCGCGCCTGTCTACGGAGAACTCATGGCGGGACTTGAAGGTGCCACAGGCGGAACACCGCTTGAGGGCCGGGAGGCGGGATTGCGCGCAACTTAACATGCAGTTCGGTACATTTGAACTCGGACCTTTGTTATCGGCCCCAACTTCCTCAAAAGAAAAGCGGTCCTGGACCGCCTGAGTTGCAAGCCCGCGCTGCCGGGCAGTGGAGGGGAACCTCTTGGACACTGGAGGCCACGATC
>Ga0307378_10009715_pt1 | contig 12606 bp, 25 predicted proteins | sample UN1MG_FD_202238 | JGI IMG/M metagenome (GOLD analysis project Ga0307378, IMG submission 202238) | Soil microbial communities from Risofladan, Vaasa, Finland - UN-1 | ecosystem: Environmental > Terrestrial > Soil > Coastal area > Acid sulfate soil | place: Finland: Risofladan, Vaasa | collected...
ACGCGAGATCTCGCGCTTCCCACGGTTGACTTTCACCTTGCAGGCGGTGTAATATTAATTATGAATTGGCTTATGTTTGTTTCCTTGGGGTTTGCGGCAATTTCGATAGGTTGTCTTATCTGGATAGTCGTTGAGCTTATTATAGCCAAGATTACCTCGTACTGACCCCTCGAATATACCTCTCATAGGGGTAGCACGATTATTTAAAAAAGTAACACTAATCTCTTGACATCTTTCTCGTAGTATGATATTCTCTATATATATCTAAGCGAATATAGCCGCAGGCCTTTCTATTCGCCGTAAAAAATGATGTAAGGAGTATTTAAATGCCTAAACTAACAAGTGCTGAAGGCGCAAAGAAATGGAAAGACCGACTCGGCGGCGCGGTGCAAGAGGTGATCGATGGCGTCAACAGGGTATCAGAAAGCCCGATGGCCAAAAGCGCGGCTGCCGAGGACAAGTGGTTTGCCAACATCCAACGAGCACATACCTCCGGCAAGCGGAAAAGAAGCTTGCTGAATGTGAGCTTAGAGGAGTGGAAAAACAAGACCGCGAACGTCGGAGCCCAAAGGATTCCCTCAGGTGCAGCGGCGGCTGAAGGAAAAATGGAAAAGTTTTACGGCAAGCTTTTTCCTTTCGAGGATACGCTTCAGAAGAAAGTCAAGTCCATGCCGAATGTGACTTTGCAGGATTCCGTATCACGCGCTACGGCGTGGATCACCGGGATGGCAGAGTTTGATAAAACCAAGTAAGGAGGCTTAAGCTATGTACTACAGAGAAGTTGAAGTCTTAAGAAAAGAAGCGTTAGCTGCCTCCGCTACGAAAACGGTCGACCTGAACATCACCGACCCGATCAGCAAGCTGTCGGTGATATGGAAAAAGTTCAACACCGCATCAGTTCCCGCCGGCCACCCGGGTAGCATCGTCAAGAACATTCTTGTATGTGACGGGGCGGACGTGCTGTTCAGTATGAACGGAAGCCACGCTCAAAGCTTGGCCTACTACACGGACAACAAACAGCCTCACTCGATTATCAACTACGTGACCGGCGAAGCATCGGTGCAGATGGCTGAGATCAAGTTTGGCCGCTGGCTGTACGACGAGCAGTTAGCCCTTGATCCAAAACGGTTCAGTAACCTGCAGATCAAGGTTGAGTATGATCGTGCTCTCGGCGGATCGGTTGGTACGGAAGGTGATTTGAGCATCTACGCTCACTGTTTCGACGAGAAGGTGATCGAGCCGGTAGGGTTTCTTTACAACAAGGAAATCTACACCTTCCTGCCCACTTCCGGAGGTTGGTTCTACGTGGACATACCGACTGACTATCCGCTGCGCGCCCTGATGATCGGGGCTGAAAACGAGTACGATGCGGCTAACTTTGTTTTCGATGAATTGAAACTCACCGAGAACCAAGGGAAGCATGTTCTGATCCAGAGTGAAATGCACCGTTATATGTCACAGACAACGGCCTACTACGATCCCTGGAATGAGATCGTATACGGTATTCCCTCGGCAGCGTCCACCAAGTTGACGGTTTACGTCACCCCTCACTTTGAAAGGCAGTCCCACCTGATGCCCACGGCGGCTCCCGTTGGTATTATGAATCAGTCGGCGGCGGGTTGCACCCAAGATATACAGGTTGCCACAACCAATCAAATCCTAAAAGGGGCGGTGATCGGCCACTGTCCGTTTGGCGCTATCTGGTTGAAAACATTCGGAGGCCAGGACATCGAGGATTGCTGGCAGATACAGTACAAGGGTTCAGGCCGGTTGGAATTGCATGTGATCAGCGGAATCACGGCCAGGACGGTCGAGTACCAGCACGTATACACCCAGCAGGTCAGGACCTACTAAATGAACGAGAAAGTGACGTTTGAATCACTTTCCATTCAAGAGCTAAAAAAGGCGCGGACGGAGAGGATCACGGCTACCTGCCAATTGATCGCCCGTCCGTGCTTTCTGCTTGATTGGGAAATCACGGCCAAGAGTAACGATAGGGCTTTGGTTACTCTTTATGATGGCACGTCGATAGCCGGACAGCTAATGATCTATGTTTCGGTACCGGTGAAATCCACTTTGTGTCAGAATTACAGTTTTCCACGGTTTTTCAGCCAGGGGCTGCATATAGTGATCGCCGGTGATACCGAGAGCGCGACGTTTCATTATTTGCCTGAACCGGTAATGTAGTGATCTACTGCAAATCGATAGATTGCAACAGTGACGGTGGTACCGTTCAAAAGCCGTTCGGTATCCCTAACGTGACGCATGACGCTGATCTGTCGGTAACGGATGGACTGATCTATCAGTTTGAATTATACTTTCCTCCCGGCTCTTCAGGGTTGTTGTACGTCAGAGTAGCAGACGGCGGGTTTCCGGTTTGGCCGAGTGAACCCGGTGAATGGTTCTATGGCGACAACACCCTGATCAGCTTCCCCGACAGGTACTATATCGCCTCTCCTGAGCATAAGTTCAAGGTCTGGTACTACAATCTTGACGATACTTACAATCACACTTTTACGGTACGGATCGGTCAGGTATCTTCGACGCTGTTTATCTCTTCGTTTATTCCGGGGTTCGGCCAAAAACCGATCGAAGAGGTAATGGCTGAAATGGCAGCGCAGCAGGAGAAGGAAAAAGAATCGAGGCTCAAAGATATCGAGGATTATTTCGCGCTCGAAGAGGAAGTGACCGTACAGGAGAATAGTGACTAATGGCTTTAATGAAGTTTCGAGAGCCGAATCAAGCTAAGTGGTCGGGTTCAAGGCCGGCGCACAACGGTACGCAGATTTTAAAGTATGTAAATGCCGACAACAGTGTGGCTAAGATACATACCGCGAACGCCGGGGTGACTTTTTATCTCACACACGTAGGTATAACTTATAGAGCCCTGGCCGTGGGCCGGGCGGAATTGTTTATAGCTGATGATGGTGATGTGACGCAAGCTACTATCTTTTCAATTATCACGACTGCAGCCGGTTGGAGTATCGGCCAAACCGCCGCTTTTTGGCCTCCTGTTGAAATGGGTGCGGGCTGGTATGTTGCTATAGGAAGCAACGCCGCTGGTCTGACAATCCGTGGTTTTTGTCATGGATGGGAAGAATAGATGTCACGAGGATACCCTGATTTTTTCGGACAGTCGATATTTCCCAAGTATGGTAAACCTGAGCTTGAAGGCATGACAGGTATAAAAGCTACTGGACTTGATTGGAAGTATGTATTTCAAACTGATTCAAAAGGCCGGTCTTACGGAGGCTACTTTCACGTAAAAGGAATTAGTGGCCTTAGAACTGGCTATAAACTTCGCTACACTATCGACGGAAGCGTATATACAGGACGAACTGTCGAGGAAGAATTGGATTATGGGTTTCAATTTAACGACTCTCACTTATTTTTTCTGACTCGGTGGGCGCAGGATGATATAAACCAAAATATTTGTCATGCGTTTACAAAAGACTGGACATGGGAGCAGTCGTTGTTTGTAGAAATGCAAAATACCAGTGGAGTAAATCTTACTGTTATCGGTTATTTTCAGTGGGCAAAAGTGATATAATTATGATCTACTACATTTTCGGCGTCATCGGCCAGTGGGCGGCGTTCTGTGCTTTGAGTGCAGGGATCGTAATCGAGATAAAATACGGCGCGGACATCGGGTTCATGTCTATTACAATCGGCTCGGTACTTTTCGCCGTGGCTACGAAAGTCAAGGTCATCGGTAAAGAGAAGGCTGTGAAACGGGTGAAAGAATTGGAGGAGCAGCTTGAAAAGCTTAATACAGGTTGAAAGGAACGTCCGGTTTAAATACATCCCCTACGAGATGGTAGTAATGTTCGACGCCATTTTAGCTTGCGGGAAGGTGCAAGGAGTACAGCCGGCGATTACAGGGGCTTCTTATGAAGGTTATCCTTTGCACAAAGTCCATGCCGAGGGCTATGCTGTGGACGTTCGCACTAAAGGCCTGCCTGATGCCAGGGTCTTTGCAGAAGGTTTAAAGAAAGTATTGGGCTCGTTGAGCCTAAAATACAAGGTGCTTTACGGGGACGTAGGGCATCTTGATCATATTCACATAGGTTTTTCCTGGTACTACGGGCGGGAAATCTAAGAGGAGTTAAATTATGGCCAGTGCAAAAACATGGGGTGCTATTTTACGCATCATCGCAATTATCCTGGGACCCCTTCTAAAGGCGATCTCACCGATTATCAAAGACGCACTTGAAGATGGCATGATCAAGCTGATGATCAAGGCGCGGGCGACAGAGAATCCGATTGACGACCTGTTCATGGAATTCGTTTTCAGGATCCTCAATCTTGAGATTCCACCGGAGGCATAATGGACGCCGCGACAAAGAGAAAGATCGCTACACGCAGACAAGAGCTAAAAGCGGTTTTAGCCGAGCATCAGCCTAAACTCGATGCGGCGAAAGTGATCGCCGAGCAGTTGAAAAAAGTAGGAGAAGACACAAGTGAGCTTGACGCTCTCATTGCAGCCGCTACCGCCTTTACTACCGCCGGTAATAATACCTGAAATAGTAGAGGTTACGCCTACTCCGATAGTCGAGTATCCCGAAGAAGAGGAGCGCGAGCCGTGGTGGGTCGACATCGCCGCCTGGATAGGCAACTGGATTGTAGACACTGTTTTACGTCCGGCGACAGAATGGTTCGTCGAACTGATCAACTGGATAACAGACGAATTAAGGTACTGGAAACATCTTTTCTTTGAAGCCCTGGCCGATCTCTATGCCACCGACCTTGGCTTCCTCTATATTTCCCTCGGCACAATCTTAATCGGCGTCTACGCTCCACAGATCATAGCTAAAATTGCCGCAAGCGGATTCGGCCTTGCGATCAAGAATATAACCGCCTGGATCAAGGAGAAAATCGGCAACATATTGAACCTCGCAGCAATCGAGGACATCCTGGCCTTGAACGAGATGGCTAAATTGTTTTGGCCGGAGTGGAGAGAGCTGATGTCGATGTTATCGGATGCGACATCGGCTTTAGCCGAGGAGCTCGGCCAGGGATCGGCTTATATTTCCGCGTGGTTTTCCACCGTTCATGCATTTGCTTTACTCGGCACCTCCTTTTTGGATATCGAGCCGGAGGCGGCGGAACTTCAGGCCTTCGAGGAAACTGAAAGTTTCCTAAAGAAGATAAACGAAAAGTTTAGAGACTATTCTCACAATCCGGGTCAAATTGTAAGGGACATCATCGACGAACTGTATATCCCTCACGCCAGGCAGTTTAAAGACGCTCAAGCTTCTTTAATCGGTACCGTAGCGGATGCAAGGGACGATATAAACGAGACATTCGATCTGATACAAAACGCTCACGACACTTTAGAGCATTTCATAGGTATTCAGCCGGAGGAAACGGCTGCGATCGTAGAGGAAAAACTGGGTCCGATTCGTGACGGACTGGACGATTTTATCTATGAGTATCGGGTGAACGTGCTCCCTAAGATAGAAGGAACGATAAAAATACTTGAGGATCGGGCTGATATGATCGAGGAGCGTAACGCGATCTTGGCTACAAAGGTCGACGATCCGCTATACACTTTGGCGATGTATGATCTTATGACAGACACAGAAAAGTCCGCCTTCAATCGCGGCACGATGTTGATAGCCGCTGCTGGTGAAAACGAAGAGCTTGAAGTGAGCCTACCGTCACTTGACGGTGTAGCCGACGCGATGATCGGGGCAACAGAGAGGTATTACTTTGAGGATCTGACTGTCGTACAACCGATTCGTCCGGCGCTGTCTTTGGAGTTTCCAGGTATTCCCTCGACGGCAGCGTTTCCCTCATGGTTTAGAGGAGAAGGTTAAAGTATGGCAAACGGCGATAAGCAGCCTATCCGACTGAGTGATACCTATATAGAAGAACGTGATCGAATACTTGCCGACATCGAGGCTCGAGAGGCGGAAGCCGGTGATGTTCCCTTTGCACTTCGAGGCTTGTACCGGGTAGGCCTTAAGGTTGCCAAAGTCGTATTGGTTCCAATACTTGCCACCTTAGCGAGTACGGGCAAAGACGTCAAGGAGGGGATAGATGCGGTCGCGACAGGTGAGGCTCTTAAGGTAGAGATCACTCGGGATGATTCTTGGTGGAAAGACGTTCTGATACAGTTCGGGTTCCCCCAAAAGACAATCGATCTTGTCTCAGGCACGATGGGTGAACTGCAGACAGGACCCGTATGGCTTCGAAGCCTTCCCACGATCATGATGGCGATGGGTCTGTTTGGCCGGATCGCGGCGATTGTTTCAGGGGATCCGGCGAAAGACTTGTTACGGCGGTTTCACCCTAACACTCCTTCACCGGGTGAGGTGATCAAGGCGGCGTTCATCGACCCGAGCCGCTACGAGCAGGTGATCAAGGCTTTGCAGCAAAACGGATTGTCTGAAAGTGACATCGACCTTTTATTCGTCAATAACTATGCCCTGTACACAGAACAGTATGTCCGGGCCCTATATTTTCGCGGCGTTTTAACTATCGAGGAGGCCAACAACCGCCTTTCAGAGTTAGGCTACACCCCGGAGCGGATCGCCGAGTTGAAGGGCGGGTGGAAGGTAATACCAGGGATACAAGACCTTGTCATGATGCAGGCGAAAGAGGCGTTCGAGCCCGATCTTATATCGAAGTACGGATTAGGGGCAGAGGAGCCGACAGACATCTACGAGTGGACCCGCAAACAGGGAATGGACGATGAGTGGACACAGAAGTATTGGTCCTCTCACTGGCAACACGCATCCTACGGTCAAGTGATGGAAATGCTTCACCGCGGCTATATTAAAGAAGATGATGTCTACGATTGGTACCGCCTTGTCGAGATACCTCCTTATTGGAGGGACCTCCTGACCAAGATCGCATATTCCCCGTACACGAGGGTTGACGTCCGGCGGATGCACGAGGCGGGTGTTATCGGGGACGATGAACTGATCCAGTCGATGAAGGATATAGGATATGACCAAGAACATGCAGAGAAGATGGCGGAGTTTTATAAACGGTATAATGCGGGATCTGCAAAAGAACTATCCAGAGGTGACATCGAAAAGGCTTACGAGGATGGAGATTTATCGTACACTCAGGCTGTGGGTGCGCTTGCTTCAATCGGGTACGACGAAGCAATAGCCGATTTTTATATCTCGCGGATCGAACTTGAAAAGCAGAGAGCCACCCGGTTAGAGAGAATCGATCTCACGAAAGAAAAATTGCTGTCGAACCTGATCGATGTCGGCAAAGCACGTAATTTACTTGTGTCATACGGCGTTGAGATCGCGCGTATCAATGAGTTGATCGACCGATGGAGCGTGCTGCTGGTAAAGAACGCAAAGCTACCTTCAAAAACCGACCTGGACAAGTTTGTGCGCTCGAAGGTGATCGATCACGATGGTTACTTTCTTGAAATGGGAAAATTGGGGTACTCGGAGTACTACATAAACCTTTATTGGAAATATCTTGAATCAGGAGGCGCATTGGAGTGATATGGCTACGATTAAAGAATTGGTACAGAAAGAAACGGAAAACTTCCTTAAGGCTCAAAAGCTTAAGCAAAGTACTGAAAAAATGGTCAAAAACATGACCGCGATCCATGAAATATCAAAAGAAGCACGCAAAAGCTCTTAGCCTACTTCGTTCAATTCCCAAGGAATCACCCGACCGGAGAGCAGGACTTCCCCTTTATTATAGGTCGGCGTCACATCTTTGTTCACGCTTTGTACTAAAAAACTTTGAGTTTCGCCGATCCGCTGATGGGATCGGCTTCCCATAAAGGAATCGTATCGGTAGGTGAACTGTCCCGTCTGTTCCGCAGTCTTTGGCACTCCTTTGCATACTCTGATTTCATCGTACGAATAGTGCTTAGGGCCGTGTAGTACAAGCTTTTCACAAACCTTATCAACAGACAAAGCCCCAAGCCGTTCACTATGAATTGAACCGTCAAGGCGATTGAGATCGCGGGTGAGAATACAAATTGAATCAGTATCCATATAATAGACGCATTCAAGACCAACACGAGTACACAAATCCCAAAGTGCAATTCGGCTATATTCAGTAACGTGCGCAGCAATCGCGACGAAGCTTTTATCTCCATTTTCTTCTCCTATTTGACGGTGAGTTTTGCCGAATGCGGACCTTTCGATCCAACGCTCCCCTGTAACCCCTGAAATGCATACAACGGATCGAGGCGGTCCAGCTTCAGGGTCGAGGTATGTTTCCATGATCGGTTTTTTCTGCCCGAACTTCCCATAAAGGGAGTTGAGGAAAAGCTTGACTATCTTCGCATACAGTTCATTTCCCTCACTCCGGTATTTCGCTTTCAACGGGTACCAATAATCTACGTACTCGCCGAATATATAGTCATTTTCATATACAGCAAGCCGGTGAATCTCACGCAATTCGTTATTGCGAACAGCTCGTTTCAGCCCTTCAGTACAAAGGAAGGTGCGGAAGGAGCCGACAGGAAATATCAGCTTCCCGCCCCGGCGAAGGGCATAAACGGGCTCGGAGGCTTCCAGGGACACCTCGGCTATACAACATCCTGTGTCAAGGTATTTCAGGCCGTTTTCACACTCCGAGCCTTCAAAGTAAAATCGCAATTTGGTAGGATACCGATGCTTTTTCATCACATCCGGGTACATGGAGTTGACGTCGAGAAAGGTTTTTTCTCCACCTTCAATTTCACCCAACTGCCAACATTCAACACGACCCCCGAAATAAGCTTGCCTTTCCAGTTCCACAACTTTTTCTTCGGCGTGGATTGAGATAGGCCTTCGCATAAAACGGTGACGATAAGCATTAAAGGCCTGCGAGGCTTTTGTGAACCCGAATTTTCCCGTATCATGGAGCTTGTTGAAGGCCATATATTGAAGCAAAGCTTCGTATACGATCTCGACATCTCTAAAACAATAGATACATAACTGGTCGTCTGTCGCGGTTTCAAAGTCTACCTCCAATTTTGGAAGCCCGATAGCGGCTCCCAGTTTTTTCAAGGAAAAGTCAAAGTAGTTCGTCGAAGATACTATTTTCAGGTGGGCGGCACCGCGTGAGAGGAAGTGAAGGAACACAAGCCCCGTGTCATAATAGAAATCCTCCGTGTAGGGAAGATAGCCGAAATGATCGTAGAAACCGAGTGCCTGGATGTCGAAGTAGATGTTATGGCCGATCAACCACAGCGTTTTCTTCCTCTGGATTAACGACTCAATATAGGTCAACAGTTTGCGGCGGTCCGTCCAGTACCGCCATTCGAGTGTCTTTGAGTTACGCTCAGCGCGGATACGAACATACAAGGTCCACCCTAAGCGGAAGGTGTGTTTTTGAATACCATTATCGCCCGTAGATTTTGTTTCGGTATCGAGGATCAGTAGGCGAGTCGGATAGTTTTCGCTATGATTTTTACGCAAACGTTTGTCAAAGCCGGAGAAATCCTGCACGGCGTCAAATCTCCGCTATCTGGTAGCCTTGAGAACGGCCCGCTCCCCATTTGTGAGATCGTTCCATAGATTCAAAACCCACTACTTTCCACCCAGGGCCGTACTCTTCGGCACGCTCCTCTTCGATCCCATAGACGATCTCGGCAAGCTCTGAGTCAGTCAAGGAAGTATCGGCGTAAAGGGAGTAGGATCGCATGAACTGATCGCCGGTCTCAGGGTCTTTGAAGAAAGCGTTCCCATAATAGTTATAGGCCTCAGGACGCCTCCAATCCTTTTCAACGAACATCTTCTGTTCAAGATAATCAAAGGCACCAAGAGTGCGTTGAAAGGGAAGTTTGGCCTCTTTCTGGAAAACCGTGGAAACGTCCCGCCACATGGTCTGGAAGTGGTAGCCGACATCTTGGGACTGCAACCATTTGACGGCCTTGTTGATCGAGGGGAATTGAAGGGGAAGGCCTGACAGCAAAGGCCAGGCTAACCCTCTGCGGGTTTCGGACATTTTATTGTAAAGCGTTAAAGGCTTGAGAATAAAGAAACTTTACGCACCCAAAAAGCTCTTCGCACAAATCAACAGCATTAGAACACTGAACACCTATATCGGTAATGCCAGGGTTAATGCGTTCAAAGTGCTGCTGCCAACCTTTCAGTAAATCTTTAGTCTGATTCACACTCCGCAGCAGTTCCCATAAATCCTCACAGCCTTCTAATCCTACGTATCTTTGATCCATATTTTCCTCCTGGTAATAGTATAAGCCGGACGGCCCCTCACGACAAGGACCGCCCGGCTATTTTCACAAACGACTTTTTAAATATTTCCAGAGCTGGCGAATCGCTTCATGCCCGTCGATCAGGCTCGGCGTCATCTGAGTGATCGCCGGCTGCCTGCCTTTGTGCAATTGATCCATTTCATACAGGTACTCGTCGAGCCGGTCGATGCAGTTAAGGGCGGATTCAGCCTTTTCGAGCAGGACTTTCCGGATCGTCTTTGGCATCTTGTTTATATACTCCTTTCAAAACATCGGCCAGCTCGCAAGCACAAGTTTCCGCGCGAAGTAAGGCGTGCCGAATCGTCCGTAATTCAGCCTCTATGCCAACCTCATAATTCACGATCTCCACGAACTGATCTATATTCATCGTTCCCCTCCGCTACGCACTCTCAGGTACAACGCCTTCTGTCTTTTCGCCCGGCTCGGATATGATGATCGTGTCGACCTCTTTAAACTGCTTGCCTTTGCCCAGATCAAGCATACCGAGGTACTCAAGAGCGTACACGCCGCCCTCTTTGAGGTTCGCGCCATCAGACTTGTCGTAAGCTCCTGAGATTGGGAACCGCACCGTTTCATCGTTCCGCTCGAAAGTGTAGACGTAGAAATCGGGCATCTTGGGGTCTTTGCTCTTGAGCATTTCACGCTCCAAGAACTTGCCACAGATCACATCGCCTTGCTTAAACTTGATCTGCCGGGGTGCCATGTGACGAGCCTTGCCGGAGGCTTTAACATCTTCGTACATCTTGTCATAATCCATGCTTTCTTTTCTCCTCATTCTTTTGTGGATAGATCACGCTGCTCATATATTTCAACATGTACAGCTTGATCGACGTGTAGGTTGAGGTTTTTTCTCCATAGTACATTTTCATACCAGGGTCTTCGGTTTTCTCCCATAGATTAAAATGAGATTGCCTCTCGCTACTGATCCAATCGTAAAGCTTTACGATAGCCTTTTGCGCTTCAGTTTCCCTCATCCTCCTTTCTCCTTATCTTTCACCCGTTTTCGTGGCGGGTTGTCCACCCAGTGAGCCGGCCATTCGGCACCGCATACGCGACAGTAAATGGTCTTGCTTTTCCTAAGATACCGCACTTCTTTTGATCCGCAAACGTGACAGCTGGCTTTCCTCATCACATGCGGATCGCGCACTTTTCCATCACCCATTCTTGCCTCCTCGTTATGATAGAATATCTATTTTTGGCTATCCATACATCGGCATGTAAACAAGTGCTTCGCCGCCCTCATTATGAGACTCTATATCCTTCTGCAGCCGCCGCCAGTGACGGGCTTCAAAGTATCGAGCCTGAGAATGCCCGGCATAAAACCCTTGACCCCATCTTGAAGATTCATGCAAAGCTGACTCTCGATATCCTCGCACCGCTTTCAATGCATCCTTACGCTGCGATTTTACATAGTCAAGATAATTGTGGATCATGCGTTTCCTCCTATTCTTTTCACCCTCTTACAAGAAGCGGATTTTAACCCTAATTCTGCATCCTTTAAATCAAGCAAAGTATTGCAGACATTCGCCGCTACATTAAAATCTTCTATACTCCACTTTGTCCTGCCCGCTTTTTTCATCGACCGGTTCCCCGCATCCTGTCCAGCTGCATAACACATATCCAGGGTAACTACGGGTTTATGAGATAATTTTCTTTTCATCACTCTCCACCTTCGCAAGTTTCATGGCGATCTGTTTCCCGCAAAAGGGGCAGAAGTTGAAAGATATCCAGCCCGTCACGATAATATCATCCGAGCCCCATTTATGCTTCACAACCGGCACAACAAGAGTCGCGTTCCCGCCCTTGTCAACAGAAAGAGAAAGACCACGTATCACCATACCTTGAGCGTGAACGCCCCTTTGAACCTGCAGGAAACAATTACATGTAAGATGGAAATCTGGGATAGGTTTAGGCTTTGCCATTTTCGCCTACCAATTCTTTAATACCCGGCCCCCAGCGAAGGCTCCATGACTCGCGACCCCTAAGAACGTCGAAAGCTAAAGGCCACTTTTGATGGATCATAAAAACACTTTCGGCGTCACGACAGCAGCGCCAACAGGTGAACTCGCCCCGCGTATGATCATCGTCATAAGCATAGACTTTCATCATATAAGGTTCGTTAAGACGAACGTGATGGCACTTGCAACACTTAGTTCCAGGATCGCCTAATACAATCTTTTGAATCCTCACGGTATATTTTCGCTTCATCGTTTTCCTCCATACTAATACTATACACCCACCCACCGGAGAAGTCAAGGGGAAATGTGAAAATAATTCATGAAAGTTTATACGCTTCAGTGCATAAGAATACGCTACGATCTCAGTCAAGGGCAGAGCCCCTGGCTATGCATTTTGCATAACGTTATGCTATCAGTTGGATTTGGCACGGTTCTTGCAAGGAGCCCGGGGCGTGGGGG
>Ga0307378_10009716_pt1 | contig 12605 bp, 12 predicted proteins | sample UN1MG_FD_202238 | JGI IMG/M metagenome (GOLD analysis project Ga0307378, IMG submission 202238) | Soil microbial communities from Risofladan, Vaasa, Finland - UN-1 | ecosystem: Environmental > Terrestrial > Soil > Coastal area > Acid sulfate soil | place: Finland: Risofladan, Vaasa | collected...
GCAGCATGGAGGGCGTAAAGCTCATCGCCGGCAACAGGAGCAAAATCAAGGAAGAAGCACCGGGTGCCTACAAGGACATCGACGAGGTTGTCCGAATAGTCGTCGAGTGCGGCTGGGCAAAAGCCGTCGCCCGAATGGTCCCGTTGGCCGTCCTCAAGGGCTGAGAATTTCTACCGGTTTTTAAGCCGGTATTCAAGAAATCACGCTGTCCGCTGAACGCAGAACACTGAACGATAAGCAATTGGCTTTGTTTGGCTTTGAATTGGCTTTGTTTTTTCGCCGTCTCAAAGCATGAAAAACTTCATAATCACCTTTCATATAAATACTTAAGCACATTCTGCACTTTTATAATTGGCTTTGTTTTTTCAAATAGGGTTAGAATTTTCAACCGTGAAGGGATTCCATATTTGTCATTCCCGCGAAGGCGGGAATCCACTCTGCATCCGATCCGGTAATTGTAATTGGCTTTGAATTGGCTTTGTTTTTCGCTACACAAAACCACTCAAAATCATCAAAATCTCCATAAATCTTTGCCATTACTGACTTAATGCTGTTTTGCCCATTTTAACATTGGCTTTGTTTTTTCAAATCGTATCCTTTCAACTCGTTTCGGATTTAGAGCTTAGAGATTCGGATTTCCGGCCAAAGGCCGGCTTTGGTTCCATTCGACGTTGCTCAGAGCCTACCCTGAACGTAGTTGAAGGGACAAGCTTGTTTTTTCAAATAGCCCCTCCGGAGAAACTTCGGATTTACTCTCATTTTTGCCTTTTCCCTTTTAATTCTATTTTCTCCATTCACTACTCACTAATATAGTTATATGCATATCTTAATTATATGTTCGTTCGGCGTCAAGCATATTCTAAAAAAATCTCCGTGAGACGCCTCTCGATGCTGAATGCTGGATGCTTGCTGATTGTACATCGTAATAGCTAGAAAAGAGGTTGTGTTCGGCTATTCAACACCTGCCAGCCAGTTATCAAAAAAGATTTCAAGGTCAGCTTCATCGACTGTACCGGAGAAGTCAAGGTCTGTGCCTTCGCAATAATAGTTTACCTCGTTGCAGTTATTCTGTCCCCAGTGGTTGGCGAAAAAGGCAAAATCGATAAAGTCAACGCCATCCGGGCAGAGGAAATCAACGACAGGAATTTGCCAGAAGAACACGGGATAATTCATTCCCTCACAGATTGTCCAGAGGTTCCAGAAATCCCAGCCTGCGGAAGTGAACGTGCTGATGGTCTGCATCTGGACTGTGGTCTTGCCCGTCCCGCCGGCGCTGGTTAATTGGCCACTGGTTTGAGTATCCCAGAAAGAAGTCACAACCCAACCAGAGGATTTTTTTCCCACAAGTCCGCCGACATCCATCGTTCCTGTAACGCCGCCCATTGAATAGCAGTTGGTGATTGTGCCCTGAGAATTATTTCCTACCAGTCCGCCGACATACCTCGTTCCTGTAGCGCTGCCTATTGAATAGCAGTTGGTGATTGTGCCCGACCGGTCATTCCATCCGACCAGGCCGCCGACTTCCGTTCTTCCTGCAACGCTGCCGGTTGAATAGCAGTTGGTGATTGTGCCCTGAGAATTATATCCCACCAGGCCGCCGACACCCCAATTCTCTGAAACGCTGCCGGTCGAATAGCAGTTGGTGATTGTGCCATCCCGATTTACTCCTACAAGGCCTCCGACAAAAATCCTTCCCGAAACAATGCCTGTGGAATAGCAGTTGGATATCATACGAGTGGATATCATACCAGGCCGAAAGATGAAATCCTCATTCTGTCCTACCAGGCCGCCGACATATCTCTCACCCGAAACACTGCCGCCCTGCGCATAGCAACCGGTGACGGTTCCCATTTGTATGCGGCCTACCAGGGAACCAGTATATTTTCCTGCTCCTGCATCAACATTAGGGTCAATCAATCCCAAATCCTTGATTACTGCATTTTCTCCTCTAACATACCCGAAAAGTCCTATGTTATTTGCACCTGTAGAAGTGTAGGTAAAATTGTAGATTTTCTTGCCGCTGCCGTCAAATACACCGGTGAAGGAATTACTGAAACTTGTTCCGATGATATTGAAATCTGTTTCCGTATAGGCGCTTAGATCGATATCTGCCATGAGCTTAAATTGTTTGTCCCAGTCGTTCGCGTCAGCTCCGATCTCATTCATCTGCTCGGCTGTGTAAATCAGGTACGGGTCGTTAGGTTCTCCCGTGCCGCCGTCATATTGAGCCTCGGCTGCTCGGCCGAATAAACAGATGGCAAGCAATACAACCAACGGCATTGTTAATTTACCGCTATGTTTGCGAAGCCCTGACAGGCTGAGAGTTGTGTTTGAATTAGGCATATTTTGTCCTCCTTCAAAGAAAACCCGGAGTATTTTCTTGATGTCTACGCTTTTGTCAGATATAGAACCTAAAGTTAAGCGTAAATCGCAAGCCTCGGCAACCAGCAACCAATTTAGCAGTCAGTTATCCATCGTCAGCCATCCATCTTCCATACTATGGCCCTTGTTCTACCTAATAGCCTAATCTGCCCCAGGTGGCCTTTTGCAGCCTTTGCAGGTCGTACAGGTCGTCCTCGGTCCGCGGCACGTAGTCATTCCACCCTTCCAGCACTTCACTGAACAGGCTGCGATTAGGCACCAGTTCGCGAGGCATTTCTACGGTCTCGCGACCTTTCCACTTCCAGTATTCTACGTGCCCGTCTGACATAGAGAGCGTAGTACCGTCGCTATGGCGTATCGGAGGGGGACTGGAAAACTTCCACTTAGGATAAAGATAATGAACATAGAAATCCGAGCTAACCGGCGTTTGGCCCTGATCGATAAAGACCGCGCGCTGGGCCGCACCGGGACTTATGATATCCGTGAGCTTAGTCAGTTTCAGTGTCGTACGGTTTACACGTTTGCCGATCTCCGGCAGGTCCCAGCCCCCGGTATCCGGCAAGTACGTCCCTTCCACGCGGGAGCCGTTCGCGGCAATAACCGTGGCGTATGTGACTTTATGGCCGGCCCGGCCTCGGGGGCAGCGGTAAATCTTCATGTCTCTGACGTAGGGCCACAAAGCACCCTTGTCGGGGTCCGGTACCCAGGGTGGGCGGCTTCCTCCCGGAGGGGCAAAGTCATGGCCCACCCAGCCTCTCAGCAAGGGACGCCCTCCCTGGGCTCCAAAGGCACGGCCCAGAACGATCTTGCTGTCGTATTGCTCGGCATAGGCGATCCACGCTAAGGTGAGCTGCCTGAGATTGCTCAGACAGACCGTACGGTGGGCTCGTTCTCTGGCGCTGCGCAGCACGGGAACGAGGATGGCCATTAAGAGCGCTATGACAGCGATCACCACCAAAAGCTCGATTAGTGTAAAGGCTTTTGCTCTGTGCATTATAACTCACCTTCTCTCAAAGAAGATTTTTCAAACCGGCATCTCAGCAATAGCCTATTTATCCACTCTTAAGCTGTTATCTTCCAACCAATAGAAGGCATTAAGAAGCAGACTGTGCTTTCTTGGCCGATTCAGCGAGTTTTTCATGTTGAATGTTTACCTCTATTAATAAGTTCAATGAAATGGCCAAACTTGACGTTATTTCTTGGTTTTTTTGTGTTTTTTTCTGATTTTTGTTAAATTTAGCTGAAATCTGTATCAGAACACTTTTCATTTGCTCATGACAGTTTTATGTACAGGTTGCCTCGATGGCCGGCATCCAACCACAGATATGCCCGTTTTTTCTCGCTCGAAGTGGATAGTCTGAGTATATTAGTGCGATGAGAATTATTGCCGGCTCAAAAAAAGGAATGGTGTTGCTCAGCCCCAAGACGCAGAGTTCCCGGCCGATTACCGACCGGGTCAAGGAGTCGCTTTTCAGTGTCCTTTACAAGTACGATTTGCCGGGCGGTGCGATAGTTGCGGATTTGTTCTGCGGCGTCGGTTCTCTGGGGCTGGAGGCATTGAGCAGGGGGGCGGAATTTGTGACTTTTGTCGAAAAAGACCCGAAGGTTATTGCAGTACTTAAACAGAATATTGAAAAAGCCGGCTTTGTCGAAGAATCGGCGGTCCTGAGAACTAATGCCTTCAAGGCCGGAGCTCCTGTCAGCGACGGTGGAGAGAAGTACGATCTTATTTTTGTTGACCCGCCTTATGCGGCGGCAAAAAGTGCGAGGGCCGGCTCTGCTTTGAGCGGCTTGCTGGATGTATTGAATGAGCAAGTAACGGCAGGTGGAATTGTCGTAGTAAGGACCAGCGGCAATGTGACTCTTTTGGAAGAATACGGACAGTTTCAAATCGTCGAGCGGCGACAATGGGGCACGATGGCGGTAACTATACTTAGTAAAAGCAAAACGGAGAGTGGATAAACAAAAAGTCGTTAATATTTAGCCGGCGGTTTCACCGCCGGTTTATGGAATACAATATACACAATACGAGACCTGTCCTGAGCAGGGTCGAAGGATACGAAACAAATGACGAACAAACAGGCAGCAATCAAAGTCATAAAGCGTTTGCAGCGGAGTGGATTTCAAGCCCTGCTGGCCGGCGGCTGCGTGCGCGATATGCTGCTCCGACGACGCGCCAAGGACCATGATGTCGCAACGGATGCGCAGCCTAAGGATGTGATAAGATTATTCAAGCGCACGTTGAAGGTCGGAGCAAAGTTCGGCGTGGTAATTGTCCTGATCGAAGGCCAGCAGGTGGAAGTCGCCACGTTCAGGACCGAGACCGGCTATGCCGACGGCAGGCACCCCGGCTCGGTCGAATTTACCACTGCCGCGGAAGATGCCGGCCGGCGTGACTTTACCATCAACGGCATGTTTTACGATCCTTTGAAAAAAGAAGTGATTGATTACGTCGATGGACAGGCAGACCTCAAGAGCGGGATCGTGCGGACTATCGGCAGGCCTTCTGATCGCTTTGCCGAGGATTATCTGCGAATGCTGCGGGCGGTGCGTTTCTCCGCCCAGCTTGGCTTTGAAATTGAATCGTCAACATGGTCGGCCGTCTGCCGCAATGCAAAGAAAATAGCTAAAATAAGCGGCGAACGCATTGCAGTGGAATTGGAGGGCATCCTCGCCGGCCCCAATCGTGCCGAAGGGGCGTCGATGTTAATCAGCAGCGGCCTGGCTGAAGCCGTTTTTCCCGGCTTTGCGGGAGAGCCGGCAGCAGCGGCGGTTCGTATCCTGGCCCAACTGCGAAAGAAGGTCGATTTTGCCCTGGCATTAGCTTGCCTCTTTGCCGGTTGTGAGACGAACCTTGCCCTCAAGAGCTGTCAGACTCTCAAACCGAGCAGGAATCTACGCAAGCACATGAAATTCCTGCTGGCCAACAGGGGCAAACTGCTTGACGAGCAAATGTCTTTGGCCGAGTTGAAAAAGTTTCTTGCCGAGCCGTATTTTCGCGACCTTTACGAGCTGCAGCGGGCCATTCAAAAAGCTTCCGGTGACGGCAGGAAAAGCATTGCCGCGCTAATCGCCTTGCGTAAAAGAATTAACGAGCTTGGTGACGTTGAGTTACAACCTGAGCCGCTGCTCAACGGCCACGACTTAATTCGATTGGGCGCCGTGCCGGGCCCGGCCCTGGGGCAACTGGCCGAGGAAATGTACATAGCCCAGCTCGAAGGCGTATTGCAGACGGCCGAGCAGGCCCAAGAGTGGGCGAAAAAGTGGCTGCAAAAGCACTCGAACCACCGGTAATCTTTTCCGTGATTTCGCTCATTTAGTTCCGCAATGCGCAGTTGACAGGTATCTCATGATGTGATACTTTCTGACAGGCGAAATAAGGAAACGATACTCCAACAACCCAGAAAAAGGTGTATTATCGTGGCAAAGAAGAGACGAAAACTTCTTACCAGAATGGAGGTTGGTAATGACCGAACAAGAAAGGCTACTGCAAGCAGTTCACCATGTTGTCCATGACTATGCGAATCAGGTGTCATCAGGGACGATGGTCGTGAATGGGTATCACTTGGGAATATCATTAGTTCCTCCCGTCAACACACACGTCGGTGACGCCTTCTTGGTCAACTGCCGGAAGATGTATGAGTTTTTTACATACAAACCGTCTACGAAGGATAAAAAAGATGACATACGGGCGGCGCACTTCCTGAAGCGAGAGGTAACTTTTGATTTATCGAACTGGGCTTTTTGGCACGAAGCTATGAATAAGCAACTCATGCACGTCACGTTTGCTCGCGTCGAGAAGCCGAAAAAATGGGAAGGCCATGACGAGAATAAGCTCTTCCTGGATGAGTTTATGAAGGCGTGGAAGGAGTTTCGTCACAATTTGGAGGAACCGTACAAATCAAAGTTCGACAGCGAGATTACCAAGAGGCTCAAATCGGAGTTTCGAGGGCTGGACCTGTGGTAATGTGGCTCCTGAAATCGAAGTTCAGTATGCGCCCTGATTACAGGAGAAAATTTGTTTACGGAACAGCGTTATTGCCCCGACCAGGGCACAAACTTGACGGCCCAGGAAGGGGGCAAGGGAACATAAAGCGCAAAAATAAAACAGTTTAAATGGGACGTCATGCCCAAATAATATATTGACATAAGGCAGACATTGTCATATACTTTGAAAAATGAAGGTTTTTCGCTGGGACAACGAGAAGAACGAGTGGTTGATAAAACACCGGGGTGTTTGTTTTGAGCAGGTTGTTCTCTTGTTAGAAGCACAAGATGTTCTTGATGTGCTTGAGCATCCGAACAAGAAGAGCTATCCGGGGCAGAAAATCGCGATTGTTAGAATTGGCAATTATGCGTATCTCGTTCCTTACGTACAGGATGGAGATGATATCTTCTTGAAAACCATAATTCCCAGTAGGAAGGCGACACGCGAATACCTGAGGACAGATAAATGAAGAAAAAAAATGTGAATAACGAAGAGAAGGATATTTTGGATTCGTTTGAACAGGATCAATGGAGGCCTGTTAAGAATCGAAAGAGTGAAATCAAGAAACTTCAGCAGTACGCTCGAAATACACTCCAGAAAGACAAGAGAATTAATATTCGGATGTCTTCAAAGGATTTGGATCGAGTCCGAGTGATTGCAACTCAACAAGGAATTCCCTATCAAACGCTGATATCCAGTATAATCCATAAATACGTGTCTGGATACTTGAAAGAGAGAGAAACGGCATAGCATACCACTGTTTGCGGATCAGTGGTGGCCTGAATTATAATGAGGCCCTTTACGCTCCTAATCAAACCGTCCGGTTCGGACTGCAATATTGACTGTGCATACTGCTTCTATAAGGGCAGGGATACTTCGGTCGGTACGGGCAGGCAGCGAATGAGCGCCGAGGTGCTGGAGAAACTTGTCGGAGATTATATGCAGTTGGGCTTTCCTGTTTCGGGTTTTGCCTGGCAGGGGGGCGAGCCGATGCTGATGGGTGTGGATTTTTTCAGAAAGGCGGTGGAGTTACAGAAAAAATACGGCAGTGCCGGCCAACAGGTCAGTAATACCCTTCAGACCAACGGAGTTCTGCTGGACGATGAATGGTGCCGGTTCTTCCGCGATAATAAATTTCTGCTCGGCATCAGCATCGACGGGCCGAAAGAATTCCACGACCGGTACCGAATCGATCATTCCGGCAAAGGAACTTTCGACAGGGTCATCAGGGGAATCAAAACCTGCCGGAAGCATGAGGTTCAATTCAGCGCCCTTGTTCTGCTCAACAATAACAACGTGAAGCAGCCGGATGCTCTGTTCGAGTTCTGTATCGAAAACGGGCTGACTTACCTGCAGTTTATCCCCTGTGTCGAGACGGACCCGGCGACGGGCGGCCCGGCGGAGTTTTCAATCACGCCGCAACAGTACGGGGATTTCCTGTGCCGTGTATTCGACCTCTGGCACGACTACGGCCCGGAGAAGCTCAACATACGCGAATTCGATTCTTTGATAACCCACTACGTGATGGGCAAGCATACGATTTGCACGTACAGCAAACAATGCGCCGGCTTCGTCGTTATCGAACATACGGGTGACGCCTTCTGCTGCGAGTTCTTCGTCGAGCCGCAATGGCGATTGGGCAACATTCTTGAAACGCCGTTAGAGAAACTCGCCGGCGACAGCAAGAAGCGAACTTTTGCCCGCAACAAGGAAAAGCTATGTAACAGATGCCTCGTATGCAGACATCTCGATATATGCCGCGGCGGATGCATGAAAGACAGAACCCGCTGGAATGAGCAGGGCAATAAACGAGAAAGCTATTTCTGCGATAGCTACAGGCAGTTCTTCGATTACACGGTTCCGAGGTTCATGCAGATCGCCGCCGGCATAAAAAACGGTTCGGTCGGCAGGCACACCCGCTCGGCCGACAAGATAAGGCTGCGCATCGAGAAGTAGCAGCGAAAACAGCGGTTCAAGATAAAAACCTGGCATAATTGGTGCGTTCCTGCTATCATTTCGCGATAAAATTGGATGCTTCAGGGACTCAGAGAATAATGCAGCCATTTACACTTTTAATAAAGCCGTCCGGCTCGGATTGCAATGTTGACTGCAAATACTGTTTTTACAAATGCAGAGCGCCGGAGGTCGGCCGGGGCAGACAGCGCATGAGCGATGAGGTTCTGGAGAGACTTGTCAAAGACTACATGGAGCTTCGTTTTCCATTAGCCGGCTTTGCGTGGCAGGGGGGCGAGCCGACGCTGATGGGTCTTGACTTCTACAAAAAGGTAGTGGAACTGCAAAAAAAATACGGCGTCTCCGGCCAGGAGGTCGGCAACTCGCTGCAAACCAACGCGATCCTGCTCAATGAAGATTGGTGCCGGTTCCTGCGCGACAACAAAGTTCTTGTCGGGATCAGTATCGATGGGCCAAAAGAGTTTCACGACTACTACCGCCTCGACCATTCCGGCTCAGGGACATTCGACAGGGTAATGCGGGCCATAGAAAACTGCAGGCAGTACAATGTCGAGTATAACACCCTGACACTGCTAAACGCCAGGAACGCGGAGCATCCGGACGAGGTGTTTGATTTTCTTATCGAGTTAGGCGTGAAGTTTGTGCAGTTTATCCCCTGCGTGGAAGTCGACCCGGCGACGGGTGAGATTGCGGATTTTTCGATTACGACGAAGCAGTACGGCGAATTCCTGTGCAGGCTGTTCGACCGCTGGTGCGAGCATGGGCCGCGGAACCTGAGCATCCGTGACTTTGATTCGGTGTTGTCGTTTTATGTCACGGGCCGGCACTCGATCTGCACGTTCGACAGGCAGTGCAGTCAGTATATCGTGATCGAGCATACCGGCGACGCCTTTTGCTGTGACTTTTTCGTCGAGCCGAAGTGGCGATTAGGCAATATCTTCGAGACGCCGATAGAAAAACTTGCCGCCGGCAGTAAAAAGCGAACTTTTGCCCGAGCCAAGAGAAACCTCTGCAATAAATGCCTTGTCTGCCGGCATCTGGCCGTCTGCCGGGGTGGCTGTATGAAAGACAGGGCGCCGTTCGATAAAGAAAACTATGGCAGAGAGAGCTACTTCTGCGAGGCTTACAAGCGATTCTTCGATCATGCGATACCGAGGTTTATGCAGATTGCCGCCGAGGTCAACGCAGAATCGGCCGAAAGGAACCGTCCCGTCGTCCGATAGGCTCGAAACAGAATGGGCATTGATATTTGCTTTGTTAAAAAGAGAATAAATGTTTGGAGATACAAATTATGAAATCGATTAAACGCAGAACTTTTCTCCGCCGTTCGGTCGCGGCGACTGCTGCTCTTGGTCTTACTTCTTATTCATCCGCTTCGCAAACGTTCGCCGGGCAAAACAGTGCGGAGTCACACCGTCCCAATCCCATTGCCGTCTCGACGTATTCGTTCTGGCGCTTCAAGAAAAACCTGAAGCTCCCGATTGAAACCTGCATCGAAGAGGCCGCCCGGATGGGCTTCAACGGCGTTGAGATATTGCACAGGCAGATGGAAGGCGAGTCCAACGAATATCTCCAGAACATCAAGCGCCATGCCGTTATCAACGGCATAGACTTATGCGGCATGTCCATCCATCAGCGTTTTCTTTCGCCCGACAAGGATTACAGGCAGAAGAACATCGAGCACACCACAAAGTGCATCGACCTGGCATACAAGCTCGGCGTACCCCTGATACGCCTGAATACCGGCACCTGGGGCACAAGCAAGAGCTTTGACGATCTGATGGCCAATCGCGGCATCGAGGAACCCCTGCCCGGGCATACGGATGAGGAGGGCTTCAAGTGGGTAATCGACAGCATTGAGAAATGTCTGCCTGCCGCGGAAAAGTCCGGCGTAATACTCGGTCTGGAAAACCATTGGGGTCTGGCCCGTACGCCCGAAGGCCTGTTGAGGATTGTCAAGGCCGTCGATTCACCGTGGCTGCGAGTCCTGCTCGACACAGGCAATTTCCTTGAAGATCCCTACGACAAGCTCGAAAAGTGCGCTTCCGAAGCGGTCTTCATGCACGCCAAGACATACTATGGCGGCGGCCTGTGGTACAGCCTCGATCTGGACTACCCGCGCATCGCCGGTATTATGCGAAGGCACAATTACCAAGGTTACGTCTCGCTCGAATTCGAAGGCAACGAAGACTACAAAACCGCGATTCCCCAAAGCCTGGTCCTATTGCGTAGAGCTTTTAGTTAAGCTGCGGGTGATGTAGGAAAAGTTTTTTTCAATTTTCCTGGTAACACTCATCTACCGTTGCGCACTATACTAATAGAAGAACGATCCACTGTAAGCGATAAGGAAAGCGATCCATAGTATGCGTATGCACTCGGTCTTCATCAGGCATATCGAGCGGCTTAGGCGGCTTGTGGTTGCAATGGGACTGAGCGCAGAAGAAGGAAAGGACATTTTGCAGGATGTGTTTGTTGAGGCCCTAAAGGGGCCGCTGAAGTATCGCAGCGACCGGGAAGCTTCGCAATGGCTGATGCGGGTGACAGCGAACCGGTGCCTGCTTGAATTTCGGCGAAGAAAACGCCATAGCCGGGCCGTGAGCGAAGTTGTGAAACAATGGGCCGAGTTGAAGAAACACTCTTCGGGGCCGGACATGCAGGCGATTCGTGCCGAGGAAGTAGAGGCAATGATGCAATGTTTACGCGAAATGGATGAGTCGCTGCAAGTGCCGTTAGCAATGAGGTACTTCTGCGAACTGAATTCGACCGAAATCGGCGAAATCCTGGAACTGGAACCCGGAACCGTCCGCAAGCGCCTTTACAAAGGGCGGATAGTCTTGGCCGATACACTGCTTCGGAAAGGAATCAAGTTGTGAAAGAGCAAATATGCCAGGTTGCTTCCAAAGAAAAACTCGTCGCTTACGCAGACGGCGACCTGTCACCGAGCGAAACCGATCGGATCGCAGAACACATCGCCTCCTGCTCTGACTGCCAGGCTGTAACCGAAGCACTGGAGCGCTCCCTGCAAGTAACGCAAACAATCTGGCAAACCGGCCAAGCCCAGTGGCCCAAAACGCACCCGCTGGAAGTATTCCAATCGAGCAAGTGGTCGTTTAGGAAAGTAGCGACAGTTGCAGCAAGCATATTGTTGGTATTGTGGGCGGGAGCGGTATGGCGAATGCTGTCTCGACTAACTGAGCGGGCCGGCATAAGTCGAGAACAGGCGCTGGCCGTTGAGATTAAACGCAAAATAGCCGACTCCGGAGATGCCGCCCGGTTGTTAGCCTCGGCCGAATTGCTCAGCAAGTATCCTGAAGCGGAGAAGGACGTAAAGCAGCGATATCAACATATAGTTGAGAAATATCCCGAAACGGCCGCAGCGGCAAAAGCAAGAAAAAAGATACAATAATCCAAATAGGGAGACTTAGAAAAATGATTTCTCTGAAAAAAATGCAATTAGCCATTGGTTTGACATTGGCCTTCACGTACGCTTCGGCGATAGGCTCGGAACCCGATCTGACGAAAATAAAGCTGGAATTTGTAACAAGAGAACCATGTGTAGCTGAATTTGACAAGCTCCCGCCAATTATACCTTCATACGCAGCGGTCTTTACAGTACAGTGGCGCTTCGAGCAGACAAATGAGCCGAACGCTTCGGACCTGCTGAAGACATCTGCCGGAAAGACTCTGTCTGCCCTTCAGAGAGAGCTTTTAAAGACCGAACGAGTTTTTTGGTTGGGCTGCAAGGTCTATAAAAGCAAAATTCCGAGGTACGACATACCTTTCGGATCTGCGACCTATGTAGCCCGCGCGGTCAGCGAGGAGGATTCGAAAAAGACGGCCCGCGCCCTGGTCGAATTCCTGATCGGGGATGAAAAGGCAAGTACACAGCGCTTGAAGGAAAAGCATGTCCAGAAACTTTTGGGGATGCAAAATGAAATAAGAGAAAGAATGGAAAAAGTAAAGGAGGAAATTGAAAGGAAAGGTAATGAAGTGCCTGGTGCATATCAAAAGTATAAGGAGGCTATTCAGAATTCTCCTTATTCATTGCACACGTCCAGCCAGGTTCCTGATGAGGTGCGAAAGACCATATCCGAAATGGATAAAATGCTGGATGTACTCAACATAGAAATTGCGGGGATCCAATCAAAGCTATCGGCCATCAAGAAGTACTCAGAGGAAAAGGACGTGCTGCAAAGTCAGACTTTGAAGCTTACTCTCAGAGAGATGGCGATTCGTCAAGAGATTGAACTGGTCGGTGCCG
>Ga0307378_10009719_pt1 | contig 12602 bp, 9 predicted proteins | sample UN1MG_FD_202238 | JGI IMG/M metagenome (GOLD analysis project Ga0307378, IMG submission 202238) | Soil microbial communities from Risofladan, Vaasa, Finland - UN-1 | ecosystem: Environmental > Terrestrial > Soil > Coastal area > Acid sulfate soil | place: Finland: Risofladan, Vaasa | collected...
TGGTGGTGGTCGTCGGCGGTGCGGTCGTGGTGGTCGTGGTCGGCGGAATGGTGGTGGTCGTGGCCGAGTCGGCATTGAACGACGCTGCCGTGTCGGGCGCGTTGCCGATGTCGACGGCGATGACCGCTCCGGCGACGCCGGCGATCAGCAACGCGGCGACGAGCGGCGCCGCTATCCAGCGGCGGCCACGACGTTCGGGGTCGCTCGTGGAGACCATCACGGCGATTCTGCCAGAAGCCGGGCCGCGGCGCTCGCGCGGGCAGCGACCGACGTGGCCGCCCGAATGCAGGCGGGAATGCCGATCCCGCGGAAGCCGGCGCCGGTCACGAAGACTCCTGACGGAAGCGCGTCTTCGACGGCATCGACCCAGGAGGCGTGATGCGGGCGGTACTGCGCGAAGGCGGCCGGCCAGCGAGTGATGCGGATCTCATCGGGTTCGAATCGGACGCCGAGATGGTGTGCGAGGTCGTCGAGCACCACTCGAAGGATCTCGTCGTCGTCGAGGTGCATCACCTCCATCCCGTCGCGTCCGATCGACACCCGCAGGATCTCGCCGCCCGCGGGCGGGCGCCAATGTCCCCACTTCTGCGACGCGAACGACGCTGCGGTGACCCAGCGTTGGTCGGGCTTCGGCACGAGGTAGCCACTCAAACCGTGGAGGCGGTCAGGCCACTGGTCGGAACCGACATGGAGCGTCACCATGATCACGTCGGCGCTCTGTGCGGCGCCGAGCAGCTCAGCGGCGTCCGGCGCTGGCTCGACGAGCACCTTCGCCGTCGCCGCGGCCGGCGTTGCGAACACGATGGCGTCGAACGTGGCGCCGCCACCTGCCTGTTCGGACCCGACCGCAGCGGGCAGGGAGAGCGACCAGGAGCCGTTGCCGGACGGCGTGATCGAGGTGACCGGCGCGCCGGTGTGGATCCGCCCGCCGGCGGAGACCACAGCGTCGGCAGTGGCGCGGGCGAAGGCGCCGATGCCCCCGCGAGGGGTGGCGAAGATCGGGCTCGCTGCGGCCGTTGCGGTGCCGGCCTGCGAGCGTCGCTGTCGACGCGCTGCCAACAGGACGCTTCGGCTCCCGGTTGCCAGCGCAGCGAGTTGCGGCACCTCGGCGAGGCTGAATCGATCCGTGTCGGCCGCGTAGATGCTGCCCACGAGCGCATCGACCATCCGTTCATGCACCTCGTCGCCGAAGCGCGCCCGGACGAACTCGCCAATCGAGTCGGACTCGGTTGAGGTGTGGGGGAGGAATGGCTCGATCGCAGCGCGGGCCTTGCCTCGCCACGACAGGAGACCGGTGGTGGCGAGCGGAAGGAGTTTGCCGGGCAGCCCGAGCATCAGTCCGTCCGGGATGCGTTGCAGCCCATCGTGCCACACCGCAGCGCCCACCGGTTCGGGCGAGACGAGGTCGTCGCCCAGACCGATGCGATGGGCGAGTGCCACCGCTTCGGGTACCCGGGCGAGGAACGCATCAGCGGCTTCGTCGACCCCGGTGACACCGGCGAACGGTGAGGCATCGATCTTGCCGCCGACTCGGTCTGCCGCTTCGAAGACCGTCACCTCGACGGCATCGGTGTCCGCCAGCGCGAGGGCGGTGGCCAGGCCGCTGATGCCGGCACCGACAACGGCGACACGGGCTGAGGTGTTCATGGAACGACGGCGCGCACTCGCTCGGCCAGGGCGGCCATGATCGCGGCGTCGTCGTTCACGCACGCGGTGCGATCGAAGGCCAGACCGTTCGAGGACGCACGCTCGGACGCTTCGATGTCGAGGTCGTAGAGCACTTCGAGGTGGTCGGCGACGAAGCCGCATGCCGACACGATCACGCCGGCGATGCCTTCGGTCGCCAGCGAATCGATGACCTCGAGGATGTCGGGTCCGATCCACGGTTCAGGGGTCCTCCCAGCCGACTGCCACGCAATCTGCCAGTCGTCGCCTTCGCTGAGACCGACGCGCGCCGCAACGGCCTCGGCCGTCGAGCGCAACTCGTCGGGGTAGGGGTCACCAGCGTCGATGATCCGTTGAGGGAGCGAGTGCGCGGTGAACAACACCCGGACACGACCGCCGGTGCGCTCGCGCATCGCCGCAACGCGTGCGGCCAGGTCGGTGGCCAGGAATTCGACGAAGGCGGGTTCAGTCGCCCAACTGTCGATGCCGACCACCGGAATGTCGACGCCCGAGTCGGCGACGCCCTGACGGGTGCGGTCGAGGTATTGGCCGATCGAGTACGACGAGTAGTGCGGTGCGAGCACCAGGCCAACGACCGACGATGCGCCGTCGGTGGCGACTCGCCGTGCGGTGTCCTCGACCTTTGGGTCGGCGTGCTTCAAGCCGAGCGACACTTCGAAGCGGCGGGGTTCGGCGGCATCGAGCGCAGCTTGCAGCGCGCTCGCCTGCGCCTCGGTGAGCTGCGCGAGCGGCGACACGCCGCCAATCGCGGCGTAGCGAGCGGTGAGGTCGGCGAGCGCTTCCGGCGTGGGCGGTCGGCCACGACGAATGTCGGTGTAATAGGGCTCGATCTCCTCGGGAGCGCGCGGTGTGCCGTAGGCCATCAGCACCACAGCGACTGGGGCGGATGTCATGACGCCTCGCCTTCGGTGATCGTGGTGCGCTCGTGCACGAAGTCGACCACGGCCTGCAAGACCGCTGGATCGGTGTCGGGCTGGACGCCATGGCCGAGGTTGAAGATGTGGCCAGGATGCTGGCCGCCGTCGGGAACCTCGTTGTCGCGCAGCACCTGGGCAGCGCCATCGAGCGCGGGCTCGAGGCCCGCGAGCACCAGCGCTGGATCGAGATTGCCCTGCACGATCAAGTCGTCGCCGAACCGCTGGCGGGCGTCGGCGATCGGGGTGCGCCAATCGAGCCCGAGGACCGTCGGTCCGGCATCGAGCATCGATTCGAGCAAGTGGTCGCAACCGATGCCGAAATGGATCGCCGGCGCGTCCGGGTGGCGTCGGCGGAGTTCACGAAACACGTGACGCGAATGCGGCAACACGTAGCGGTCGTAGTCGCGCCGACTCAGCGATCCCGCCCACGAGTCGAACAGCTGGTACGCGGCAGCGCCGTGCGACAGCTGAGCGTCGATGAACGTGATCGCCGACTCGGCGAGCCGTTCCATCACGTTGTGCCAGAGCGCCTCGTCGGTGTGGATGAGCGCCTTGGTGTGGCGGTAGTCCTTGCTGGGGCGCCCTTCGATCAGATAGCTCGCCACAGTGAATGGCGCGCCGGCAAAGCCCAGCAACGGCACGTCGAGCTCGGCAACGAGCAGGTCGACGGTGTCGATCACGTACGAGATGTCGTCGAAGCTCAGCGGCCGAAGTCGTTCGACGTCGCTACTCGATCGCAACGGGTGTTCGGCAACCGGGCCGGTGCCGGGCGCGACGTCGATACCGAACCCCACCGCATGCGGGGCCACCACGATGTCGCTGTAGAGCACGGCAGCGTCGACGCCATAGCGACGCACCGGTTGCATCGTGATCTCGGCGGCGAGCGCCGGTTGTTTGATCGCATCGAGGATCGAACCGTCGCCGCGGACTGCCCGGTACTCGGGGAGCGAGCGCCCGGCCTGGCGCATGAACCACACGGGCGTGTGGTGGCCGGCTCGACCACCGGAAGCGTCGAGGAACGCCTCGTTTTGGCGGGGCGCGGGAGACGCAGCGATCGGCTCGTGGTCGGCTGCGGCGAGGGCATCCATCGAGGATCGACGCTATCGCCGGGTCGGGAGTGCGGGCTCGGCCGATAGCATTTCGTGACCCGATATGACCCAGCAGCACCCCGATCTCGCTGACGAACAGGCCTACATCGACCACGCGTACGAGTGTCTCGACACCAGTCGCGAGGCGGCTTGGCGTATGCGGGACATGACCGAGGCCGATCTCGGTGGCACGTTCCAGGCGCGCTTCGAACGCAACGCCTTCGACGAGGCGCTCCTGAAACGACTGGCCGATCTCGACCTCGGCGATGCGTCGCTCGTGTTCGGCCGCATCGACCGGTCGGCCGAGTCGCCAGAGGCCGTCGAGAGCTTCCATATCGGTCGCCTTGCTGTGGCCGACGAGGATCGAGAGCCGGTCGTCGTCGACTGGCGCGCGCCCGTCGCAGAGCCCTTCTATCGGGCAACGGGTCGCAGCCCGATGGGGCTGCTGCGGCGCCGTCATTTCGCGGTCGAGGGCCGAACGCTCCTCGGGATCGAGGACGAACTCTTCGGCGAGGGCCACCTCGGTGTCGGTCACGACGAGGGCCTCGACGGCTCGTCGGCGGCGGCAGGCGACGCGGACGGTTCAGGGCTGCGCGGCTACTCCACGCTGCTCGCCGCGCTCGAGCGCGGTCGCACGGGCACGCTGGGCGACATCGTCGCCACGATCCAAGGCGAGCAGGACGAGATCATTCGCTCGCCTCAGCACGGCGTGTTGGTGGTCCAGGGCGGCCCGGGAACCGGAAAGACCGTCGTTGCGCTGCACCGCGCTGCGTATCTGCTCTACACCCACCGCTTCCCGCTCGAGGACCAGGGCGTGCTCGTCATCGGGCCGAACCGGGTGTTCCTGCGGTACATCGAGCGGGTCCTGCCGTCGTTGGGTGAGGCCGGCGTCCAGCAGGTCGTGCTGTCCGACCTGGTGCCGGGTGTGCAGTTCCTGCGCCCGGACGACCGTGTCGGTGCGGACACCCCCACGGCTGCGCGCATTAAGGGTGACTCGCGCATGTCCGATGTCATCGACCAGGCTGTCATCGACCGAGAACGGCCTCTTCGAGACGACCTCGTGATCCCGTTCCGGACCGGATACGTGCGTTTACGCGCCGAAGAGTCGGCGCGGATCGTCAAGCACGCTCGCCGCCGTTTCCGTCGACACAACAGCGGACGCAAGTTCGTCGAGAACGAGGTCTGGGCGGCTCTGGCGGCGACGTACCGCGACCCGGAGATCGGACCGCGTGACGTCAAGGACACACTGCGTGGAACGCCTGAGATCCGCGAGGCGCTCGACCGGATGTGGCCGTTGCTGACCCCGGCGCAGCTGTTGCACGATCTGTTCGGGTCGAAGGCGTTGCTCAAGCTCGCCACCCGCGGTGTGCTCGGCGAAGCCGAAGCGCTCGCACTCTTCAGGCCCCGTTCCGAGTCTGTCGACGACGTCCGCTGGACGCCATCCGACGTCGCGTTGCTCGACGATGCTCGTGACGTGCTCGGCCCGAAGCCGGGTCGCAACGGCAAGATCGACGACGCCGACGAGATCCGTACGTACGGCCACATCGTGATCGACGAGGTCCAAGACCTGACGCCGATGCAGTTGAAGATGTCGACGCGCCGATCGTTGAACGGCGCCATGACGATCGTCGGCGACCTCGCCCAGGCGACCGGGCCGCTCGCCCCGGTGGATTGGCAGGACGTTCTCGATCACCTGCCCGACCGCAAGCCATCGCGGGTGATCGGGCTGTCGGTCGGCTACCGGATCCCGGGCCAGATCATGGAGCTCGCAAACAAGGTGATGGCTGCGGCCACACCGACGCTGCGCGCTCCGCAGTCAGTGCGCGTCGGCGATGCCGTGCCGTTGTTCGTGCGCGCGGACGGATCGCTCGGGTCTGCCGTCGCCGAGGAGGTTCGTTCACTGACGACCGAATTGCCGAATGCAAGCCTCGGCGTGATCGCTCCCGACTCGATGATCGACGAGCTGTCCGAGCACCTGACCGCTGCAGGAGTCAATCACGGCACCGCGACCCGGACCGGGCTCGACGACGGCGTCACCCTGGTCCCGGTCAGCGTCGTGAAGGGGCTTGAACTCGACGCTGTCGTCGTGGTCGAACCTGCGCGCATCGTTGCCGATCACGAACACGGGATGCGCTCGCTGTATGTCGCGCTGACCCGGCCGACACAGCGACTCAGCGTCGTGCACGTCGACGAACTTCCCGCTCCGTTGCGCTAGTCGTCGGTGGGCCTGGATCGGCTGTCGCCGAAGCCCAGGCTCGACGCCACGCAGCGCGTCACCGGTGATCAGCCGTCGTTGGTGTAGCGGTCGACCAGGCCGGTGAGGAGCTGGAACGCCTTGTCGCCGTCGGCGGGCCGGATGCGCACGACGGCGGTTCTGGCCATGTCGACTGTGGTGTCGATGCCGCTGACCAACTCAGGGTGCGTCGACTCGACGTCGGGCCTGGCGATCACCCAGATCGCATCGATGCGTTGCAGCGTCGCCTTCTCGTCGCCGGGGTCACCGATCTGCGAGCTCAGCTGACTCATCTGCGCGGACATCTCTGCGAGCAGTTCCGCAGTGGTTCCCGTGATCGGCACGGTGGAGGACGGGACGGTCTCGAACGATCCGTCGACGTTGACCTCCCCGCTGTCGGACTCGATCTCGACGACGGTGTCGGCGCACGAAGCGACCGACATGGCGGCGAGTGCAACGGCGGCGAGTCGGACTGGGCGGCGTCGGAGGGTCACGAGGTGACCAAGATACGTTCGCTCGCGAACGATCCGACCCCGATGTGACGACCGTCGATCTCGACGGTCAGGGTGCCGTCGGGAGAGGCGGCAGTGACCGTGCCTCGATTGCCCGGCTGGATGGCCGACTCCTCGAGGAACTCGAGCAGGCCCGGTTCGAATTCGAGCTCCTCGGTGATCCGGCGCACGGTGAACGGCGAACCGACGGTGAGTGCGGACAGCGGCCCCGAGTCGGGCGCCTCGTAGCCGGAGCCGGGGATCGGGTTGCCGTGTGGGCATGTCGTGGGGGCGCCCAGCAGGTCGTTGAGGGCCCGTTCGACCGAGTCGCTCATGATGTGTTCCCACTTGCCGGCCTCGTGGTGGGCCTCGGCCCAGCTCAGCTTGAGGACGTCGGTGAGGAAGACTTCGGCGAGTCGGTGCCGCCGCACGATGCGCTCACCGAGACGTCGGCCGGCGTCGGTGAGCAGGATCCCGTCGTCGGAGGTGATCAGCCCCTCGGCCTCGAGGCGTTTCATCATCTCGCTGACAGCGGGTCGGGAGACCTGGAGTCGTTCGGCGATGCGGGCCTGGATGACCTCGACGTCGTCCTCGTGCAACTCGAAGATGCACTCGCAGTACTCCTCGAAGGCGGGATGGTGTTCACCGCTCGCAGGCATTCCTCGAGCCTACCGGCACCCCCGATCCCGCCGCCCTGCAACATTCACCGTCTCAGCGTCACACCGTGCCGGGCCCACTGTGACGCTCAGCGTTGGAGGCGGCGCAGCCAGCTCTCGCTGTAGCGCAGGCGCCGTTCGAGTTGTTCGGTTGTTGCGGTGGCCACGCGGGTGACACCGGCGAGACGGTTCATCTCGCCCTGGACCTTGGCGTGCCCCCATCCCGTGATGTCGACCAGCCGCTTGGCGACGTGAGCGTTGCGGGTGCGCAGGTCATCCTTGCGTTCGGCGACGCTGAGCGAGCCGGACGGCACGAGACCGGCCGCCGTCGGCACCTCCGGGAGATCGATGCTCAACAGCGGATCGGCGACGAACAGTGGCTCCGCGATTTCGAGTTCGTCGTCGTAGCGAGCGGTGTGGAGATCGTCGGGCGAGAAGCTCGGCTCGAAACGCACGCCCTCCTCGGTCACGGTGTGCACGGTGATGTCGGTCGCCGTCGCCGACACGACGGCGAACAGCGTCAGTTGCTCGGCCGCGTCGTCGGCGTGCACCAGATCGTCGAGACCCCCGTCGAGCTCGAACTCGTCGCCGTCGTCGGTCCCTGGGGGCCGGAGCACGTGTCGGCGAGCCTCGGCGATCTCGAACGCATGCGAACGCAGACGAGGGTCGTCGGGGATGTAGACGTAGGCCTTCTGGCTCGGTCGGCCGGCCTGCCAGCGGACGAAACGGCCGACGGCCTGGCGGAAGAAGAGTTCGGTCGAGGTCGTGGTGGCGAACACGCCGACGCGCAGCCGGGGGATGTCGACACCCTCCGAGACCATCCGGACCGCAACGAGCCACGGCCGGTCGTTGTGGGAGAACTCGGCGATCTTCCTCGATGCGCTCGGGTCGTCACTGACCACGACGTCGGCCGGCGCGCCGAAGCGGTCACGCAGCAGTCGGGCGATGCCGTGGGCGTGATCTTGGTCGATGGCGATCACCAGTCCGCCGGCATCGCGATGGTCCTGACGGATCGAACGCAGCTGCTCGTTCGCTCGAGCGAGCACGCTCGGCATCCACTCGCCTTCGAGGCTCAGTGCGGTGCGCAGGCGCATCGACATCTGATCTTTGGTCAGCTCGTCCTGGAAGCTGGCGTTGATGACGTCCCCCGACGCGGTGGTCCACTCCATCTCGCCGTCGACGCGCGGGAAGTACACCGGTCGCACGACGCCGCCGTCGCGGAGCGCGTCGGCGTAGCCGTAGGTGTAGTCGGCGTGGGCCATGTCGCCCTCGCCCCCGGTGGCGTCATAGCGCACGAACGGGATCGGGACAGCGTCGCTGCGAAACGGTGTGCCCGACAGCGACAGGCGCCGTGCGGCATGCCCGAACGCCACCCGGATGCCGTCACCCCAGGCTCGTTCGTGGCCGGCGTGGTGGATCTCGTCGAGGATCACGAAGCCGTCAGCCGACAGTCCGGCGAGCTTGGCGGCCGTGTTGCCGGTGGCGATCTGCTGGTATGTGGTGACCAATCCGTGGACGTCGCGGGCCAGGCCGTCGCCCGGGCTCCAATCGGGGTCGAGTTGCAGCCCGAGCCGGTGTGCGGCGAGCGACCACTGGACCTTCAGATGGCTGGTCGGCGCGACCACCACGAGCGTGCGTGGCTCCTCGGCGAGGCTCGCTCGGGCGCACGTGAGGGCGAACGTGGTCTTTCCGGCTCCAGGCGTGGCGACGGCGAGGTAGTCCGGGTCAGAGTTGGTGCGGAACGCCTCGTACGCAGCGCGCTGCCAGGGTCGGAGGATCACGGTCGGCATCGGAGTCGTCGAGTCTGCCTCGCCGGACCGGCCCGCCAACGCCCAACCGGTGAAATTTGCCGGATCGCCCGAAATTTGCGTCGTTCGTTGCGCTCAGCGCAACAAAACCAGGCAAGTTTCGGTCGTGGGGTGGGGTACGGTCGGTGGCGATGACCGATCAGTGAGCCGCCCACCGTCCGCTCGTACCCTGCTCGTTCTCCCCGGAGGTGCCCCTGTGTCCGCATCGCTCATCGCCCGTTCGCTCACCGTGGTCCGAGGTCCGCTCGTCGTGCTCGATGAGGTCGACCTCACGCTTGCTCCCGGCCACCGCGTCGGCCTCGTCGGCCCCAATGGCGTCGGCAAGTCGACGCTGCTCGGCGCGCTCGCCGGACGTGTCGACCTCGATCGAGGTTCGGTCGACGTGGCCCCGCGTACTGCGAACGTCGGATTGCTCCCGCAGGAACCGGAGCGTTCCACGACCGAGACCGTCCGTGAATTCCTTGCCCGGCGCAGCGGAGTTGCGGCCGCTCAGGTGGAGCTCGACGAGGCGACCGGCGCGCTCGCCGCGGCCGAGCCGGGTGCTGGCGATCGATACTCGGATGCGCTCGACCGTTGGCTGGCGCTCGGATCCGCCGACTTCGACGCCCGCGTCGGTGAGGTGTGGGGCGATCTGGGACTCGCCGAGCGGCTGCTCAACCAGCCGACGAGTTCATTGTCCGGTGGCGAGGCAGCTCGCGCATCGCTCGCCTCGTTGCTGCTGGCGCGCTTCGATGTCTTCCTGCTCGACGAGCCGACCAACGACCTCGACCTGGACGGCCTCGACCGGCTCGAGCGCTGGATCCTCAGCCTGGACGCTCCCGTGCTGCTGGTGAGCCACGACCGGTCGTTCCTGCGTCGCACGATCACCGACGTCGTCGAGATCGACCATCACTCGCATCGTGCGACATGGTTCGCTGGAGGGTGGGAGTCGTTCCTCGCCGAGCGCGAGCTGGCCAAGCAGCACGCCCGTGAACGCTTCGAGGAGTACGACGCCAAGCGGTCGTCACTCCAGCAACGGGCCCAGCGCGAGCGGGAATGGGCGACCCAGGGCCAGGCGAAGGTGAAGAAGTCGGGAGAGAACGACAAGCACATCCGTCACTTCAAGGTCAACCAGACAGAACAGCTCGCCGGCAAGGCGGCGCGGACACAGAAGGCCGCCGAGCGGCTGGCGGCTGTCGAGCAGCCGAGAGAGCCATGGGAGCTCCAGCTGACGATCCCGACCGCTGGGCGCAGCGGCGACGTGGTGGCGACCGTTCGGGGTGCGGTGGTCGAGCGTGGGTCGTTCCGGCTCGGTCCGGTCGACCTGGACCTCCTCGTCGGAGACCGGCTGGCGTTGGTCGGGGCGAACGGCAGCGGCAAGACCACGCTGATCTCGCTGCTGCTCGGTCGAGTGCGCCCCGATGCCGGCATCGTCTCGTTGGGCTCGAGCGTCGTGGTCGGTGAGATCGAACAAGCCCGGTCGGCACTGCTCGGCGACGAGGCGTTGCTCGATGCGTTCACCGCCTCGACCGGGCTGCTGGCCGGTGACGCCCGCACTCTGCTCGCAAAGTTCGGACTCGGGGCCGAACACGTGCATCGCGACGCCGCGACGTTGTCGCCAGGTGAGCGGACTCGGGCCTCGCTCGCGTTGCTGATGGCCAACGGCGCGAATCTCCTCGTGCTCGACGAACCCACCAACCACCTCGATCTGCCGGCGATCGAGCAGCTCGAGCAGGCGCTCGAGACGTTCGCCGGAACGGTGATTCTGGTCACGCACGACCGGGACCTGCTCGATCGGGTACGCCTGACCAGAACACTCGTCGTCGACCGCGGGACGGTGTCCGAACGCTGACATCGTTCCCGGGCCCGAAAGATGTGCAGCGCCGGAGCAGGCGCGGTCAGATCTGTGCATTTTTCGGTTTGTGGGAACCCAACCGGGACGAGCAGCGACCTGTGGAGTCGTGAACCACAACCGAACCAGACTCCTCCTCGCTCCCCTCGCCGCGACGGCGCTGATCTTCTCGGTTGCCGCATGCGGCAGCGACGACGACAGCTCGTCCGACAGCGTCCCCGAGGCCACCGAGATGTCGGCAGCGACCACCATGGCCGACGGCATGTCGGAGATGGACGGCGGTGAGGCCAGCGTTGGCGACCTCAGGGTCGCCGGCGTGTGGATGCGCGAACCTGCGAAGGGTCAGACCAGGACGGCGACCTACGGCACGATCACCAACAACGGGGACACCGACGTGACGTTGGTGAGCGCCTCGGTGCCGTTCGACGCCACCGTCGAGATCCACGAAACGACCATGGGCGATGACGGAGCGATGCAGATGCAGGAGGTCCCGGAGGGCTTCGTGGTGCCTGCCGGCGGAACCTTCACGCTCGAACCGGGCGGACCGCACATCATGCTGATCGACATCGATCCCACCGACATCACTGGCACGATCGACGTGACGATGGTCTTCGACGACGGGACCGAGGTCACGGTCGGCGCACCCGTTCGCCCCCTGGTCATGGACGAGATGAGCAGCGAGATGACGGAGACGACCGAGGGCTGACCCGTCCGGCAGCACGTGGTTCCCGCAGCCCTGGGCTGGGGGAACCACGGGTTGCTTCGTCGGGCCGGTGGGTAGCGTGGCGCGATCGCTGCGCACCCGGTTCTGCAGGCGTTCTCGCCGGCCGTCCGCGAGTGGTTCGCGGCGTCGTTTCCCGAGCCGACGCCGCCACAGGTGCAGGGCTGGCCGCCCATCGCGGCCGGCGAGCACACTCTGATCTGCGCCCCGACGGGTTCGGGCAAGACGCTCACGGCGTTTCTCGCGTCGATCGACCGGCTCACCTCCACGCCCCGCCCCGAGGAGCGATCGCACCGCACCCGGGTGCTCTACATCTCGCCGCTGCGGGCACTTGCGTTCGACATCGAGAAGAACCTGCGGGCACCGCTCAAGGGGATCGAACTCGCCGCCGAGCGGCTCGGGGAGGCGTTTGTCGCTCCCGAGGTCGGCATGCGCACCGGCGACACCGCCGCCAACGACCGCCAGAAGCTGATCCGCCGCCCGCCCGACCTGCTGATCACCACTCCCGAGTCGCTCTACCTCATGCTCACGTCGTCGGCTCGCGAGACCCTCGCCGGCGTCGAGACGGTGATCATCGACGAGATCCACGCGATGGCCACCACCAAGCGGGGCGCCCATCTGATGCTCACTCTCGAGCGACTGGAGGAGGTCACCGACGCGCCACCGCAGCGCATCGGGCTCTCGGCCACGCAGCGCCCGCTGGAGGAAGTCGCCGAGTTCCTCGGTGGCTGGGCCGAGCCCGGACGCAAACGACCGGTGCAGATCGTCGACGCCGGCATCCGCAAGCAGCTGGAGATCGAGGTCGTCATCCCGATCGAGGACATGTCGACGCTCGGCCAGGTCAAGGTCGAGCTCACGCCCGGCCCGGCCACAGCAGCTCTCACCGAGCGGCGCACGTCGATCTGGCCGAGCATCTACCCCGAGATCCTGAAGCGGATCCTCGCCAACCGCACCACGATCATCTTCTGCAACGCTCGCCGGGCCGCCGAACGCCTGGCGGCGAAACTCAACGAACTGGCGATCGAGCAGGGCGTGCCCGGGATCGTCGATCCGGTGACCGGCGAGGTCATCGACGAGCTCGTCCGTGCGCACCATGGCTCGCTGGCCCGCGAGCAGCGCGTCGTCATCGAGGACCGCTTGAAGCGCGGCGACCTGCGAGCGATCGTTGCCA
>Ga0307378_10009720_pt1 | contig 12600 bp, 9 predicted proteins | sample UN1MG_FD_202238 | JGI IMG/M metagenome (GOLD analysis project Ga0307378, IMG submission 202238) | Soil microbial communities from Risofladan, Vaasa, Finland - UN-1 | ecosystem: Environmental > Terrestrial > Soil > Coastal area > Acid sulfate soil | place: Finland: Risofladan, Vaasa | collected...
GAAAATCTATTTATATATATGACGGATTGGAAGAACGTTCGTTTTGCTAACCGAACGAAACGGCGTGAGAAACTTTAATGATAGTAATATAGAAAACAAAATGAAATCATTCAACATGTTTTGGGAAGTTTTTTGGAAAGTATTATCTCTAAAAAAACGAACGCATCTTTTCAATCAACTCATTTCGCAGGAAATGACCCGCGATTGCTATCATGCCATTGGGCCATTACAGGCAAGCCCCGGGTTTGGGAGGATACTCTTTTACATATCAATTTTATGAATATTCTTGACTATTTATTCAATTTTTGGTTATTTTATGATACCTTCATAATTATCTGAACAATGAAAGGACTATAATGCCTGTTGATACAATGAAAATCCCCCTTTCCTCAGAAACGAGATCGGGGGATTTTGTTTTTTAGAGTGGCCATTAATGTAAAAATTCAGTTATGAGCGGAAAACAAAAAAATAGCCTTCATATCAAGGATTGGCCTGAGGGAGACCGACCCCGAGAGATGCTTTTAGAGAAAGGCCCGGAATCTTTGAGCGATGCCGCTTTGCTGGCAATTCTTTTGAGAACCGGCCGCAAGGGTCAAGATGCGGTCGCTTTAGGCCGGGAAATGCTTGCCAGGTTCGGCGGCCTTTCCGGTTTGATTTCAGCTACATATCAGGATTTGCTGGACGTCAAAGGTGTCGGCAAGGCCAAAATCGCCCAGATCCTGGCCGCCATGGAAATCGCCAAGCGCCAGTTGCGCCAACCCCTCGAAAAGGTCAATATCATTAAAAATCCCCGCGCCCTTTTCGATTACCTGTCCGTATCCATGGGTAACCTTAGCCGTGAGGAATTTCGACTCCTTCATCTGAATCGATCAAAACAACTGATTGGAGAAGACATTCTGTTCAAAGGAACTGTCGATGCATCCGCTGTTTATACTCGCGAAGTGATCGAGTCGGCTTTGCGAAAAAAGGCTTCGGCTCTGATTTTTGCGCATAACCACCCCACCGCTCCTGCCGAAGTGAGCCCGGAAGACATCGAATTGACCGCAGCACTGGTGACTGCCTGCCGGACAGTGGATATCCCGGTGCTGGATCATGTGATTATCGGCCGGGGAGGGTTTTTGAGTCTAAGGCAGGAGCTTCCTGAAATGTTTACCGGAGACGATTAAATCCCATGAGGAAACTAACGCTCAAACAGCTCGAACACCATCTTTTTTCCGCGGCCGACATCCTGAGGGGCAAGATGGATGCTTCCGAGTTTAAAGAATATATCTTCGGCATGCTGTTTTTAAAGCGCTGCTCGGATGTTTTTGACGAGGAATATGAAAAGACATATAAAACCCATCTTGCCAAAGGCCGCACCGAAGCCCAGGCCATCAAACGCGCCGAAGACCCCTCCAGGTATGCTGTATCGTTTTATGTTTCCAAGGCGGCGCGCTGGAAAACCATTCAACATTTGCACCGCAATATCGGAGACGGTCTAAACACGGCGCTGGCAGCGCTCGAGCATGAAAACCGCGGTCTGGACGGCGTCCTGGCCCACATTAATTTTTTGAAGAAAGCCGGCAAGACCAGAATCCCGGACCAGAAGCTGCGGGACCTGATCAATCACTTCAACAAATACCGCCTCAGAAATGATGATTTTGAATTTCCGGATCTGATCGGTGCGGCATATGAGTACCTGATCGGTCAGTTTGCGGATTCGGCCGGTAAAAAGGGCGGAGAATTTTATACCCCGCGGGACGTGGTGCGGCTGATGGTGCAGATCCTTAAACCCCGCGAGGGCATGCGAATTTACGACCCCTGTGTGGGTTCCGGCGGTATGCTGATTCTTTCCAAGCAGTACGTGGAAGAGCACGGCGGCAACCCCTTCAACTTGCGGCTGTATGGGCAGGACAATAACGGCGGGGTCTGGTCCATGTGCATGATGAACATGATCCTCCACGGCATCAAGGACGCCGATATTCACAATGATGATGTGCTCTGGAACCCCATGCATACAGAAGGCGGTGAATTGATGCGCTTTGACCGGGTTATCACCAATCCGCCCTTCAGCCAGAATTACACCAAAGACGGCATGAAATTTTCCGAAAGGTTCCGGTACGGTTCCTGCCCGGAGACCGGTAAAAAGGGCGATCTCATGTTTTTACAGCACATGCTGGCGGTGCTGAGAACCAACGGTATGATGGCCACGGTCATGCCCCACGGCGTGCTGTTCCGTGGCGGTGCTGAAAAAGAGATTCGTAAAGGCATTATCGAAGATGATCTGCTGGAAGCGGTCATCGGTTTACCGCCCAACCTGTTTTACGGCACCGGGATTCCGGCCTGCATTCTGGTTTGCCGTGCCAAAGGGTCCAAGCCGGAGGAACGCCGAAACAAAATTCTGTTTATTAATGCAGACCGGGAGTTTCATGCAGGCCGCGCCCAGAATTATCTTAGACCCGAGCATATTGAAAAGATAACATCTACCTTTGATGCTTTTGAAAACATCCCCGGATATGCCGCCGTGGTCTCTAAAGATGTTTTAGAGGCCGCCGCCTGGAACCTGAACATCCGCCGCTATGCGGACAATGCCCCGCTGCCCGAACCTCACGACGTACGCGCCCATTTGCTGGGCGGGGTGCCCAAAGCCGAAGTCCAAGCCAAAACAGAACTGCTCTTTGCCCATGGCTTCAAAATCGAGACGATTTTCGTGAAGCGCGATGCGGATTACTATGACTTTGATCCTACCATTAAAGAACGGGCCGAAATCAAGCCCGGGATCGAGGCCGGTAAGGGTATACGCAAAATAGAAAGTCAAATGAAAACCGCCTACGATCTATGGTGGAAGGAATATCATCAGGCGTTAATCGACCTGCCGGACACCAAAAACCTGATGGAAGTGCGGGGTGATCTGCTGGAGGCTTTTGTATCCCAAATTGTGCCGATTGGTTTGCTGGACCGTTTCAAGACGGCAGGTGTATTTGCTTCCTGGTGGTACGAGACCCAGTACGATCTGAAAACCCTGACAGCCCAAGCGTTCGGCGGGCTGATCGACGGCTGGATCTATACCATCGAGGCGGCCGTGGAAGATGCCAAAGGCAATCATTTTGATCTATCCGAAGATCCCCTGGTGCTGCGCCTGTTGCCAGATTATTTGCAGGAACTGGAACAGGTCCGTTTGGATATCGTCAGCCTGGAGCAGGAAAAGGAAGCCTTTGAAAGCGTTGAGGCGGTTGAAGATGAAGCCGATGATATGGATGAAGACGGGGAAAAGCCCAATTACGCTCTGGTGTTAAAGGAGCAGATCAAGGCCCTGAAACACGACATCAAAAACGATTTAAAGCAGCTAAAGACCCTGACCAGTAGCGCCAGCAAGAAAGGCTCCCTAAAATTTCATCAGGAAAAAGGCGATGACACGACAATAATGGAAGCACAACTAAAGGAACTGAAGCAGAAGGTGCAGCCCATTGAAACAAAAATTCAAGCCCTGGAAGAAAAACTTTGGCCCTATGACGACATTGTGAGCCGTTTAAAGGCAGCCAAAAAGCAGCTCAAGGAACTTCAGCGAAAATTTATAAAACGCCTGCATGCCGCCCGCGAGGCCCTGACGGATGATGACTGCAGGAAACTGGTATTGAATATTTTCAACGAGAAGCTTGCCGAGCACCTGGACAGCTATGTTACGGCCCATCGCCAGGAAGTGATCGCCGCTGTGGAGAACTGGTGGGATAAGTATAGGGTGACGTTGCGGGATATTGAAGAGGAAAGGGGGAACGCCAAGAAGAAACTTAATGGGTCTATGTATACCTTAGGATATGGAAGTTAGTAGAATGAAAGCAGGCTGTATAGAGCATATAAAAAACTCTCCCTTAGGAATGATACCAGCTGATTGGGACATAATGAGTATAGGCAATTCTCTAATTGAGATATACCGATATCCAACCTATTTCAATATTAAATATGTAGAGAGTGGAGTGCCGGAGATCCGCGGAGAACTCATAAAAGAAGGTGGAACTATTGAGGAAGATGATAAGGCCTACCGTTACATAAGCAAGGAAACCGCTAATCGGTTCCCGCGGGTACATTTAGAGCCGAATGACTTTGTTATGTCAGTGAGAGGGACTATGGGGAAAATTGCAATAGTTCCCGAAAGACTCCGTGGGGCTGTTATTACTGCAAATCTAATAAGGATGAAATTCCTAAAATCACTTATAGAACCAAAATGGATACACCATTATTTAACTTCCGAATTTTTTCAGGAAGCATTAGACTTGGCCACATCAGCAACAACAATAAAAACGATCCAGGTTCCACAACTTTGTGCCATTAATTTCATAAGGCCACCTATTAACGAACAACGCCGCATCGCCAAAATCCTTGACACCATCGACGAAGCCATTCAAAAAGCTGAAGCGCTGATTTCAAAACTCAAAGCCATGAAGCAGGGGCTGCTGCATGACCTGTTGACCCGCGGGCTTGGTCAAAACGGAAAACTCCGGGACCCCAAAACCCACCCGGAGCAGTTTAAGGATTCGCCATTAGGGAGAATTCCAAGGGGTTGGGATGTATGCGAACTTAATGATGTTGCGGTGAAAATTCAAGACGGAACACACTTTTCTCCGAAAACAACTCAAGGGCCTTTTCGCTACTTGACATCAAAAAATATCCGTTTTGGGGAAGTTGATTTGTCGGAATGTGGTTGGATTAGCAAAAAAGAACATGAAAGCATTTATTCACGCTGCGATGTTAAATATGGAGATGTTCTGCTTACAAAGGATGGCGCAAACACAGGAAATGCAGCAATAAACAGGCTAAATGAACCAGTAAGCTTATTATCGAGTATTGCGTTCATTAGGTGCGGTAATGAACAATTACATTCGGATTATGTTTTACACTACCTTCTCTCTCCCAATAGCCAGCAGCGCATAAAAGATCTGATGTCAGGGAATGCAATTACCCGTTTAACGTTAACAATCATTAAGTCTTTCAAAATTTCAGTTCCAGATTACAAGGAACAATGCAGAATTATAGAGCCGCTAAATTTATATAACACTCGCATTCGTGCCGAAGAAAAATACCGCGACAAGCTCAAACTTCAGAAAAAGGGACTCATGCACGACTTGTTGACCGGCAAGGTCAGGGTTAAGGTGTAGGCTGTCACGGTCTTATTATTGTATGCTTATCAGCTTTAAATATTTCATTGCTAACCCAAATTATTGACCTTAACCGACCAACGGTATATATTAATTTATAATTTCTTACTTTAATTGCGAAATAGAGAAATAAGCCTATATATTATCCTCAAAAGGAGATTTTGCCATGGCTACCCGAATTCTGAAAGAATTGATAGAAAAAACCGAAACTCTCAGCACTGAAGAAAATTTGGAATTGGTTGCCCATTTGGTTGGAAAAATTCGGAAGGCTCATGCCGGAGCGGGCCGGCATCGCAAATGGAGTGAAATATGCGGTGCTGCACCGTACCCGCTCGTAGGAGAAGATGCCCAAGCCTGGGTAACGCGGACACGGCATGAATCAGACGCCCAAAGGGGGCGGCAATGGAAGTAGAGCTTTCGAAAAGCGTTGCAGACAGATTGGAAAATACAAAGCTGCTCTTTTTAGATACCGCACCGGTAATTTATTATGTTGAGAAAAATGCACTTTATATCAACGCTGTTCGCGCAGTGTTTAATTGGATTGATGAAGGCCGAATTACCGTCATAACCTCTCCGATTACTTTATCCGAATGTCTTGTCCATCCATATCGCCGAGATCTAAAACAGTTACAGCAAGACTTTATTGACCTGATCGTATATGGTGAAAATACCATTTTTAAACCCATTGATCATATTGTTTCACAAAAAGCCGCACAACTTCGTGCAAACTATAATTTGTGTCTGGCAGATGCGTTACAGCTTGCTACTGCTTTAACTGCCAAATGTGATTCTTTCCTGACAAACGATGTAGATATTAAACGAATCACCGAACTGGATGTTATTGTTTTGAATGAGATACAGGCAATGTAACTGTATTCAATTCGACACACACCGGATAGCGAATTGCGCCAAATGATGTGCTTCATGTCTTTAAAGTGAGTTTGTATACTTAATCCGATTTACAGCTTTTAAAATCAAGAATGCCTTAACGTTATCAATAGAGAAACGTATGCTGGCACTGCCCCACGAAAAAACCTACGTGGAAATTCCCTTTATCGAACAGTTAAAGCAGATGGACTGGGCTCACATCGAGGGGGATATCGACGTACCGTATTTGACGGAGCGGGAGAGTTTTTGCGATGTCCTGCTGACCGGAAGACTGCGGGCTACGCTGAAAACGATCAACATAGATGATGCGGGCAAACCGTGGCTGGATGACGACCGCATCGATCAAGTGGTCGGCCGGCTGCAACGCATCAGTGCGCCGAAGTTGATGGAAGCCAACCGGGAGGTCTTTGATCTGATCGTCGGCGGTGTTGAAGTCGGCGGAGATGCAGGCGCCCTTCACGACAGGGGCCGCACAGCCGCGGTTATCGATTTTGAGAATCCCGCAAGAAACGATTTTCTGGCCGTCAGCCAGTTCCGGGTGGAGGTTCCCGGCGGCAAGCATTTTATCGTTCCGGATATCGTGCTGTTTGTCAACGGCATCCCCTTGGTGGTGGTGGAATGCAAAAGTCCGAAACTGACCAATCCCATGGAAGAAGGGATCAACCAGCTTTTGAGGTATTCCAACCAGCGGCCGGAAGTTGAAGAAGACGAGGGAAGCGAACGGCTCTTTTACTACAACCAGTTTATGATCAGCACATTCAGGCAGAAGGCCAGGGCAGCAACGGTCGGGGCCGGGTATGAACAATACATGGAGTGGAAAGATACCAGCCCGGTCCCCATGAGCAAGGTTGCCGGATCCTTGGGTAAAAAGAAATTGAACAGCCAGGAAACGCTGCTGGCCGGCATGCTGCGCAAGGAACATTTGCTGGATATTATCAGAAACTTCATTCTTTTTAATCAGATCGAAGGGCGGCAGGTAAAGATGTTATGCCGCTACCAGCAGTTCCGGGCGGTACACAAGGCCATTGACAGGCTGCGGACAGGAAAGACGAGAACAGAGCACGGCGACACGGATCAGCGCGGCGGCATCATCTGGCACACCCAGGGATCCGGAAAAAGCCTTACCATGGTATTTCTGGTGCGTAAAATGCGCACCCTGCCGGACCTTAAACGCTTCAAGGTGGTGGTGATGACCGACCGGATCAACCTTGAACAACAGCTCAAGGAGAGCGCCGCCCTGACCGGAGAAACCATTTATCGCGCCCATAACAAACATGCGCTGGGCAAACACCTGCGTGAAGACAGCTCCAATGTGGTTTTCACCATGGTACAGAAATACCAGGAAAAAGCGCCGGATACCGACGACTATGAAATTCCCGAACCCCGCATGCTGAAGGCGGCCGCTCCTTCAGGAAAAAAGCCGGGCAAACACAAAATTCCTGCCAGGCCGATTCTGTTTCCGGTCTGGAACCCTTCCGAAAAAATACTGGTGCTGGTGGACGAGGCCCATCGGTCTCACACCAGCATGCTGCATGCCAATATGATGCAGGCCCTGCCCAACTGCGCCAAGATCGGTTTTACCGGAACGCCAATTATCGCCGGGAGAAGCAAAAAAAGAACCCACGAGATTTTCGGTGACTATATCGACCAATACACCATCGAGCAGTCCCAAAAGGACGGGGCTACGGTCAAGATTCTGTATGAGGGGCGCAAGGCCGAGGCCGCCGTGGAAGACGGCCGCACCCTGGATCAATTTTTTGACGATATGTTCCGGTCACGAACCGAAGAGGAACGGGAAGCCATCCGACGCCGGTACGGTACCGTGGTCCACATTCTGGAAGCCAAAGACCTCATCCAGGTCAAGGCAGAGGATATGCTGCTCCATTATGCCGCCAATATTATGCCCAACGGGTTGAAGGCCCAGATTGTGGCGGTCAGCCGGCGGGCGGTGATCCGGTATTATGAAGCCTTCAAAAAAGCCCGAAAAAAACTGTTAAGAAGGCTTGATTTGCTCGATCCGAACCTTTTTCATTTGTCCTTGGATGCGCAGAAAGACCTGGATGAAGAAACCCGGTTTTTGATCATTGCCCGGAAAAACAAAGACACGCTGAAAGAACTTGAGTTCGCCGCCGTCATTTCCGGCGATCATAACGATCCGCCGCCCTATAAGGCGCATACCGACAGGGCCAAACACGAAATCCTGGTGGGTAAGGACGGGCGTTTTAAAAAGCCTCTGGCCCAGGATAAGCTGGCTTTCATTATTGTCAAAAGCATGCTGCTGGTCGGATTTGACGCGCCGGTGGAACAGGTGATGTATCTGGACCGTTTTATGCACGGGCATGAGCTTTTGCAGGCCATTGCCAGGGTCAACCGTTGCTATCCGGGTAAAACCCGCGGCCTGGTGGTCGATTATTACGGGGTGGGCGATCGGCTGACCGAGGCCTTGGAGATGTATTCCAGTGCAGATATTAAGGGGGCCCTGATTAACATTAAAGACGAACTCCCCAAATTGGATGATCGTCACCGGAGGGTTGTTGAGCTGTTTCGTTCCCAGGGGGTCGAAGATATTGCGGATATCGACGCCTGTGTCGACGAACTTAGAGATGTGAAACTCAGGGCCGACTTTATCGGCAAGTTTGCGGAATTTGTCGAAAGCATGGATATTATCCTGCCGCGTCCCGAAGCCCTGCCCTATGTGCATGATATGAAGCTCTTGGGGTTCATCAATAAAACCGCAGCCAACCGTTACCGGGATTCGCAGCTCAATATCGCCGGTGTAGGCAATAAAGTCAAACAATTGATTGATGAGCATATTATTGCCCAGGGCGTTGATCCCAAGATTCCGCCGATTTCGATTCTGGATAAAAATTTTGAAAAACAGGTGGGCGCCGTTAAATCCAATAAATCCCAGGCCCTGGAAATGGAGCATGCCGTCAAATATTATATCGAAAAGCACCATCAGGAAGATCCCGCGTTTTATAAAAAGCTTAGTGAACGCTTAAAGGCGATTCTGGATGCCTTTCGCGACAACTGGGACACGCTGGCCGAAGAATTGCGGAAATTTATCCGTGAAGCCAAGAAAGGCCGGGAAGAAGACCGGACCGGCTTGGATCCAAAGACCCAGGCACCGTTTTTAGGAGTTTTGATCGAAGAATACGAGAAAAAGCCGGATGAGCAGACAATGAAGAGTTTCTGCGAGGCTGTCGTTGATATGGTGGATCATATCCGACAGGAAATCCGAGTCGTCGATTTCTGGCGCAGCCGGCATGCCCAGGACATGTTGCGGTTGTGGATCATCAATGAAGTGGATGATCTTAATCTGATTCCTTTTAAAAAGCAGGAAAAGCAGGCCGATCGATTTATGGAACTGGCCAAAGCACTGCATGTAAGGCTGGCCAAATAGACATGGAAACCCGAATGCCGGACAACCTGGAATATACCCTTAAACGGTCGAAACGCCAATCTCTCGGTATCAGCGTTGAAAGAGACGGGTCGGTTATTGTAAGGGCTCCGTTCCAAACAGAGATCAATCACATTGAACGGTTCGTTTCAGAAAAACGGGTGTGGATTTTCCAAAAACTGGCAAAAAAAAAGGCGCTCAACCGAAAAAAGCCGCAAAGAGAGTTTGTAAACGGCCAGGGGTTTTTATATCTGGGGAAAAGTTACCGTCTGAAATTTATCGATCATGCCGAATTAAAATCGCAAAAGGCTAAAAACAGAAAAACGCTGCGCCTTTGGCAGGGTTATTTTGAACTGTTGGAAAGTGAAAAGTCCAAGGGAAGAGAGCATTTTGTATCCTGGTACAAAATGCAGCTTCAGAAGCAGCTGAAAACCCGCATTCCTCGTTATGATAAAAGAATCGGCGTCGCCGTAAAAGGGTTCAGAATTTTAGACCTGGGCCACCGCTGGGCGTCGTGCGGCCGCAACGGTGCAATTAGTTTTAACTGGCGTTCGATAATGGCACCGATCTGGGTTTTTGATTACATCTTGGTTCATGAAATGGTTCACAAGATTGAACGAAGGCATTCAAAAAAGTTCTGGCGTTTGGTGTCCCGCGTAATTCCAGATTATGAAGAACACGCCCGCTGGCTTAATGAAAACGGGGCTGATTTGGATTTGTAGTTAAATCAAATGGTAATGATGATCAGTCCCGGTTGCTGTCGGATTCAGTTCTGAAAAAATAAATATCTGGGACCCCATGAAGGGACCAATTAAGCACCAAGAAGGCACCAAGCAGGCACCAAGCAGAAGAGGCCAGAGTCGCGGCCAGAGTCATAGCCAGAGTGGCAGCCAGAGTCGGGACGGATTGACGACAATAGATAAAAACCTACCGTTCTTCATCGCCCTCAAATATTTCCAGCTTAAAATGGAACCCTTCATACGACATTAACATTCGGCCAAACGCATGCCATGAAAGCGCCTGGTATCTCCTTTAGAAAGATAAACGCTATCATAAGGTGCAATATCCGAAAAAATAATCCACCGGATGGTGAAACCCGAAGAGGGAAAAAATATTTGGTATGCTCGATTCGGATTTCCCGGGCAAGGGGCTCCCTGTGCCGATCAGGCCGCCTTGGGAAGCCCGCCGGTATCATCCCATGAATCCGGAGACAGGGGTTTCAAGCCCCATCGCAGGCGCGCCTGGTTACACCTTGGATTGGGGTGATATTGTGTCCAGGAAGGCTCGAATTCCCGGCAGGTCGAGGACCGCTGGCCATAGATACTGCAGAAGACTTTGCGGCCGATTTCACCAATAAGGGCGCCACAGCGCGGAGGGTGTTGTTCGGTCCCCTTCATGGCAACACAAAAATCGTTTATCTTGACGGTCATCTCCCAGGGAACCCCGCCGTGGTTGGCTTCATCGGTTTCGGTCCAGTAAAAGGACACGCGAAACAGAGCACAGCAGGCCCCGCAATGCAAACACGGATTATTTGGCATGCTCCACCTCTATCTTAATGATATTATGTTCTAAATTGAGCGCTTCAAATAGTGATGGAATAATACATGCTGGATCATATCAAGTAGTTAGATGGAACCCAGCGTCTAATAAATTCACACCTTAAGTATTTTATAACGAAATAAACAATGCGATTTTCGCGGCGGGTTTAATAGGGCAAGCCAAAATGAAAGTCAAGAGGAGATTAAAGATCATAACCCCTAAGGGCGCGCTCAAAAATAACCTCATATTTTATGCTTTCCGGATTTAGATCATCTTCGACCGATCTTTGCTCACCAAATCCGTGAAACAGCCCGCTATTTTCGTGGGTTCGCTCACTCAGATAGGCCAAAGCCAACCCAAACCTGAGCGAGAACTCTGCGAAGTTATTTTTACGCGAGCCCTTAAAAGAAAAATATTTGAAAAGACGGGCAAGATTTTATCATCGCACCTACCTTTGATTTTGCGGAAACACAAAATATACCGATCAAGCCGATAGGGTCGGGGCAGAGTCAAGGTAGAGTCGCAGCCGGAGTAACGGCCGGAGTCGCGACGGATTTACGACAATAGATATCTCAATACATTGTTCTTCTGGAAGAAGGGCAGTATGCGATCCGCTATCAGCAATATAAAGGCACTCGCCTGGCCTTTGACATTGTTGGTCTGCCTTTTGGCATAAGCAACTGATTCTTACCCAGCCTTTCCTTCTAAATTTCCACCTTTGATACAATTTTTTTTATTATTAAACAAATTATCTTATTGTTGTCCTCCAGCCGGTTGCAGCATAACCATTTGCAGCATAATTGACCTTAATTTATATTCGTACATATCATGTTGATATATCTTTAATTAATAAACATTCGCCTGTCTTCAACAAGAATTTTTCCTCTTTCTCCACTTTTGGCATCCGGTTTGCTATATAACATAAACAAATTGTTCCTCACATAAAAGCAATGGAGTGTTCAATGACCACCGTGCAATTAATAGATGACCATAAAATTCAAATTCTGCTGATCGAATTGCAGGAGCGTTACGCGGCTGTCCATAAAATGCGGGAACGAAGCACTCGCTTTACCATTTGGCTTTCGGGGATGGCTATTGGTCTGGCATGGCTGCTGATCAGTCACAAAACATTGGTGCTTTCCCAACGGCTTGCACTGACATTGCTGATCGCGGCGCTCTGGGCCGGTGCCGGGTTTTTTATCCTGGGTTTGCGAAAAGGATTCCAAAGCAACCGCAGGGCAATGATCAAAAGCGAGCGGGCACTCGGCATGTATGAAATCGGCATTTACCTTAAAGAAGAGTCGCTGCTGCCAACGGCATACAAACGAATAAACAGCAGATGGAACGATCATTTTTCCACATTGTGCATTTGGCTGTGCGTTGTGGCGTTGTCACTGCTTGCCCTTGCGTGGACGTGTCCCGACCATGCCAAAATCGGGCTTTCGCCCAACGAGCAAATCGAACAGATAAAAGGAGACAAGAAAAATGGCTGATATGCAAACTGAATTTAAAATATTCCAGGATCAAATTGCTTTAGCATCCGGCAAAAAAGCATCGCTGAGGACTGCGCGTAATGCCCTTCGCGACAAAATTCGAAAGCATTTCCGTGATGTGCTTAAACTGAACATACCCAAGTTTCAC
>Ga0307378_10009722_pt1 | contig 12600 bp, 14 predicted proteins | sample UN1MG_FD_202238 | JGI IMG/M metagenome (GOLD analysis project Ga0307378, IMG submission 202238) | Soil microbial communities from Risofladan, Vaasa, Finland - UN-1 | ecosystem: Environmental > Terrestrial > Soil > Coastal area > Acid sulfate soil | place: Finland: Risofladan, Vaasa | collected...
CAGCGAAACGTTGCAGTATGATCAGATTCCGTTTTTGGTTTCGCGTATTTGTGGAATATGCTCGGCATCCCATCCGCTGGCGTATATTCAGGCCGTGGAAGAAATTGCCGGCGTGGAAATCCCCGAGCGGGCGCGCTATGTCCGGACGATCATAAACGAGCTCGAACGGATTCACAGTCACCTGCTTTGGGTCGGCCTCGGCGGGCATTTCATCGGTTACGATACCGTCTTCATGTGGGCGTGGAAGTATCGAGAGCCAGTGCTTGATCTGCTCGAAGAAATTACCGGCAACAGAAACAACTACGGCAACGTCCGCGTCGGCGGCTGCCGGGAAGATATCCCGGACGAAATTATACCGAAGATATTGAAAGAGCTCGATATAATCGAAAAGAAAACAGAAATGCTCACGAAAGCTATCCTTGACGACCCTGTTCTGCACGCCCGGCTCAAAGGCGTTGGCGTCCTGAGCAAGGAAGATGCCGTAGCATACGCGGTAACCGGCCCGACGGCCAGGGGCAGCGGCGTGGCAATCGACGTGCGGCATGACGATCCCTATGCCGCTTACGGTGATTTGGACTGGAACGTCATCAGTCAGACCGAAGGCGACGTTTTCGCAAAAGCCGTTGTTCGCCTGCTTGAGACCTTCGAATCCATCAAAATGGTCAGAGAATCGCTCAAAAAGCTTCCGAAGGGTCCTGTCGCCGTAGAGGTAAAGGAAATCCCGCCGGGCGAAGGTTGCGGCCACGCCGAAGCCCCGAGAGGTGAAACGTTTCATTATGTTCGCAGCGACGGCGGAAACAGGCCCATCCGCCACAAGGTCAGGGCTCCGAGTTATGTCAACGTGCCCTCATTTAAGGCCTCGTGCATCGGCCAGCATCTCGCCGACGTGACACTGACGCTCGCGGCGGTCGATCCGTGCTATAGCTGCACCGAGAGACTGGCCGTCATTGACGGGCATAACAATGTCATCCACGATTACGAAACGCTGCTGCGAATGAGTCGTGAGAAGACAGCAAGGATTCAGAAGGAAATTGGCGCACCGGAACTGAAGTTGGAGGATTTATAAATTGGATAAGATTCTACTTGTTCCTGTTTTTCTGCCGCTGATAGCAGGCTTTGCGCTGCTGTTTTTGCCGAACAGATTAAGGTCCGTATCGAGTGTGATAACGCTGGTAATTTCAATAATCACATTCGTGCTGGGCATTACGATATTTACCGGCGGTCAGGCCGAGTGCTCCTGGTCAATCCTGCGTCTCGGCGAGCTGTTCGGCGGCCACGAATTAGTGTTGATGCTCAGCGTCAAGCCGCTCGGTGCATTCATGCTGATGTTCGCGATGGGCTTTGGTCTGCTGATTACTCTTTATTCGCTCAAATCAATCGGGCAAGACGTGTTACGGGCGAACGAATATTATGGCGCAATCCTGCTTACGATAGGCGGCTCGGCGGGAATTTTGCTGTCGAACCACCTGCTGTTTCTGCTGATATTCTGGGAGATTGTGACCGTTTCGCTGTATATTTTAATCACGACAGGCGGTAAAAATACGAATTTCGCCGCTACGAAAAGTTACGCCATGATTGGCGCCTCCGACGCCGCTTTCATGCTCGGCGTCTTTATAGTCTGGGCTATTTCGGGGACGTTTGTCATCTCGGAAATCAGCCTGACGGCAACAACGACTTTGCCGGTTATCGCCTTCCTGCTGCTTCTGACCGCGGCGATAACCAAGGCGGGAGCACTGCCCATGCACACATGGATGCCCACCAGCGGCGAATGCGCACCGGCATCCGTGATGGCCCTTCTGCCGGCCGCGATCGATAAACTCCTGGGGATTTATCTGCTGGTTATTATTGTCTGGCAGTTATTTATCATAAAGCAAGGTTTCCTGACCATGATCCTGGCTATCATCGGTGCGGCGACGATTATTGTCGCCGTGATGGTTGCCATGGTTCAGCACAATCTCAAAAAGCTGCTCTCATATCACGCGATAAGCCAGGTCGGGTATATGATTCTCGGCATCGCAACCGGGACACCCGTGGGCATTGCAGGCGGGCTGTTCCACATGCTCAACAACGCGATCTACAAATGCTGCCTGTTCCTGTGCGGCGGTGCCGTCGAGCAGGCGGCGGATACCGCTGAACTGGACAGGCTCGGAGGCCTGGGCAGGAAAATGCCGTTGACCTTTGCGGCTTGTCTGATTGCCGCTTTGAGCATTTCGGGCATCCCGCCGCTCAACGGTTTTGTTTCCAAATGGATGATCTACCAGGGTGTGATTGAGATGGGCACGAAAAGTACCGGAAGCACAGCCGGGCTGTGGCCCATCTGGCTTACATGCGCCATGTTTGGAAGTGCGCTGACCCTGGCTTCGTTCGTCAAGCTCATCCATTCAATATTCCTTTCACGGCTGCCCGACAAACTGCAAGAGGTAAAAGAGGTTTCACCCGTCCAGACGGTTCCGATGATCCTGCTCGCCCTGCTGTGCGTATTCTTCGGGATTTTCTATCAAGTCCCTCTAAAGATGTTCATTAATCCGGCGTTGAATTCATTGAACATAGCTACGGAAGGCACAATTTGGGGCACATGGCAGTCCGGTCTTGCGACGATTTTGATTATCGCCGGCATTGGAATCGGCCTGCTCATCTGGGTGATCGGAAAATTCTCGAAGAATATCAGAATCGTGCCCACGTGGACATGCGGCGAGGTGCAGTCAAACGAAGCGATGAGAATCCCGGGGACGCATTTCTATAAAACCGTCTCGGAAATGGGCGGCCTGAAGCAGCTATATAAGGGCCAGGAAAAAGGATATTTCGATGTGTATGACCAGGGCGGCAGATGCGGATTGACGCTAACAGCGTTCCTGCGATGGCTCCATTCCGGCGTGCTGCCGATGTACTTGACATGGGTCACTATAGGATTACTGGTTGTCCTGTTCGTGGTTTGCGAAATTTGGTGAGGTCGATATGACTATATTCTACATTTTAATGATATTTATCGTTATCGCGAGCCTGATCGCGGTGGAAACCACAGATCTGCTTAGTTCCGTGATATGTATCGGGGCAATGGGATTCGGTGTTTCCTTGGTATTCCTGTTTCTGCGGGCGCCTGATATCGCAATCACCCAGATTGTAGTGGAAGTCCTGGGTCTGATTATCCTGATTCGCGCCACGATTTCGCGCGATCTGACTTTCATCAGCGGTGACAAGGAGTTTTTCGGAACGGTCGTTTCCGTGGCGATTATCTTCGTGATTTTCCTTGCCGGCCTGAGAGTTTTCGAGACTCTGCCCGAATTCGGAACCGCTATTTTCACCCAGGTTCCCAATGCCGCATCCCAGACATATATCAGCCAGGGACTGGAGAAAACAGGAGCGGCAAATCTGGTCGCATCGGTGATTCTGGATTATCGTGCCTACGATACGCTCGGCGAGGCAACTGTCCTGTTCACCTCGATTCTCGGGGCCACGGTTCTGTTGCGAAGAAAGGCGAAAAATACACCTGAGACATTACAACCGGTTTCGGAATCTTAAGATTTTCCCGGAGGTATTAAAAAAATGCAGGGAATGACAATCATAGTTAAAACGATCAGCAGTTGGGTCAAGGTGCTGATTGTACTATTCGGCATTTATATTATCCTGTTCGGCCACCTTACGCCGGGAGGCGGGTTTGCCGGGGGAGTAATTCTGGCTTCCTCCTACGTCCTGCTCATGCTTGCGTTCGGCGGGGAGTTCGTAAAGAAAGATCTGCCCCTGTCTCTTGTCTCGAAACTCGATTGCCTGGGGGCGTTCATGTTTATCATGATCGCAATTTTAGGACTTGTCTTCGGCGGGACCTTCTTTGTTAATTTCCTGGTTGATAAATATGGCCAGCCTTTACATCTTTTAAGTGCCGGCACGATACCGTTTTCGAACATAGCGATTGGTCTGAAAGTCGGCGCTTCCCTGTTTTTAGTCATCTTCAGCCTTTCGACCTGTTGCAAGGCCGGAGAATTGGATAGTCACTGAAAAAGGAGTCAGAACGATGCTTTATGCGTTGTGCTTTTTATTGTTTATGATCGGGCTGTATTGTGCGGTCGTCAAAAAGAATATGGTCAAGATTGTAGTCGGTATTCTGATTATGGAATACGCCGTCAATCTGTTCCTGGTCATGCTCGGGTATAGACATGGCGGCATAGCTCCCATTATTGACAAAAGCCACCTGGAATCGCAGGCCGCCCTGAACAACTTTGTCAGCAGCTCCGTCGACCCGCTGCCCCAGGCGCTCGTGCTTACGGCAATCGTAATCAGCCTGGGTTCGTTGGCGCTTATGATTTCGTTATGCATAAGGACTTACGAAAAATACGGCACCTTCGACATTACAGAAATTAGGAGGTTAAGAGGATGAGCATACCCCTGCCTGCTTTTGTTGCAATCCCTCTGGCAACGGCATTTTTGTTACCGATGTTCGGCAAGCGAGGAAAGGACGCCGCGACGGTCGTCGCCAACATTGCGACTATTCTATTGCTGGTCTTTGCCATTTCATGCATCGGCGAGTCCGGCGTCTATGAAATAGGCAAGTGGCCCATTCCTCTTGGAATTAATCTTGTACTCGACGGCTTAAGCTCACTCTTGCTTTTAGCGATTAGTGTAGTATCGGCTGCCGTGATGCTTTTTAGCGCCGGATATATGGAGCAGTACACGGCAAAGCCAAAATATCTGAGCCTGTTTCTGCTTATGGTCGCCGGCATGAACGGCGTCGTGCTTTCGGGAGATATCTTTAACTTATTCGTATTCCTGGAAATTGCCTCGCTCGCGTCTTACGCGCTTGTCGGTTTCGGTTGCGGACACGAAGAGCTTGAGGCGTCTTTCAAATATACGGTTCTGGGTACGATCGCTTCGATATTCGTTCTTTTTGCGATTGGTCTCGTTTACGGTAATACCGGCACATTGAATATGGCTTACATATCGAAAGCCATTCAGAACTCGGGCATGAACGCGGGGCTCGGTTTTGCAATGGCGTTATTTATTGTCGGTTTCGGACTGAAGGCCGCGCTAGTTCCCTTCCATGCATGGCTGCCGGATGCGCACCCATCGGCTCCCGCCCCGATTTCCGCCATGCTCTCCGGCGTGCTGATAAAATCGCTTGGTGTTTATGCTCTTGCCCGAGTAGTATTCAACGTGTTCGGCGTTTCGCTTGCGGTCGGATGGCTGCTGATTGCGCTTGGGATTTTAAGCATGGTCGTCGGCGCCTTTCTGGCAATCGGGCAATGGGACATCAAGCGGCTCATGGCCTATTCGAGCATTAGCCAAATAGGGTATGTCGTTTTGGGAATCGGCCTTGGCGCAATGTTGCTTGCCAAAGGGGCAAACCCGGCGTGGGCTTCCCTGGCTATTCTGGCTGGATTGTTCCACCTGGTAAACCACGCCGTCTATAAGTCTTTGTTATTCCTGACCAGCGGCTCTCTCGAAAAGGCAACCGGCACAAGGCAGCTAAAGGAAATGGGAGGGCTCGCACAGAGATTGCCTTTCACGCGTACAACCTGCACCGTCGCCTCGGCGTCAATTGTCGGCATCCCGCCTTTCAGCGGATTCTGGAGCAAGCTGATTCTGGTTATGGCGGCAATTCAGGCCCAATATTACTGGATCGCGGCAATCATCGTTTTCGTAAGCCTGTGTACCCTGATTATGTACCTGAAAGTGCAGAGATACGTTTTCCTCGGCGAGCTGCCGGAAAACCTCCGGGAAGCGCAGGAAAACGGAGGCACGATGCTTGTCGCTATGGTATTTTTAGCTTGTTTGTGCGTCCTAATGGGATTGCTCGTGCTGGTGCCCAGCTTGAGGGGAAGTATTTTGGAGCCGGCTGTCACGGTTTTGACGGACGGGCTTAAATATTCTGATGTTGTTATGGGAATGTGACATTAAGGATTTAATCGTATGAGACGACTGATTTATTTTGTCCTGGCATTTGTAATATGGATTCTGCTGACCTGGCCGGTGGTGGACGGGAAAATCGACGTTCAGGTTGTGGCCGCCGGTTTGATCGCGTCGGTTATCGTTTCGGTATTGTTCCACGAAATACTGCCGAAAGAGCACCACATATTTATTTCGCCGGTCCGCATATTCTGGCTTCTGCTGTACATACCGGTCTTCTTTTATTACGTCGTCAAAGCGAATCTGGATGTCGTCTATCGCGCGCTGCATCCTAAAATGCCGATCAATCCCGGGATCGTCAAAATCAAAACGAACCTGAAAACAGCGTCCGGCATCACGGCACTGGCCAATTCCATCACTTTGACGCCGGGAACTTTGACCGTGGATTTAACCGATGACGGCTTCTTGTACGTACATTGGATCAATGTCAAATCCGACGACATCGAAGAGGCGACAAAATTAATCGGCCAAAGGTTTGAATGGTTTTTGAAAAGGATATTCGAATAGAAACGCGCCGTTCGGCGCCGTGTTGACCGAGAGGTAACTATGGAAACATTCGCACTGTTATTGTACATCGGCTTATTAGCCTGTTGTTTCCTGTGCCTGTATCGCATAGGTCGGGGCCCGAGCGCCCCTGACAGGACCGTTGCGATCGACATATTAGGCACCGTAATCGTGGGTTTCTGTGCCGTCCTGGGGCTTGTGACGGGGAAAGATTTCTATCTTAATGTTGCTCTGGCCTGGGCACTGCTGAGCTTTATAGGAACGATCGCGCTGGCTAAGTTTTTGGAGGGCAGAAGTTTCGATGATTGATATCTTAGGCTATATATTGATGGTGATTGGAGTTCTGTTCGACATATTCGGCTGTATCGGGCTGGTTCGTTTTCCCGATGTTTACAACCGTCTGCAGGCCGCAACTAAATGCGTGACCCTGGGTACTGTTGCCATTTTGGTGGGCGTCGCCTTAATATGCGGCTGGAGCCCCATGAGCGCCAAGGCGGTTATCTGCGCCGTGTTCATTTTGATCACTTCGCCGACCGCCGCCCATGCCATTGCCAAGGGTGCGTATGCCAGCGGCGTGGAACTGTGGGAAAAGAGCGTCGTCGACAAGTACGCCGAAGAAGTCGAAAAGTCATAAGAAATCCTGATGTTGTCATGGTAACAGGCAACTGATAACTAATAGGAGTAAAGAAAATTGCGTTTGCCGAAGTTAAGAGAATTAAAAGAAGCTGTCACCGCGGTTATTTCGCCGCGGTTTACAACTAAGTTTCCCGCCGAACCATGTATCGTGCCGAAGAAGTTTCGAGGTAAGCCTGAATTCGATCTCGAGACCTGTATCGGCTGCGGCGCCTGCGTAAATGTATGCCCATCAGGAGTCTGCCTTACGATGACCGACGACCTTAAGGCCGATCCCCCCATCAGGCGAATCACCCTGAACTACTACACGTGCATTTTCTGCGGCAACTGCAGCGAGTACTGCACCACCGAAAAGGGCATCAACCTCTCGAACGAGTGGGACCTGGCCGGTATGGACCGGGGGGCGATGACCGAGACGCACGAATTCGAACTTCAGCTTTGCGAAAAATGCGGGGCGTTAATCGGCACCAAAAAGCATCTGGTCTGGCTTTACGAGAAACTCGGCCCGCTGGCATATACAAATCCTTCGCTGTTGATTGCCAAGAGCGGCGAGCTTACCAAAAAGCCACAGGATGTTCACAAGCCGAAGGACGAAAGTTCGCAGACAAGCGACTTTATGCGAATTCTTTGCCCCGAGTGCAAGTGCGAGCTGAACATCCGGCTGTAAAATTCCGTAAGCGTCACGCACGGCGAAATAGCTATGGGCTCTGACCAATCACTTTTCGAGCAACTAAACAAACTGCGCGATTCGCCGACGGTTATTCTCGGCATTGGAAACATCCTTAAAGGTGACGATGGCGCCGGGCCGCTTGTTTGCGCCCAGCTCACAGCGGCAAAAATCTCCGCCGGGCTGATCGATGCCGGCACGGTTCCTGAAAATTATATCCAGCGAATTATCAAAAAAGCTCCCCGGACTATGCTCGTTATTGACGCGATTGACTTTGGCGCCGAGGCCGGTACGATAAAAGTATTCGAGCCCCACCAGCTCAACTCGCACGTCATTTCAACACATACGCTCTCGCCCCGCCTGTTCGTCGATATCATCGGCCGGAGCATCCAGGTCGACGTGTATTTTGTCGGCATCCAGCCTGCACAGACACAGTTGGGCCAATCCGTATCCGCCGCCGTAAGCCGGGCAATCGAGCAACTCTCCGGCGTCATGGCGGAAGTTTTCCCGCCCCTGAAATAAACCGTACCACCTATACCGCTAATGCTCTCGAAGGATCTACTTGAGCAGGCGCATGGCTTTGTTCGCATCGGCGTCGGAGTCGAAACCGAGATAAAAGACCGCCCTGTTGCTGATCGAAGCGCCGGAAAAGCCCCGAAGGCTGATTCCCGCCTCGCCAAGCTTCATCATCATCTCGGCGGCGAATCCGGGCTTATTGCCCGTAGCCACACGGATAGCATGAAGTGATTTTGTCTTCTCGAAGCCGACTTTTCTTGCCGCACGCACCTGCCTGGCCCCTTTGATGGGCGTAACGAATACAACGGCGGTTCCGGGCGTTGAGGATGACCGGCGGGCAATTATAAATTCGAGATCGACATCTGCCTGGGCAAGAACGTCAAGTTTCTCAGCCAATCCACCGGGCTGGTCCTCGATACCCGCGGCCCAAACATCTACACGACTGACATCAACTTTCATAATACGTTCTCCTAAAACAAGATAAATAACTATATCAGGTATAGACAATCTTTAAGAACAATTCATAAGTTTGTCCGTAACCACAGCCTTTGTCAACATTTTCAGCAACTAAATTCGGATAAGTTTCGCCCAATCCGCTTAACCCGTTCCAGCAGCTAACGATTTTTCGCTTCTTCCCGACCCATGAATCTCCGCCGGGGCGGGAAATTGGCTCCGTTCGACATGCTCAGGACAGGTTTGATTGGCTTTGTTTTCCTCAGCTCCGCCAGCCGGCATTTTGTCATAATCTCCTTGCATACAAGGCTTTGCGGCAAGATGGGCCGCTGCAAATTGGCTTTGTTTTTTCAAGTCGTCCAAATTTCCCGCCGGATGGCTGGATTCGGGTGCCGGCTGCCGCCGGTTGGGATCGTCTTTCTCGACTTGACGTATCACCTGGTACTGTTTAAGCCTGTTTATCGTCTTTTGCAGGCTGTTCTCGATCCGGCGTTCGTAAAGCATCATCCTGTCGAGGATCCGTGAATCTGAAAAGTCCTCTTTAGTTGCCCAGCCGAGCAGCAGCTTCGACCCGCCGGCCCGCGAATCCTGCGCCCCGGCGGCCCTTTCCCGCCGGGTCTGCTGCCATGGGTCGGTCTCGATTTTGGCGATTAATACGTCGATAGATTCGTTCTGCATTCGTTCTGCGCGTCGCAGCCGCCATGCCAGGCTGACAATCCGCTCGGCGAGCATGGATTCTATCATCCCAACGGGTAGCAGCTCGGCGAGAAAATTATCGTGATAGAGTTCATAATCCGCCGGATTTTCGCCTGTTATAACCGCCTCGGCGGCAAAAAGCCCGTGCTTGACAGCATTCAGAGAAACCACGGCCTTACCCTCATCCGTCTGCGGCCCGGTAGATTTTTGAGCATTCTGTTGATTAGCTTTGATTTGTGCTTTAGTTGACATGAGATTACCTCCAGATTTATTAATTATTATTTACGATTTATTATTTATTCCACTATTAACCGCACACTATAGAAGTTTACTATCTATCATACAAGCAGAAGTGTTGGCCGTCAAGTGAAAAAATGAAAATATTCAGAATTTTATTTAACCGCTGATTAACGCAGATAAACGCAGATTATTATTCACCACGAAGACACGAAGAACCACGAAGAAAAACAATATCGAAGATCCCGACCCCTCGGGAGTCAATAGTCGATAGAAAATAATCATTGATAAAGTCTCCTGTATTCTGAATTCTGCCGTTTCCCCAAATAATCCTTGACAAACAAACCTACGTGTTGATAGCATATGCCTTGTGGATGATTACAGACCAGACAGTAAAGACGGCGAAAAAGAGAAATAGCTATGGTGTTCCTCGGTTTGACAAAGTCATTATGACGATTTGTTGATCGCGAGTTTTGCTCTCATAAGGAGAATAACGTGATGGCTGCAAAAAGAGTAAAGTTTGACTGTATTAGTTTCAGACAAGGCAAGCATAAGCTAGTAGTTTTTGTTGCAGACGCAAAGAAACTGTGGGATATCGTTGCAATCAACACAAAAGAAGAAGATAAAGATGAAGGCTACCAGCGAGTTCTATCACCCGCAAGAGCTAAGAAGATAGCGCAGTTTATTGACAATGACAATATCTTGCCGAATAGCATACTTGTCTCTTTTGATAACGCCACGCTCAGCAATGATGGCAGAACGTTCAGTGTACCGAATGACCCAAACGCAGGATGGGTAATTGATGGACAACACCGTCTGGCGGGTGCGCACAGAGCCAACAAGAGCATAAAAGTGCCCGTAGTTTCATTCATGAAGCTAGATATCGGAGAGCAGATTAAGTGCTTTGTCACAATAAACCGGGAGCAGAAAGGAGTCCCAACATCTCTTTATTTGGATTTGATTAGAAACATTCCGGGCAACAAGAGTGAATCAGAGTTGATTAAAGCGAGAGCCACTGACATAGTGCTTAGTGTTAGAAAGGATGTGGACTCTCCTTTCTACGACAGAGTTGTGGTGACAAGGGCGCCCCGTTCAGGCGAAATATCCCTTGTCAATTTTGTCAGAAAGCTATCGCCACACATGAAGATGGATGGTGGAAGGCTGGCAACATTCTCTTTACAGGAAACAGAGAAGATCATAAACAACTACTTTCGGGCTCTTGGCCATGTGTTCACGTCAGAGTTTCAAAGGACTGATTCCGTTTTCTGGAAAACTGTCGGTTTTGGTGCTCTGATGAATGCACTTCCGACTTTCTTAGATATAACACTGACTCAGGAGAAGGGATTTGCTGTTGAGGACGCGATCAAGACGTTTGACAAAATCGAAGATTTCTCATTCAGAACATTCAGTTCCTATGGTTCCGGCACAAAGGCAGAGAGATCCGCAGGTCAAGATCTGAGCACAACTCTTGTTGATCGTGCTTCTGGTGAATCTAAGGAAAGTATAAGGCTTTGATATACCGCTTGTCGGAGATTCTGACAAAAATGACAGCCAAAGTATCCGGATATGTAGCCAATCCTATGGAAAGTATTTTTCGAAGGGATTGGGTGGAAATAGTTGAACTCTGGTTACGATACATTCCTGTGGACAACAAACCGGGTCTACCGCCGCCATCCCCAGCGAGTTCACTTCCCAGTCTAATTGAAGAAGTAGAGGGTCTAAAGGGTCGAAAAGATATCCCTGAGAACGTACCAGGCCTGAGAAAAACCATCATTCAAGAAGCCTTCTTCTACTTGCAAAGGTCAGCATATCTTCTCAGCGGCGCAGAGGTACATGTAGCCCACGGTTTGCCGTCTTGGTCTCTATCCAGTGCATACCATTCAGCCTTTTTTTGTGCAAAGGGGATATTGGGTCTACTTGGAATCATATGGATAGACATCGCGGGGAAAAATCTGCTAATTGACTCTTGGTCGACATTAGAGTACAAAACTGGCAAGCCTGTGAAAGCTGACTATGTGAACGTTATGATTGTTGAGACCTATAGGCCCGACCAAAGAAATATTTGGGAGCTTTTTCAAAGAGTTCTGCGGACGGTACGTATCGATGAAGAACTGCTGTCGGACAATATCAAAAGAACGTTGAAGCAGCTCACGCCCAAAGACTTTTCTCGAAAACGGAATGATATCCATTACAGATCGTGTAGATGGCCATTCGCGGATGTATCAGGGTCGCTGAGTGACAAAACTTGGATGATGGGCATATCTGATAATATGCTTGGCCGTCCCGATACAAAAGAATTCCCCATCATTCTAGCGGTGAGCTTGATACGAATGGCATGTCATATGTTGACAGATATGGCAACCTTTTCAAAAACCGTAGATGGTGAGATAGCGGTAGTAAACCGCTGGTTGCTAAAGAACTCAGCTTATTCCAAGCAGTCTATGCGGGCATGAATAAGTCTGGCGTGAAAGCATTTTACTAATTGCATTGTGACACCAATGAAATGTACATTAACTGATATCATTAAGAAAAGCCGGAATCTGGAACAACTTTCTAGCTACTCTTTGTGGCAATGGGATGTCGAGAGCTTGCTGGCCGGCCTGCCTGATACCGCTCTGTTCGATCTGGTAATTACATCGCCACCGTATAATATCGGCAAGACTTATGAACAGACGATGTCGCTGGATGACTATCTGAATTGGCAGAGAAAGCTAATCGCAAGTATCGTACCTAGAATCAAAGACACGGGCAGTCTGTGCTGGCAAATAGGCAATTTCATTGAGAACGGCTATATAGAACCTCTTGATATTCTTATGCATCCCGTTTTCAAAGATCATGGCTTAATTCTGAGGAACAGGATAGTCTGGACGTTTGGCCACGGCCTGCATGCCAAGCACAGATTCAGTGGAAGGTACGAAGTTGTGTTGTGGTACACAAGAGGAGAGGATTTTACTTTCAATTTGGACGCGGTAAGAATACCGACGAAATATCCTGGG
>Ga0307378_10009723_pt1 | contig 12600 bp, 9 predicted proteins | sample UN1MG_FD_202238 | JGI IMG/M metagenome (GOLD analysis project Ga0307378, IMG submission 202238) | Soil microbial communities from Risofladan, Vaasa, Finland - UN-1 | ecosystem: Environmental > Terrestrial > Soil > Coastal area > Acid sulfate soil | place: Finland: Risofladan, Vaasa | collected...
TCGCTTCCACGATCTGTTGTATCCTCTCCTTCTTGTACTTAGGCTTGGCTCCACGCCCTGGCCGGGTCTTCGTTAGTGTCTCTACCCCGTCAGCAACGAACCGCTTACGCCACTCGATCACCGTCGGACGACTAAATTCCACTGCCTTTGCAATATCGCTGTTGGACATCCCCTCTGCTGCCAGGAGGATGATCCGCGCCCGCTTCACCAGTTGTTGTGGAGTGGACTGCGCGCGCACCCACTCCTCCAATACTCGGCGGTGTTCACCTGTCAGAGACAATGCCTTTGCTGGATGATTCATAATGTGAAATACTATCGCCTTTCGCTCTATTCGTCAAGCCATACTCGAAACACTACACTAGTATGCCGTGAGGAATATGGCCAAGCCAGAAACGAAGAATGCGTTTCTGGGCGCACTGTGAGCTAATGCAGCTGCAAATCGGCGCGAAGGCCTGTACAAACTATGGATATCAATCCATCTGGGAGAGCAGTATAAGCATACCGCAATATGTTACTTGACTTCTTGTCGCGGTATTGATATAATGTGGTGTACGTATCGGAGGTGGTGAGACTGCGAATCAGGGATTTCTGTGACATCAGAATGGGGCATACGTTCCGGCGACGCTTAACAAATACGTCGGATGGCAATGTGCTTGTCATTCAGCCGAAGAACATCTCTCCGGAAGGGTTCGTCTCTTTCAGTCAAGGGGAGCCTGTACGGACAGGCGTGTCTGTATTCAAGCAGCTCCAGCTGGATGACATCTTGCTAGTAAGCCGCGGACGGTTCTCAGCAGCAGTCTTTGATCCTCCCGACTCAGATACGTGGATCGTGCCATCCTCTATCCTCGTTCTCTCGCTAAAAGGGGAATCAGTACTACCGGAGTACGTGGCCTGCTACTTCAACTCGTCAGGCGGGCAACAGCTACTTCGGCGTCATTGTGAACACAGCACAGTGCCATTCATCAGCGCGCGAAATCTTGCGGATATTGATATTCCAATTCCTCCGCTGGATCGACAGAAGGCACTGATTGCTTTCGACAGAGCAGTTACGAAATACACTTGCCTTTCCAATCGGAAGCAGGAGCTGTTTCGACATATTCTGAGCGGTGAACTAGCGCCCGAAGAGCAATTTAGGAGAAGGAGAGCGGAATGAGTGAACAAAGACAATACTCACAGGAAGCCCTGAATAGGACGCTATGGGAAGCTGCGGACTCGTCACGCATGAACGTGGACGGGAGTATCTATAAGGACTATGTCCTGTTGTTTCTCTTCTACAAATATGTGAGCGACCTGCACAAACACGAGATGGAGAAGCTCACCGAACGGTATGCCGACGATCCAGACCGTATCGCGCTTCGCCTCAAGAATGCGCGCTTCGTTCTTCCCGAGGGAACAAGTTTCTATGAACTGTACAAGAACAAGAACGCCGACAACATCGGAGAGCTGATTAACATTGCCTTACATGCCATTGAGGACACCAACGGAGATCGCCTCGAAGGGCTCTTCGCGATCGACTTCAACTCCGATGCTGTCCTGGGAAAAACGGATCAGCGTAACAAGATGCTACGACATCTGATGGATGACTTCGCAAAGATCGACCTCACTGCCGCCGGTGATGATGTCATCGGCAATGCATACATGTATATGATTGAGCGGTTCGGCTCCGATGCCGGCAAGAAGGCCGGCGAATTCTTCACCGTCAAATCTGTCGCCACACTGCTCGCCAAGTTGGCAAAACCTCAACCCGGTTGGCGTATCTGCGATCCTGCATGTGGTTCTGGCGGTCTGCTCTTACTTGCCGGAGCAGAGATAGAAGCTCAAGGCTCGAAGGATTACGCACTCTACGGACAGGAGAGCATCGGCTCCACCTACAACCTGGCTCGTATGAACATGTTCCTTCACGGCAAGGATTCGGCCCGTCTGGAATGGGGTGATACGCTCAATAACCCTCTACTCAAAGAAGGCGATTTCCTGATGAAGTTCGACCTTGTGGTCGCCAATCCTCCCTTCTCTCTCAAGAAATGGGCTGGCGACAACATCGAGAACGATCCGTACAACCGCTTCCACCGCGGCATTCCGCCCAAGACTAAGGGAGACTATGCCTTTATCAGCCATATGGTTGAGACAGCAAAGGTCAAGGAAGGCCGTGTCGTAGTGATTGTGCCACATGGGGTTCTATTTCGCGGCGCAGCCGAGGGCAGAATACGGCAAAGTCTCTTGAAGGAGAACGTCGTTGATACAGTCATCGGCCTCCCCGCTGGACTCTTCCACACCACCGGCATTCCGGTTGCTATCCTTGTTCTCGACCGCTCCCGAGAGACAGGCGGCAAGAACGAACAGCGCAAGGACGTGTTCTTCGTGGAAGCCTCCAACCTGTTCCGCTCCGCCAAGGCCCAGAACGTCATGGACGACGAGCATATTGATGCAATCTTGGATGCAGTTGAGAAGCGGCAAGATATCGAGAAGTTCTGCCGCATCGTCCAGCCGGACGAAATCGAAGAGAACGACTACAACCTCAACATCACACGCTATGTCGACACCTTCGAAGAGGAAGAAGAAGTCGACATCGAAGCCAATCTCAAGGAGCTAGCCAAGATAGATGCCGAGCTAGCGACACTGGAACAGGAAATGACCGGACATTTGAGGGAATTAGGAATTGTGAATGATGAATAGGGAATTGAACCACGGAAAACACGCAAAGACGCGGATAGCGATGAGTCCGGGAGGTGTGACATGAACAATAACCTGCCGGCCAAGAGTGAGTTTCTGATCTATAGAACAGATGATGGTGAAGTGAAACTCGATGTGCGGCTGGAGGACGAGACGATCTGGTTGACCCAGCAGATGATGGCCGATCTGTTCCGGACGACGCAGCAGAATATCAGTCAGCACATCCGGAACATCATTGACGAGGGAGAGCTACAACTTGAGGCAACTCACAAGAAATTCTTGTCAGTTCAACAGGAAGGCAGCCGCTATGTAAACCGGGAACGGGATTTCTACAATCTGGACATGATTCTCTCGATTGGCTATCGCGTAAAAAGCATCCTCGCCACCCGTTTCCGCATCTGGGCCACGGAACGCCTGAAAGAGTATATCGTCAAAGGCTACACTATGGACGATGAACGCCTCAAGAACCCGCCTGTGGCGGGGTTGCTTGCTCCCGACTACTTCGACGAGATACTGGCCCGCATTCGGGACATCCGGTCCAGCGAGCGACGCATGTACCTTCGTGTGCGTGAGATCTTCGCCGTGGCGGCCGACTACGAGCCATCCCTGCCGGAAACCACGAAGTTCTTCAGCATTATTCAGAACAAACTCCATTTTGCAGCTACCGGCATGACTGCGGGGGAGATCGTGCAGTCCCGAGCCAATGCAGCCCTACCCAACATGGGCTTGACCAGTTGGCAAAAGGACGAGGTCCGCAAAACGGATGTTACGATCGCCAAGAATTACCTGCAGGAAGACGAGATCAAAGAACTTAACCGAATCGTCACCATGTGGCTGGATTTCGCCGAAGACCAAGCCCGTCGCCGCAAACAGGTTTTCATGAAAGACTGGGAGAGCCGCCTCGACGAGTTTCTCGTATTCAACGAGCGCCGCGTTCTCGGCAGAGCAGGCAGCGTAAGTAATAAGGACGCTGAAACCCATGCCCACAAGGAATATCATCAATTCGCCACTCTCCGCCGGGAACACAAGGAACAACTCGGCGCAACGGATTCGATCAAGCAACTGGAAGAGGCGGCGAAGCAGATTGAGGGCAGGAAGAAGGAAGGCGCAGATGAGTAACGCATTCAAGATTCTGGCGATCGATGGGGGCGGTTTCAGGGGAGCATATTCGGCTCATCTACTGAAGCGCATAGAAGCGCAGTTTGGTGTCGACTGGCGAAAGGACTTCGACCTTCTCGCGGGAACCAGCACAGGCTCCATCATTGCTGCTGGCCTAGCCCTTGGAAAGAGTGCTAGTGAGGTCCTTGACACGTACAACCAACACGGATCCGAGATATTCCGCAAGCCTCTGGTCCCACGCTGCGGCTTGTTCGTTAGCAAGTATCCGAAATCCAGCCTACGGAGCGTTCTTGACGGTTTCTTCGGTGACGTCAAGCTTGGGGAGATCGATACGCCGCTGATCATCCCCGCAACTGACATTGGCAACGGATGCGTGCATGTATTCAAGTCCGCATATGATGAGGAATTTGTTCGAGACTCAGAGGTGCGAGTGGCGGACGCTGTGCTTGCCTCGTGCTCTGCCCCTACGTATTTTCCGCCAATGCTCCTGCCTGGGGAGAAGCCTTATCTGCTAGCCGACGGCGGACTGTGGGCGAATAGCCCCTCACTAGTCGCCGTTATCGATGCCAAACGCCGACTCAACGCGAAGCTGGACGATCTGAGAATACTGTCGATCGGAACCGGGCGCGCCAAGCAGTTCTATTCCATCAAGCGCTTCAAGAGGCGCGGCCTCTTCGGTTGGGGACTGGCGACCAGATGGGGGCTGAAGTTCATCCCAATGCTGCTGAATCTTCAATCCGAGACAGCCAACAACATGGTGGGCTTGCTGTTGAACCAAGATCAGATTCTCCGGCTCAATTTCGAATCCGACAAGAGTCTGCCGCTAGATCGCCCCGAGGAATTCGATGATCTAGTCACGCGAGCAGATCGAGAATTCACACATCGCTCAGAAGAGATAAGAACATTCCTGAACAAAGGAGAACAATCATGAAGACGATAGTACTTGAACAGATGGTAGAAGTGCTGGATCTTCCCGATTCAGCATACGAGAAGGCAAAGAATCGCTACGAGGACATTGGGAACTGGCTGGAGAGAGATGAATCCAAGAGTTCTTCGTTCTCTCCGCACATCTTCGGTCAGGGCTCTTTTAGGCTTGGGACAGCGATCAAGCCAGTGAATGACTCGGAAGAATACGATCTAGATCTGGCGTGCAAGCTTCGCGAGGGTGTAACAATGGCGAGCCACTCTCAAGCGGATCTGAAAGGCTTGCTGAGGCATGATATGGAAGCCTACCGCGAGTACAGGGGAATAAGCGCTCCAGTGGAGCCGAAGCATCGCTGCTTGAGACTGGACTATCAGGACGACCTCAGTTTTCACATTGATTTTGTTCCGTGCATTCCGGCAGAAGCGCCCCGCCGCACGCTGATCAAGGAGGCCATGGTGCGAGGAGGCGAGAGCAACGACCTCGCGACGCAGGTTGCGGAACTGGCCGTCGCAATCACGGATGACCGACTGCCCGGCTACAAGCGGATATGTGATGACTGGCTGATAAGCAATCCCGAAGGATATGCGCGATGGTTTGAATCCAGAATGCGCCTTGGTGCGAAGTATCTTCTCACAAGAGCAGAGATGGTCGAAGTCGCACAAATCGACGATCTCCCATACTACCAGTGGAAGACACCACTCCAACATTGCGTTCAACTGCTGAAACGACACAGAGATGAGATGTTTAAGGAGAATCTGGCTTCCAAGCCGATATCTGCCATCATCACCACTCTTGCAGGCAGATCCTATCAGGGCGAAAACGACATTGGTGCTGCGATGGAAACGATTCTGGATCGCATGGACACCTTTATTGGGGCTAACGTGCCTTGCATTCCCAACCCCGCGAATCCTGAAGAGGATTTCGCCGACCGCTGGTCAATGCCGCAGCACAAGAACCTGGAGCTTGAGCGCAATTTTCGGACCTGGCTGACTGCTGCACGAGCAGATTTCGCAACGTTGTCTGCCAGTGATGACGCGTCCTTTGTTGCGAAGCAGGCGACAAGGAAGTTCGCCCTGGCGTTGAATGAATCAAAACTGGAGACTGCACTTGGTCCAATAGCAGCGCCCCATGTGCATGTTCCGAAGGAGCACAAGATCGGTAATGCATCAAAGCCTTGGAGTGCTTCACCAAAGTGAGCGATGAGGAATTTCCTGGTTTGGAGGAATTTTTGAAAGACTATCCGGAGATGAGGATTGCGCCCGTAAGCAATGGCTTATTCATATTGAGGGGCGAGTTCGAGTTCTCGGTGCCAAGAACAAACCTTCCCCCTATTGCCGATTCGTATGCGCTGGAGATTGAAGTGCCGAACAGCTTTCCACAGGTCGCTCCATTGGTCACCGAGACCGACCACAAAATTCCTCGCGACGGCAAGCATCATGTCAATCCTGATCACACGCTTTGTCTCGGTTCACCGCTTCGTTTGCTTTGGAAATTGAAGCGAGCACCCACGCTTGTCGGATTTGCTGAAGAATGTCTTGTTCCCTATCTGTACAGTATCTCGCACAAGCTTCAGTATGGAACATTTCCATTCGGAGAACTTGAGCACGGCAAGCCGGGAGTAATATCCGACTACCTGGACCTGTTTGGGCTCAAGAGCAGAGAGCAGGTACTTCGTGCCCTGGAATTGCTGGGAATGAAGAAACGGCTTGCCAATAAGAAGCCATGTCCCTGCGGATGCGGCAAGCGGCTCGGAGCATGCAGATATCACATCAAGATGGTCGAGCTCAGGGGATTGGCTAGTAGATCGTGGTTTCGTCAGCACTCGGCGGCGCTTGGTTCAGGGAAGTGAGCATGCAGAAGAACGAGAATAGAGCGGGATACAAGAAGACGAAGGTCGGGTGGATACCTGAGGATTGGGAATGTCTGCCATTCACGGATGTTTTCGACCGAGTGGTTGTGCCGCTTGCACCGATTGAAACAGAGACGTATCAAGAGATCGGTGTGCGATCACATGGGAAAGGCATCTTTCACAAGGAACCGGTCACAGGAGCCGACATTGGTTCAAAGCGAGTATTCCATTGTCAGCCTGGTGCTCTCGTTTTCAACATCGTATTCGCATGGGAACAGGCTGTTGCCGTGCTTTCTGAGCAAGAGCGAGGCCTGATTGCCTCGCATCGCTTCCCGATGTACAAGGGCAAGGAAGGACAGGCTTTCGAGCCCTTCTTCCTCTACTTTTTCAAGACTCGTAAAGGCAAGAACGGATTAGGCATCGCGTCACCCGGGGGTGCAGGGAGGAACAAAACGCTCGGACAAAAAGATATGGAGTACCTCTATGTCCCGAAACCAACCAGGTCTGAACAAGTGATGATTGCGGGGGTGCTGGAATGTTGGCATAGGGGAATTAGGAATTTAGAATTGAAAATAGTGAAAAAACGAAATATCAAGAAGGGGCTGATGCAGAGGCTCCTTTCCGGCAAGCAACGTCTCCCGGGGTTTGAAGGGGAGTGGAAGGACGTGCGGTTGGGAGAAGTCTGCTCCATGAAGAGCGGAGAAACCATTACGTCGAAATCAATCTACGACAAAGCTGAGTATCGTTGTTTTGGCGGGAATGGGCTGCGCGGGTTCACGACAACGTTCACCCACGATGGAGCTTTTGTTCTGATAGGCCGACAGGGCGCTCTATGCGGCAATGTTCATCTCGTTTCAGGGAGGTTCTATGCTTCAGAGCATGCAATTGTCGCAACACCCTCAGAGGGAACAAATCCTTTATGGTTTGCGGAATCATTGAGGTTCATGAATCTCAATCGACACACAGAATCATCAGCTCAACCTGGTCTATCCGTTTCAAAGATTTTGCGAATGAACATTGCTGCCCCACCTCCTTCCGAACAGCAGGCCATCGCCTCTGTCCTCTCTGCAAGCGATGAGGAGATCGCGGACCTCGAACGCAAACTGGTCGTATTGAAAGAGCAGAAACGATTCCTGTTGAACAATCTAGTGACGGGCACGATTCGTTTGCCGGAGTTCGTTGGCGCGGCGCAAACAGCCGATACCAAGGGAGATACTGAATGAGTCACCTGTACGAATTGCCCGATTTCGACGAAGCATCGGCTTCGCAGATTCCTGCCTTGCTAGAGATTGTCAATCTCGGATACACATACATCTCGCGCGCGGCAGTTACTGAGATGCGCGAGAGCACATCCCAGTACGTCCTCCGTGATATCGCGTTGAAAGCGCTGCGTAAGATGAATGGCAACAACATCTCGGATAAGAGCATCTGCGACGCGATCTTCGAGGCAGAGAACAGTATCGACATGGGTGGTGGGGTCTTCCGCGCGTCCGAAGAGGTCTTCTCACTGATGCTTGCCGGGCGGTCGGTCTCGGAATTGCTGGACGGCCGGCGTGTGTCGCCGCAGATGAAGTTCATCGATTTCGCGGAACCAACCAGCAACACGTTCCATGTTTGCGCGGAGTTCGAGTTGTCCGAGGGTCATGACCGCCGTCCTGATATCGTCCTGTTCGTGAATGGATTCCCGTTCGCAGTAATAGAGAATAAGAAAGAATCGATCAAGGTGGATGACGCGGTTGCCCAGATGGTGCGTAACCAGGGCCGCAACGAAACCCCCAAATTCTTCCTGTTCCCGCAGATTCTTGTGGCCACAAATGTGCACGAACTCAAGTATGGCACCATGCTGACTCCTGCCCGGTTCTACGCGCATTGGAAGGAAAAGGATGCCGACCCGGAGGCATTCGACGCGGAAGTTTCGGCAGTCATCGACAAGACCGTTGACGAGGGTGTTGTCGGCCAGATTGCAGCCGACCTGATCCGGCAAGACTACACTCAGGCGGCTGATCGCGCTGTCACAGAGCAGGACCGTGGGATTTACAGTCTTCTCCGTCCCGACCGGCTCCTCGACCTGACCCGGAACTTCATTCTCTATGACAATAACGTAAAGAAGATTGCACGCTATCCGCAGTATTTCGCAGTCAAGAAGGCACTGAAACGCTTGAAGACGTTTGACGAGTACGGCAAACGGCAAGGCGGCCTTATCTGGCACACGCAGGGCACAGGTAAGAGCTTGACAATGGTGATGCTGGTCAAGTGCCTAATCGACGATCCAGACATCGTGCTGCCACGAATCGTGGTGGTTACGGACCGGCGCGACCTGGATAAACAGATCAGTGACACGTTTGCGGCCTGCAACATCAAGAAGGATGTGAAACGCACCCGGAGTGCAAAGGAACTACTGCGCCTGATCCGTGAGAAGGATCAGCGGGTGATCACCTCCCTCATTCACAAGTTCGAGGCGTCCAGGGCGATGCGTGACTTCGTGGATTACGATCCGAATGTGTTTATCTTGATCGACGAGGCGCATCGTTCACAGGCGGGCAAGGCGAATATCGAGTTAAACTTGATCCTGCCGAAGGCGTGTCAGATCGGATTCACCGGCACCCCGCTGATGAAGCGGGAGAAATCCAGTGAAAGCAAGTTCGGTGGGATCATTGACGCCTACACGATTTCGGAAGCTGAAGCGGATGGAGTGGTTCTGCCGCTGATCTATCAGCCCCGATTCGTAGAACAGAAGGTTCAGCAGGCGCTCCTGGACAAGTTCTATGACCAGATCACGCAGGATCTGACCGAAGACCAGAAGAAGGATCTGCAGAAGAAGTTCAGCTCGTCTCAGATCGTTGAAGAGACCTCCCAGCGGATTGAGACGATAGCACTGGATATATTGGAACACTACCGGCGATTTCAGAATAGCGGACTCAAGGCCCAGATCGTAGCGCCCTCCAAGTACGCGGCGGTTATGTTCCAGAAGGCCTTTGATCTGCAGGACAATGTGTCTGTCGAGGTAATTATCTCGGACACGGCAGACAAGGAAGAAGATGACAAGCTTCCAGAGCACAAAAGACTCGTCGCTGAGTGGCTGAAGAACGAGAAGCACAAGTACGGCTCATCGCTGGAGATGCGGGAGAAGAACTTGATACGGGATTTCAAGGAAAATCCTGAGGGCGTACGTATGCTGATCGTGGTGGACAAGTTGTTGACCGGCTTTGATGCCCCACGCAATACCTTCCTCTACCTGGCCAAGCAGCTTAAGGATCATAACCTCTTGCAGGCCATCGCGCGTGTAAATCGGCTGTTCGATGGAGATGAAGGACGCGAGGCGAAGGTGAACGGGTTCATCATCGACTACTCGAAGAACGCGAAGAACCTGTATGACGCAATGGAGCTGTTCTCGAACTACGATCCAGAGGACGTTGAGCGCGCCTTGCTGAACTCAGACGAAAAGATCCAGGAACTGGAGCGCGTATATCAGGAGTTGCACTCGATCTTCAATGCGGTGAAGAACAAGCAAGATACCGAAGAATACGTCCGTGTGTTGGAAGAAGATGTCGAAACGCGTGAGCATTTCTATGAACTCGTGAACGAGTTCGTGAAGCAATTCTCCACATGCCAAATGCTCTATGACTTCACGCGTAAGTTTGACGCTGAGAAGCTTCATAGATACCAGGGCGACCTAAAGAGATTTGCTGAGCTGAAGAAGATCCAAAAGATTAAGAACGCGGAAGAAGTCGATTTCTCGAAATACGAGAACCAGATTCGCCGCATTTTGGATAAGTACGTATCCTCGGAATACGTGGTGGAGCTTACCGAGCCACTTCAGATCAGGGAGTCCTCCAAATTCAATGAGTACATAGCGAATACGGAGCGCGGCCTTTCGGACAGGTCAAAAGCCGAGGCCATAGCAGCCCAGACAAAGAAGACAATCAAGGAGAACTACCATCGTGACCCGGAGTTCTACAGACGCTTCAGCGAGAGGATCGAAAGACTCATTGCTGATCTCAAGGATGCAAAGAAAGAGGATCTAAGAGCTCTGCTAGGTCAAGCTCGTGAGTATCAGGAGCATGTGAGCGGCTACGAGGCCGACGATATTCCCGACTTGATTAAGAACAAGAAAGAATATCATCCGTTCTTCCGAAACCTGCAATCAGAGCTGAAAAAAAATCCCGTTCCTCCTGATCGGCTTTGCGAAATGGTCAAAGCCATGGTTGACTTGATCGACCGACAAAAGATTGTTGACTGGCACCGAAACATCGAAGTGGAACGTCAGGTCCGTACGGGGCTTGAAGACTATCTCTTCGATGTAGCCAAGGACGAATACGGCATACTATTGGCCACGAATGAGATCGACAATATTGTCACGCTGGTCTGGAACCTTGCCGTGGAGAATCGGGAGTAGAGAATTGGGAATGAGGAATTCTCCAAGCGAAGCGGAAAAGAAATTCTGTTACCAGAACGTGTCCTTTGATTTTCACTTGATACGGGAAGACAGAAAGACCGTCGCCGTGTCAGTATTGCCTTCACAGGCCGTGGTTGTGAAGGCCCCATTGGAGGCTTCAGATGAGCATATCAACGAGTTTCTGCGCAGGAAATTCCGGTGGGTGCTGAAGCAAAAGCGGTATTTTGCACAGTTCAAGGTGCAAGCGGAGAAACGTTACGTCAGCGGCGAGACGTTTCGATACCGCGGGCGGTCCCACAAGTTGCTGATTCGCAAGAATGGGCATGACGAGCATGTCTTGCTTCAGCATGGAACACTGACAGTATTCACGGCTTTGCCAACGCAACCATCCCATAGCAAGGAGCTTCTTGATACATGGTACCAGGAGAAGGCACACAGGGTCTTTTCCGAACGGCTGTGCGTCTGTTTCTCAATGTTCGGATACGATGAAATGCCTGGATTGATGATAAAGCAGATGACCAGGCGCTGGGGAAGCTATTCTCAAAAGACCAACAGAGTGATTCTGAACCAGGAGCTAATCAAAGCTGCGACGCGGCAGATTGATTACGTGATTATCCACGAGCTGTGCCATGTGATGCACAAGCAGCACAGTCGGACGTTTTACGATTTACTCGCTTCTAAGCTGCCTCAATGGCAGCAACTCAAGACAGAGCTTGAAGTTGGTCTTCTAGGTTGAGCGATTTCTCACTATGTCTTTTGTGAATATTTCGTAGAGTTTGACTTAGCGCTATGCGTGGTAGACGTCTGCGGCGAGAGTTTCAGAGGTTAAGCAGAATTCTCAACCGGTCTTCGATTTTGGCAGGAGCGTCGTGCCGCTCACGGTGCCCCAGCGTTCTCTAAGTCGCTCCCTGGATATCAACCGGACATCCTCGCACTTGACATAGCTCACTTGCTTCACGCCTCCCTCGGGAGGCTGAATCTCAATGTGGAACGGTATGCCCTTGGCTTTGCTGCTCAGCGGAAGGACTACCACCAGTTCCGCTGGCCCTGCGTTGAAGGCATCCACCGAGACCACGAGAGCCGGACGGTGTCCACCCTGCTTGTGCCCCAGGGCTGGGCCTTAGGTCTACGCCCCAGATGTCTCCGCGCGCTGGGTAGGAGGGCATCAGGCGTTTCTCAGATCATCGCCAGACGTAGCATTCCAGGCCTTGCGTTCTGCAATTTCCTCGGCCCATCGGGCATCGTCTTGCCTCAACGTTGCGTACGCTCGGTTCGCTTGGTCAAGGAAAACACGCGGTTTGTAAGCGTCGATGGCGTGATCTAGAACATCCTGAGTCTTTTGGCCCGTCTGCTTTGCAAGCTGGTCTAGATCTCGCTTTGTTTCACGCTTGATCCTCACAGTTGTACTCGGCATGCGAATCCCTCCATCGATCTGCTACGGAATAGTATACAGACGTGTTACAGTTTTGTCTACACGGCTCAGGCTGTTACCCGACTCCACACAAACAAATCATAATCCTTCGCTGCCGAGGGGGCAGAGAAGTGGGGCTGCTGTTCAAGTTGCTGCAGGCCTCTCCTTTCCAAGACCCACCGCCGTTTGAATAACTCGTTGGGAATCTGGCCGGAGCGCTGACTCTGAGG
>Ga0307378_10009724_pt1 | contig 12597 bp, 11 predicted proteins | sample UN1MG_FD_202238 | JGI IMG/M metagenome (GOLD analysis project Ga0307378, IMG submission 202238) | Soil microbial communities from Risofladan, Vaasa, Finland - UN-1 | ecosystem: Environmental > Terrestrial > Soil > Coastal area > Acid sulfate soil | place: Finland: Risofladan, Vaasa | collected...
AAGGTCTGTGTATAGGCGGCAAGGCTCTTGATGTCGCCGACCAGGTAGTGGGCCAGGTCGATAATGTGAGCGCCCAGATCACCGATAGCGCCGCTACCGCATACCTCTTTATCGAGGCGCCAGATTTTCTCCATGTTGTAGTGGGGCATGATCCACTCTTGCAGGTAGACCGCTCGCCAATGGTAGATTTGACCCAAGGCACCACTGTCGATGAGATTTTTAATCTGGCGAATGGCCGGAACGAAACGATAGTTGAAGGCGACCATGTTTTTGACCCCGGCTTTCTCGACGGCGTCTAACATCGTTTTCGACTCTTCAACCGAGCGCGATAGGGGTTTTTCGCAAAGAATGTGTTTGCCGGCCTCGGCCGCAGCGATGCAAGGTTCGGCATGGGTGTCGTTGGGACCGCCGTTGTCGAATAATTGGACCTCGGGGTCTTCGATCTGATCGCGCCAGTCAGTGGTGTATTTGGCATAGCCGAAGCGTTTGGCGGCTTCGGCCACGCCGGCTGGGTTACGGCCGCTGACAGATACCAGCTTAGGCACAGCCACCGGGGGGTACATCATGTAAGGTATTGTCTTGAAGGCGTTGGCATGGGCCTTGCCCATAAAAGCGTAACCCAACATGCCGATACCGACTTCTGGGGCCTCGCCTTCGGAAACCGCCCCGGCCATGGTTGAAAATGAACTTGCTTCGCTCATCATACCCTCCCTTCTTAATCTTTGGATTGGAATGCGGCGTCAAATAAGACGTCAGATGGGGTCAATTGCAGCTCGCGGACCAGTTTCAATGCCTCGGGAGCGCCCTGGTCGCGATTCATACCGTTGTCTTCCCACTCGACTGAATAGGGTCCTGAATAGCCCACGGAGTTTAAAGCCCGGAAAATCCTTTCGAAAGGCACACCGCCCCGGCCTGGGGAAACAAAGTCCCAACCACGGCGATGGTCGCCAAAGTTGAGATGGGAACCCAGGATGCCATTGCGGCCGTTGAGGTTGCGCACTGATTCTTTGACGTGCATGTGATAAATGCGATCAGCGAACTCGTAGACGAAGGCCACTGGATCCAGCATCTGCCAATAGAGATGGCTGGGATCGTAGTTAATGCCGAAGGCTTCGCGATAGCCAATGGCTTCCAAAGTTCTCTGAGTGGTCCAGAAATCGTAGGCAATTTCCGAGGGATGCACTTCCAGGGCAAATTTAACCCCGACTTCATCAAAAACATCCAAAATCGGGTTCCAACGATCGGCGAAGTCCTGGTAGCCATCGGCGATCATCTCCGGGGGCGCCGGCGGGAATAAGGCCACGGTGTGCCATATCTTTGATCCGGTAAAGCCGTTGACAATCTTCACGCCGAACTTGGCCGCTGCCCGGGCCGTATCCATCACTTCCCTGGCCGCACGCTGGTGCACGCCTTCAGGATCACCATCGCCCCAAATACGCGAGGGCAAGATACCCTGGTGGCGCTGGTCGATGGGATGGTCGCAAACAGCCTGGCCAACAAGGTGGGTGCTGATTGCGAAACATTTCAGATTGTACTTGTTGAGGATATCCCAGCGTCCCTGGACGTAACTATCGTCTGCCAGGGCTTTGTCAGTCTCAAAGTGATCGCCCCAACAGGCAATCTCTAGGCCGTCATAGCCAAAGGCGCTGGCCTTCTCCGCCATAACCTCAAAGGGTAAGTCGGCCCATTGGCCGGTAAATAAGGTAACTGGTGTGGACATTTTTTGCTCCTCGTCTTGTTCTTCAATAAGAGAGTGTGGCAACCAACCGCTGTTTGCCTACCTCTCATTTTCCACTGTTAATAATTCTTCCTAATGGCGGTTTTCTGGCCACGGCCAGACAATGAAACGCCATCTCTATCGAGTTAAATAAAATAATCCAAATCAAGCCGGCGCCTTTCCGGGAGGAGTTACCTGGCAACCAGGAATCTCTCGCAGTAAACGCTCCGGCCCGGCCGGGGAATAGACGACAAGTAGTCGCATAGGTTCCCAGCCTGTATTTACAGTTGAATGATAGACATCGGCCGGGACGTAGATGGTCGCGCCGGGCCGGATGGTTACCGGCGGCTGGTCGTCGATCATCTGCTCACCAACGCCCGATATGAGAAAAATGATCTCTTCGCAACCAGGATGATTATGGCGACCGTGGCCTTTACCCGGCTCAAGAATCGCCATGGCAAAGCTTAAGCGCTCGGTGTTGGTTACCAGGGGCTCGCTCAAGACCTTGATCATACCCCAATCAAAGATCAGGGAATCGACATCCTCACCATAGGTTATTGTGCCTGTTCCCATTTTCAGCATGGATACTCCACCTTTGAATTAGAAATCTCTGCAGGTCTCGAACAGGTCCTCATCGCCAGCCGAGGGCTGAGTTAGACCTGCAGGGTTTCCACATGTTTATGTTTTTAAGGACTTAAAAGCCCGAGCCTGGCCTTCTATGGCCGGCTCGGTGGCTAAGCGCTCGATGCTGGAGGCGCCAAAAAAGCCACTGATACCTTCGGTATGGTCTAATATAAATTGAACATCGGCCGGCTCAGCGATAGGACCGCCATGACAGAGCACAATGACATCCGGATTGACTTCCTTGGCCGCGTCATGCATAGCCTGGACCCGGCGGGCGGATTCTTCCAGGGTCAGGGCGCTTTCCGCACCGATAGCCCCCTTGGTCGTTAAGCCCATATGGGGCACCAGCACGTCGGCCCCGGCCGCGGCCATCTTGCGGGCCTCCTCGGGATTGAAGACATAGGGGCAGGTGAGCATATCTAGATGGTTGGCCTCCCGAACCATGGCCACCTCCAGATCGTAGCTCATGCCGGTGGCTTCCAGGTTGGTGCGCATGACTCCGTCGAAGAGGCCAACGGTTGGAAAATTCTGAACGCCGTCGAAACCCATTTCCTTCAGTTGGCGTAAGAAGACGGGCATGAGGCGAAAGGGGTCGGTGCCATTTACCCCGGCCAAGACCATGGTATCTTTGACCACCGGTAACACTTCACCGCCCATCTCGACCACGATGGCGTTCGCGTCACCATAAGACAACAAACCGGCCAGGCTGCCCCGGCCGGCCATGCGATAGCGGCCGGAATTGTAAATAATAATCAGGTCAACACCACCCCGCTCGGCGAACTTGGCCGAGATCCCGGTGCCGGCCCCGGCGCCAATGATGGGGATTCCAGCGGCGATATTGCTTTGCAAGCGGCTGAGTGCTTCTTCCCTGGCTATGAATGGCATTTACTCCTTCCTTGGTGTGAAGATAAGATAAAGCAGCATGGTTTTCGAGCAGAGAGTCTTCTCTATTAGGGCCGGCATCTGAGGATGCCAAACTCCTATTATCTGGCCGGGTCCTTGGCCACACTTACTCCTTTACGAATGTTAACAACTGCCCGGTCACTGCCCGGGCGAATTCATCGTCGTTGATGTTGTTGTCCAATTCGTAGACCGGGATGTCCGGCCGAACATATTCCTTGATTGCCTCAAAGAGGGCCTGGTTGGCTTCGGGCCACCAAAATTCTTTACCCGGTGCGTCCAGCATGGAAACCCCCTTCTGCGGTAAAAAGAAGGCCACAGGCGCTGTTGAGGCGTTAGCCTTTTGGGCCAGGATACGACCCAACTCGGCATTCTCCTCTGGAGAGGTGCGCATCAAGGTGACGTTAGGGTTCCATTGGTAGAAGAGGCGGTCAGCATACCTGGCCGGAACCGTGTCGCGCGCCCAGAAGTTGGCCATATCCAGGCATCCGGGGGCGATTACCTGGGGTACACCGGCCGCGGCGGCCGCATCCATCCGGGCCGGGCCGGCCGATAAGACACCGCCACAAAGTTCATCGGCCCATTCGGTGGTGGTCACGTCTAACACCCCGGCGATGAAGCCGTCGGCGATGAGCCCTTCCATCACGCTGCCGCCCGTACCTGTGGCGTGGAATACTAGGACCTCGTAGCCAGCTTCCTCCAGGATCTCACGACAACGGTCGACCAGGATGGTGGTATTGCCAAACATAGAAGCGGCAATCAGCGGTTTTTCATCAATTTTTGGCGCCTGGGTCTCGACCATGCCGACCATGGCACCGACGGCGTTGGCATAGATACGGGCGCTGATGCGATTCACGCCGGAGATATCAACCACGGCGGGGATCATGACCACATCGCGGGTGCCGACATAAGGGCTGGTATCGGCCGCAGCCAGGGTGCTGACCATGACCTTGGGCACACCAACGGGTAAGGCGCGCATGGCCGAGGTACCGATGATGGTCCCGGCCGAGCCACCCATGCCAAAAACGCCGTCAACCAGGCCCTGGGCATATAAATCAGCAACGATCCTGGCCACTCCGGCCGTCATGACAGCGATAGCGTTGCCGCGATCGGCAATCTCGCGCAATTCCTCCAGGCTGGTACCGCCGGCCGCAGCGACCTGGGCAGCACTGATATCCGGTTCAAAGCCAGGTTCGCCAACGACCCCGGTGTTTATTACCAGGGCGGTATGCCCGCGTCGTTTGATGGATGCCTTAACAAAGGCAAATTCGTGGCCTTTGGTATCAAGCGCGCCGATGACGACAATCGTCTTGGCCATATCTAGGTCCTCGTCTAGGCTTCGTCAGGATCTTAGCCTAATAATTGGCGCAGGAAGGCCAGGCCGTCCACGGCCAGTTCATCCTGGCTCGGGGCCAGGGCACGCCAGATGGCTGCCGCGCGAGCAATGGATTTAACTTTGGCGGTAAATGATTCGATGACCACCGGACCGTCGTAGTTGATATCCTGCAGCGCCTGGGCCACTTCATCCCAGGCGACATTACCGGAGCCCGGCGCTCCACGATCATTTTCACAGGCGTGCAGGTGTACCAGGCGAGGACCGGCGGCCCGGATAGCCTCACCCAGGGATTTCTCCTCGATGTTCATGTGGAACGTATCCAACATGATCTGGCAGGCCGGATGGTTTACCCGATCGACCACTTCAATGACCTGTTCGGCCAAATTAATGAAGCTGGTCTCGAAGCGATTCAGGGGTTCGATGCCCATCTTGACACCGTGATCGGCCGCGTATTCGGACAGGATAGCCAGGTTGTCCACCAGTATGTCCAGGTCGCGGATACGTTCTTCTGGCGGCTGTTGCCAGGTGCGGCCCACGGTGGCATAGATGGGGCCGACCAGGTTGGTGCCTCCCAAAGCCTGGGTAGCCTCTATGGCATCATGAAGGTATTGCATGCCGCTGGCCCGAATGGCCGGGTCTTCGTGGATCAGGTCGCGGTCAGGGCCCATGGCCACACAGGCGCTTACACCCAGGCCATGCTCCTTCACAATAGTCGCGGCCTCGCGGTAATCAAAGCCGCCAATTTCTTCCAAGGGGAACTCGATCCAATCAAAACCGGTTTCTGCCACATGAGGCACCAGATTTTTAATATCTGCATTGGTCAGCGGAGCTACCCAAACCCATGTATTTACGCCAATTTTCATCGTTAAACCTCGCCTAATAGTAAAATTAATAGCAAACGACCGGGACCATAACCCAACCGGTCGACTTAAATCAAACGCGGACGCCAGCGGGGTCAAAGAAATGGAGCCGCTCGCGAACGATGTTAAAACGAACCTGGTCGCCCCGGCGCCACTGGGAAATACCGGCCTGGGTGCTGATCAAGGTTTGTTCGCCGGCCTGGACGTGCAATATCGTTTCCACACCCAATGGTTCGGCTAAGGACACTTCACCTGCGAATTCGCCATCCTGGCCCAGACGAATGTCTTCGGGCCGGACGCCGAGTCGGCATAAATTAGGGACACGATGGTCGACATCGGTTTCCGGTATACGTAGTGGGCTATCGGTAACCTGAAAGAAACCATCGTTCCGTTCGGCGTTCAACAGGTTGATGCGGGGCACACCCACCAACTCGGCCACAAAGACGGTGGCCGGCCGGTCATAGATGTCATGAGGCGAGCCAATCTGAATAATCTGGCCTTCATTGAGCACGGCGATGCGATCGGCCATGGTCAGGGCTTCCGTCTGGTCGTGGGTGACGAACAGCGTGGTGCTATTCTGGGTCTTTTGAATATGTTGTAGCTCGACCCGCAAAGATTCACGGAGCTTGGCATCCAGGTTAGAGAGGGGTTCGTCCATCAAATAAATACGCGGTTGGCGAATGATGGCCCGGCCGATAGAGACCCGCTGCATCTCTCCCCCGGAGAGGTGGGCGGTCTTACGACTGAGCAAGTGATTGATGCGTAAGATCTCGGCCGTGGCTTCAACCCGTTCTTTGATTACCGGCTCAGCCACCTTACGCATGGGCGAACGCAAAGGGAAGGCCAGGTTATCATAGACGGTCATGGTTGGATAAAGGGAATATTGCTGGAAAACAAAGGCCGTATCCCGGTCGGCCGGGGTCATTTCGTCAATAGCCTGGCCGTCAAACAAGATCGAGCCTTCGTCCTGTTTTTCCAGGCCGGCAATAACCCTGAGGGTGGTGGTTTTCCCGGCGCCGGTGGGACCGAGCAGCACAAAAAATTCACCGTCGCCTATCTCAAAGGAAATCTCCTTGAGGGCTGTAGTATAGCTAAAGGTTTTCGTAATGTTCTTTAGTTCAACATCCGCCATTATCAAGCCTCCAGAATTAGTGCGGCTTCACTCTTGGGATCAAAGAATCGCACGCTTTCCGAGTCCAGACTGAAGTGGACCTGGTCGCCCATGTGCAAGCCTAAACCGCGCTGTCCTCGCACATGGACGATCGATTCATTATCACCGTTGAGGGATAGATGTAACATGGTATGGGCGCCATAAAGGTCATCGGCGTACACCTCAGCACCAATATGGTCGGCCCCGTTAATGATGGCCGCCTCCGGCCGGAAGCCAAGGATTACCTGGTCAGTGGGCAGCCCGGTAGCCAAAACCTTCTGCCATTTGTCGGGAACAGGATAGGAGTTGCCGCCTGGTAGGTGAACGGTACCGTCGGCATAGGTCCCGGGAAGAAGATTCATGCCGGGACTGCCGATGAAACGAGCCACAAATAGATTGGCGGGATCGTTATAGACCTCGGCCGGCGTACCAATTTGTCGGATCTCGGCATCGGACATGACAACAATGCGATCGCTCATAGCCATGGCCTCGATCTGGTCATGAGTCACATAAACAGTGGTGGCCTCCTGGTTGATATGCAGGCGCTTGATTTCGGCGCGCATATCCTCCCGAAAATCGGCGTCCAGGGCGCCCAGAGGCTCATCCATGAGAAAGACGGAGGGACGGCGGACCAGGGCTCGAGCCAGGGCCACCCTCTGCCGGTCACCACCGCTGAGGCCACCCGGCCGCAACTCCAGCAGGTGATCAATCCGCAATAACTTGCTGACTTCGCCCAGACGCCTGGTTATGGTCTCCTGGGATTCTTTCTGGGCTTCCAAAGGGAAAATGATATTGCGCCTGACCGACAGATGGGGGTATAGGGCATACAGCTGGAAAACGAAGGCGATGTCCCGATCGCTGGGATGGCGCCAGGTTACATCACGATCATCGATAGAAATATTGCCGGTGGTGACGGCCTCCAGGCCGGAGATCATGCGCAGCGTTGTCGTCTTACCGCAGCCCGACGGACCTAATAAGGTCACGAATTCGCTGTCCTGAACTGTTAAATCCAGGGGTTTAACGGCCTGGAACTCACCAAACCGCTTCTCAACCTGTTCAAGTTTTATAGTTGCCATAATTACCATACACTCATTTATGTTTTAGGCACCGTAGCCACAATACTGTGCGTTAACCATTGCGCAATGCTATTGCACAATACCATTGCACAATACCCTTGCACGTTACTGCCTGATGGCGCCAAAGGTGACGCCGCGCAACAGGTGCTTGCGCAGGAGAAAGGCAATGATGACCACCGGGATTAAGAAGACCAGGGTGCCGGCGGCGATGGCCGACCATTCGATGCCGCCCCGGCCTTGCATGGTGGCGATGGTTGGCGGGGCGGTACGAGCTGTCTCGCTGGTCATCATCAGGGCCAGGGCATATTCGTTCCAGGTAAAGATGAAGGCGAAAACGGTGGTCGCGGCTATACCAGTGGCCGCCTGGGGAAAAACGATTTTCCAGAAGGATTGCCAGCGGCTGTAACCATCGACCATGGCCGCATCCTCGTACTCAGTCGGTATTTCGTCGATGAAACCCTTCAACAACCAGGTGGTCAGGGAGAGGTTGAAAGCGGTATAAAGGACGATCATACCCAGGTGAGTATCATATAAACCAAGCTGGCGGAAGAGCAAGAAGAGCGGGATGGCTACGACGACGGCCGGAAGCATACGGGTACTTAATATGAAAAAGAGCAAGTCACCTTTTCCGGGCATATCAAAACGACTAAAAGCATAAGCAGCGAAGAGCCCCAAACCGACGGCAAATATGGTCGACCCCCCGGCGATGATCAAGGAATTCAACAAGCGGCGGGAGAAGTCGCTAGGACCATTAATTTGTTGGCCGGCCCGGAGGGCAATCCGTTCAAAAAAACCCAGCTCGTCAGCATGGAGCTTGGCTTCTTCCAGGACGGCCGGGGACATCAACGAGCGTTCGGTCATCAGGAAAACATAGCCTTCCAGGGTCGGTTCGAAAAACACCCGCGGGGGTATGTTGACCACCTCAATACGGGATTTGAAAGAGGTGATGAACATCACAAAGATCGGGATCAGGGCGATGAAGGCGAATAAAACAACCAGGGTCGCCCTAACGCCCCTGGTGGCTCGAGCCCGAGGGCTGACTTTATCGACCCGGATAGATTCAGTGACCGGCCGGCCGGGCCCACTTTCTGCAAAGTTCGCCATGGGCTACTCCTCTCCTCTCATTTTATTGAGATATCGAATGTAAAGATTGCTAATAGCAATAATGATGATGAGAATCATATAGGCCAGGGCGCTGGCCTGGCCGGTACGGAATTGGCCTTGAAAGGCCATACGAAAGAGGTTAACGCCGATGACCTCTGTCTGGGTACCGGGTCCGCCGCCGGTCAGGCCCATCACCAGGTCGAAGGATTTATTAAAAGCCTCGATGGTGCGGAAGAGCACCGCGATGAGCATAAGCGGGGCCACCTGGGGCAAAGTGATGCGCCAAAATTGGAACCAGGAACTGGCCCGGTCAATAGCCGCCGCCTCGTAAAGGTAATCGGGGATGGCTTTCAGACCGGAGAGGATGAGCAGCATCACGAAGGGGGTCCACATCCAGACATCCACCAGGATCACGGCAGCCAGGGCCAGGTCGGGTACCACCGCCCCACCAAAGCGGCTGGCCAAAATATCCAGACCCTTGGCCGGGTCACTCATCAAGATGAGATAATTGAAATAGCCAAAGGCGGGTTTGTACATCAACTTCCAAAAAAGGCCGACGACCACCGGGGAGAGCATCATGGGCACCAGGATCAGGGTGGTGATGATACCACTGCCGAAAAAAGATTCCTTGATCATCAAGGCCAGGGCGAAGCCCAGGATCAATTCCAGGCCCACGGAGAGGAGGACATATTTACCAGTGGTAGCAAAGAAACCCCACATATTCTCATCACCCAGCACCTTGGCGAAATTCTCGAAACCAATCCAATGCGGGGCTTGGTTGGCGATGGCTGAATAATCGGTGAAGGACAGGAAGAGACTATATATCAAGGGGAAGATATTGATAACAATGAGCAAAATCAAGGTCGGCCAGATGAAGAGATTGCGGATAGCTTTGTCGCTCATCGTCCGCCGGGGCTTCTTTTGCGGCTCCGGAACGGTGGTGGTGACCGGATGTTCGATCTGGATATCAGTGGACATAGTTCGATTGTCCTCGATGAGTCCCCAGCAGCATTCAGGGATAATGAAGCAGGGATTTCATCACTTGACTGGCATTTGAGATGAAAGGGGAGGCGGCGGAACCACCTCCCCCGTATTGATCAGCGAACTGGTTTACTCAGTAATCAGGCCGGCATCACGCAGAATCACGTCATGTTGCTCGGCAATACTATTCATGGCCTCTTCGGCGGTACCTTCACCCTCGATGATGAAACGGCCGGCTTCGCGTTGAACGACTACGAGCAGCTCACCGAATACTGGCACATTCCAGAAGTCCTTGACGAAGCCCATTGTCTCGGCGAAGGCCGGGTTATAGGGCGTGGCATCCAGGAATTCCTGGGTAGCCAACACATTGGCGTTGCAGCTATAGCCGCCTAAGCGAGCCCATTCCGTCTGAACATCTTCCTGGCCAAACCATTTGATGAAGTCCATGGCGGCCTGCTTGTGGTCATCATCGATGTAATTGACGATGCTCATGCCCTGGCCACCCATGGCCGCGAATTGCTCGCCGCCAGGTCCGGCCGGGTTCACGAAGAAGTCGGTGGAATCGGCAAAGGGGCCCGTATCAGGATTGACCAGAGCGGGCAGGAAGGCGAAGTAGTTCATGGCCATGACAATCTGGCCGGCGTTGTAGGCGTCATTGATCTCTACGAAAAAGGCATTGCTTAGACCAGGTCCCTGGCAGCAGTCGTAGAGATCACGATACATCTGAAGGGAGTCGATGGCCTCGGGTGAATTGACGATCCCAAGGACATTGTTGTTCTCATCCTGCCACGCGCCGCCATAGGAGAACAAGGTGTTCTCGATACCCATGGTCAGAGCATCATAATCAGCCTGGGTGTAGATGCCCACCCCATAAAGATTGTCTTCCGGGCGGGTGAAGAAGTTGGCGATGTCATACAGTTGATCGTAGGTCTCGGGCACGGCCAGAGGATAGCCGTACTCGGCTTCGAAAGCAGCCATCTCGGCGGGATCCTCAAAGAGGTCCTTGCGGTAGGCCCAACCATCAGCGTCACCTTCGGTGGGGAAGCCCCAGTAGGTGCTGGAACCTGTTGGATATTCACCGTAGTAGGTCAGGGTAGCCTCGGTAACCGATTTATCCAGGCCGTTGGAGACCATGAAATCGGTCATGTCCATGTAATGACCCTGGGTTGCGCCCTGGCCCAGCCACTGGCTGTCGCCGACGACCATTTCCCAGCTTGTACCCTTGGCAGCCATTTCCGCAAAGAAGAGGTCGCCAAATGAGCCCCATGGCTCCTGGATGACGTTGACCTTAATGCCGGTCTCGGCCTCGTACATGTTGCCGATTTCCTGGAGGAAGTCGGCCGGTGGCCATTGAGCCCACAAGATGTTTAGCTCGTCAACGGTCGCCATCTCTTCTTCTGGTGTGGCTTCTTCTTCGGCGGGAGCTGCTGCCTCAGTGGGCGCTTCTTCAGCTGCCGGTTCTTCAGTGGCATCGTCGCCACCACAAGCCGCGAGAGCCAAGGCAAAAATCAACAACAGTGAAAACAGTAACTTCTTTGACATTTGTAAATCTCCTTCTTATTCCTTCTCTTAATTGAAGATCCTTATCATCAAGCGAATATTCTTCACAAGCACATTTTTTTCAATCCGATTTCAGGCATCACCTCCTTAGCGGGAGTTTGTAATTAAGAACATTTATCCATAACTTAAGCGGGAAAACAGGCTTTGCCGCAAAATACCAATGTGACTGCGGGTGGCTTCGGCCGCGCCTTCGCCATCACGTTGGACCAGGCGATCAACGATCTGGCGATGTTCGGCCGTACACTCTTTCAGGCGGTTGGGATTGGTTTGGGAATCGATGCTGGCCAGGTGATGGGCGCGGTTGCGCATCTGAATGACGACCTCGGCCAAAAGGCCGTTAGGGCAGGCTTCGGCCACTATCTCGTGAAACCGGGTATCAGTTCGCGACCACATCTGGTGATCATCAATAAGGCAGGCCCGGTCCATAGTATCAATAATCTCGACCAGTTCGCGTAATTCAGATTCGTTTAAAAAATCGGCCGCCAGGCGAACCAATTCCGGTTCGAGCAGCAGGCGCATATGAACAACATTCATCACGGAGCGCACAGAAGGGGAGGCAACAGTGACCGCCCGGCCGGGGATGACCTGGACGAGCCCCTCTTGGGCTAATTGATGCAATGCTTCGCGGACGGGGGTGCGGCTAAGGCCTAGGACTTTTGAGAGGCGGTTTTCGGAAAGGACTTCGCCGGCTTCGAGATCGGCGTGCTGCAATGCGTCTTTCAGACGTTCATAGGCGATCTCTCGCCGGAGTAGATCTGGATTGTCACTGAGCGGTCCAGTCTGGTCGTTAAGATAACGTTCCAATTTATCCATATGACTCTAAAAGCAGCCAGCACAACGACGATAGCCCACCTGTATACAGGCAGTATACCAACATTATACCCATTGCATTTGATATTTCAAGGACCTGGGAAAAATCAGTGCTCTCACCAGAGAAGTTTATCGAATTAGCACCATTGCCGCAGTGATGTTTGTCAGGTTGCGCGGGTGACATTTGTCACCCATGAGCGGTATTGACCTTCAATATTACTAATGGGATTGCCAGCGACTGCTTTATATACTCTTTGTGGCTATTTCCAGGGCTGTAGAACCGGATCGCGTGGCCAGGTAGGCGGACCAATCCTCCTCGGTATCGAGATCAAATTCGATGGTAGGTCTGGAGAGGATGGTGCTATTCATGCCCAAATGTTCTGCTTCGGTCAGGTGCTTGGTAAAGCTGCCTGGTCCATATTGGAAGTTAAAGCCTGTTGGGGGGCTAACCAACAGCGCGTTGGTGCCATCGTTGTTGT
>Ga0307378_10009726_pt1 | contig 12594 bp, 10 predicted proteins | sample UN1MG_FD_202238 | JGI IMG/M metagenome (GOLD analysis project Ga0307378, IMG submission 202238) | Soil microbial communities from Risofladan, Vaasa, Finland - UN-1 | ecosystem: Environmental > Terrestrial > Soil > Coastal area > Acid sulfate soil | place: Finland: Risofladan, Vaasa | collected...
TATCATTTACCTTGTTCACAATTAACCTTAAAAAGAATGCAGCTATGAAAAGAAAACTGCTTTATCAAATCCTATTCATTTTAGTAGTATTTCATTTTAATGGCCTGTACGGCCAGGAGACACACGAGCATGAACATACCCAATCCGGCATGTCATGGTATGAAAAGCAGGAAGAACAGGATCAGGTTCGCATGTACTGGCAGATGCCCAACCGGGTTCTCGATGAGATTGGAGTGGAGTCCGGACAGACCATCGCAGATGTCGGCTGCGGAATAGGTTACTTCTCGATACGGCTGGCCAAAAAAGTCGACAAATCGGGAATCGTGTATGCCAGCGATATCGACCTCGGAGCGCTTGAGTTTCTCAAGCAAAAGACGGAGCAGCAAAACATCCGGAATCTGAAGATTATTCACGGGAAGGAAGACGATCCGCTCCTGCCCGGAGCGGCTATCGATATGTTACTGGTTGTGAACACGATTCATCTCATTGACCGGCCTTCTGAGTATCTGTCGAATCTCAAATCATGTCTAAAGCCTGATGGGCGCGTCGTCATCGTTCAGTGGGATGCGGAGAAGATGGATTCTGAGGCACCGGACTGGTCAGCTGAAGATAGAGAAAAGTATACGCAGCAGTCAACACTCAGGATCATATACGATGCAGGATATGAGGTTGAACGTATCCTGGATTTTCTTCCTATGCAGCTTATCTATATTTGCTGTCCGCTCAAACAATAGAAAAAGATCAAATCAAGAAGATAAATGGAAAAGCCCGTGACCTTGACTCCCAATCCTCGAAAGAAGTTGTGATAAGACAGTCAAAGAAAGGCCTAATTTTAATAGTGTAATCCAAAATAACAATATAAAAGTACATAATGTGAAAAGAAGTACAAAAAATTTTACGAACTACCATATTCCAAATATGGTCCACACCATGATATCTGTTGTTGTTCTCTATTTAGGAGTCGGTGTTTTATCTTTAATAATGGCGCAAAATAATATCATGCCTGATTTAGAGAAACAACCAACTACAATAGTGTCAGTCCATCACACACAGCATTTGAAAGATGACTGGGAATACACATCATTCACTACTGAAGGCTTGGACTCAACAAGATTCAAACTTTTGAAAGATCGTATACAGGATGGTACTTTTAGAAAAATTGATGGTATTGTTGTAGCTAAAAGTGGTAAGATTCTAATCGAAGAATACTTCAATGATTATAATCGGTACAAACTTCATGAAATTCGCTCTGCAACTAAAAGCATTGGTTCTGCATTGCTTGGTATTGCATTCGAAAAGGAATACATCGCAAGTGTTGAAGACAAACTATATTCATATTTCAAGAATGGAGCTACATTTCAGAACATGGATACCCTAAAAAATGAAATCACTCTGGAGCATGTCCTAAATATGACCACAGGACTCGATTCTGATGATATGGATGATTCATCTGCAGGAAATGAAAGTAATGTGCTTCAAGCTGATAATATCATAAGATATATGCTTGATCTCTCTATGGTCAATGAACCAGGTCGTCACTGGGCTTATAGTACAGGAAGTGCCCACTTGATAGGAGCTATAATCGAGAAATCATCAGGTCTTTCTGTCCAGGATTTTGCACAAACCTACTTGTTTGAACCACTAAACATTACTAATTATAAATGGAAAACAACTGGTGGAATAGCTCATACTGGGGGCGGCTTTTGGATGCTACCTATCGATATGGCGAAAATTGGACAACTCTATTTAAACAAAGGTACCTGGCATGGGCTGAAGATAATAGATGAAGATTGGATAAATGAGTCAAGCAAGAGTCATTTACAGGTGACAAAGGATATGGGTTACGGATACATGTGGTGGAAATGGATTTTCTATATAGATGAAAGACCATTCTCTGCATTTTCTGCTCAAGGGAATGGAGAAAATAATATTTTTGTATTTCCAGATTTGGACCTTGTGGTTGTCCTCACCGGAAGTTCATTTGGAGAGGACTATGGTCCTGCACAGACCTCAATGATATTGAGTAAATATATCTTACCAGCTGTAATACAAGATATCGATTCTCATAGAGATGAACCATATATCAGGAATATACCTAAGGCTTTATTTGCTCTTTGCACAATTGTCCTCCTTTCAGCATTTATCTTATGGCCGATTAGATTTATAATTCTAAAGGTTCGATCATGGCGAAAGAGGTATCCAAATGATCAAAGAGAGAAATTATTGCCTGGTATTGCTCGGATAGTGGCATGCTTTAATTCTTTAATAGTTTTGTGTTTAATTGCACTCTTACTTGCAGAGTCCCAACTTTTTACACTCTTAATTAACAGTGCGATGTCTCATCCTCTTGGCATTTTAGAGGTGTTCTTAGGGACTAAGTTCATCACTGTTGTAGCTGTTGTCATGTGGATAATAATGTTCCTCGTGGTGGTTCAATCGGTATTAACAGTGTTGGTCCACAAAAACAAGGTGTGGAACATGTGGCTCAGATTGCACTTCACTGCGATGACTCTTACAACATGTTATTTTATCATTGTTATGCTTTGGTGGGGGTTTGGGAAAATACCTTCTTAGGCCTCAGGTCATAGATATTCCTTATTTTAAGTGGCATAAACGTTGTTAAAATATGAACAAAAGGGTTTTTATGGCATCTGTTTAGACCAGGCTTCACCTGGGATAATATCTGAGATTATTACTACCTGCTATCAGGAGCACAGCAGTTCTGCTTTTTAAATTTCCATCAATTGAGAAAGCTAATCTGATAGCTGGTTATAATAGATTCTATATGATGAGCTGTCAGCAAGCATAACGAATGTGACAAAGCAACACAAATAGATTAATATGAGAAAGAAATATTTAATTTTAATAGGATAAGGATTGACTTTCTTTTTATCTGGAATATGTCACGTTTATAAAACTGAAAGAATAAAAGCTGATACTTGAAATACTGAAAAGACAATTAACCCTCATTGGGCTTTAACTGGGAATATAAATAATTTTTGATTGTTTATTCATCCTGATATAATTAATTTTTCCAAGATGCAAAAATATAGATGCAATGAAAGTCTAGCATAATTGAATCATTTCGGGATTATGCCAATTATGCACAGACAATTTATCTTAAGGAGACAAATCCTTTGAATCAATTGTATAATAACAAAAATAATACTATCGTGGCCTATGACTATGATTTAGAGATAAAATTCCAAGTGGAGAGACTCAAAAGTATACAGGCAGGGACATGTAAACTTTGATTAATGAAAAGGTAAATGAATTGCAGTAGCTCAACAATATTCTACAACTCCTAAGTGATTATATTAACAAATAAAATATAGCAGAATGGCTACAAAATTAACACGAAAATAATTATGAAAATAATAGATTTCCACAAGACGATTGTGCTTATATGTATGGTTTTATTATTCTCAGCTCCACTAGAAAAAAAAACTCCAAAACCAATAAGGAGAATCTGTCCCAATGCAAAAATAGCAAATTGTACGGTTCATGGGGAGCATACCTATTTTCTTGACACAATTATAGTAATAGATAGGAAGCTAACAATTAGGGACTATGAAAAACATGAATATAAAATTCCTATGAGAGATGGAAAAAAACTATTTACACAAGTTTATTCCCCTAAGAAACGGTTGGAAGAATATCCAATTCTAATAACACGTACACCTTATGGCATCGCTCCTTATGGAGAGGATGTGGATCAGTACTTGGACGTGTTAGGCCCATCGAACTATTTTATTAAAGAAGGATTCATCTTTGTGTACCAAGACGTTCGAGGAAGATATATGTCTGAGGGAGATTTTGTTCAAATGAGACCTATACAGCAGCAAACTGATGATTCTATTATTATCGATGAGAGTACAGACCTCTTTGATACGCTAGAGTGGGTCATTAAAAATATATCAAACAATAACGGATGTGTAGGGATGTGGGGGATATCTTATCCTGGAACATACTCTACAATGGCTCTAATAAATGCCCATCCTGCCTTGAAGGCAGTATCACCACAAGCTCCACCTGTTGACTGGTTCATGGGTGATGACTGGCATCATAATGGTGCATTATTTTTATTGCAGTCAGTAAACTGGATGAGAGCAAGCGATTATGAAAGATTTAACCCGACAAATCAATTTAGGGGATGGCACTTTGACTACCCATTTCAAGATTTATATGATTTCTTTTTAGAGATAGGTCCTATTGCAAATATTAATAATGTGCTTTTTAAAAATCATGCGCCATTTTGGAACTATATGATGAAACATGGGAACTATGATGATTTTTGGAAAGAAAGGAATTATTTGCCGTATTTAAGAAATATTAAGCCGGCTGTTATGATAGTGGGTGGGTGGTATGATGCTGAGAATCTTTATGGAGCTTTGAAAACCTATTCAACTATAGAAAAAAATAATCCGGGTATTAATAATACTATTGTTATGGGCCCCTGGTATCATGGAGGCTGGGCATGGTGGGCTGGTAATAAGTTTTTAGGAGATATTTCTTTGTATAGTAAAATCGCAAGAGAATATTACAGTAAAAATGTCGAACTTAGTTTTTTCAATTATTATTTGAAAGACAAAGGAGAACTCAATTTTCCTGAGGCTTTAGTTTTTGATACAGGCCTAAATACATGGCGAACTTTCGATCAATGGCCACCGTTAAACATAGCTAAACAAAACTTATATTTTCAGGCTTCTTTAAACTTGTCCTTTAATTTACCTGTAGATGAAGAAGATGACTCATATGAAGAATATATTAGCGATCCAAACAAACCGATTCCTCATAGCCCAAGATCAATCAATGGTTGGTCATACGATTTTATGCATGACGACCAAAGATTTGCCTCCCGACGACCGGATGTCTTAGTATTTGAAACAGATACTCTTAAGGAGGATATTACTTTTACCGGGCCTATAACTGTTAATCTATATGTTTCAACTACTGGAACTGATGCTGACTGGGTAGTCAAATTAATCGATGTCTACCCCAATGATTTAACACATGAAGGAAATAATATTTCATTATCTGGTTACCAAAGGCTGATTCGAGGTGACGTACTTCGTGGAAAATTTCGTAACAGCTTTGAAAAGCCTGAACCATTTTCACCAGCTAATATCACAGAGATTAGATTTGATTTGACCGATATTAATCATACTTTCATTAAGGGACATAGAATTATGGTTCAAGTGCAGAGCTCTTGGTTTCCCCTTGTCGATAGAAACCCTCAGAAGTTTACTGATATATATAATGCTGATGAAAAGGACTTTCAAAAGGCGACTCATAGAATATATCATTCGAAGAAATATCCATCACATATTACAATAAACAGACTAATAGAATAAAATCAATAGAAAGGGGTATAAACTTTCTCAGAAATCCGATAATAATCCAAAATCAGGAACAGAATGACCTAAAGAAGTAATTGAAATTCTTGAACTCAGTTTGTTCAATTATAGTTTGATAGACAAAGAAAAACTTAATTTTCATGAAGCTTTTGTTTTGCTGAATACTAACAGGAATGGTATTAGATAATTTAAAATTAATAATAAAATCTAAGGGAGGAATTCAATATGAAAGCCTACAGAATTACTTCAAAATGTCTTATAGTATCGATCTTTCTTCTTTACATGACCCTATTGGAAAAGCCAGTCACCTTGACCATAGCTGGCCAGATAATATTGACCACACAACACCGGAGTTAAGTACTTGCTATTTAGTTCTGTATGATGATTGTAATCTGACCGGCCACATATGGTCATTATGTCTGGTTTTTGTATAAAGTGTTCATGGCAATAGTTTTCATTTGAAAATTCGGTTTTGTCTTTCAAGGTATTTAATCAGATATTCCTTTAAAGATTTACCCCTTTTCGGATCAGACTTAAATTCAGTAAGCAGTTCGCTGTCATTAGCGATTATCTCCTGTAGCGTTTTTTTGGTTAAACTAATTACTTTACCGGTATTAATATCCAGTATTCTTTGATCAAGAAAGTACGAGGTAGAAGGCACGGTTCCAATAAATGTTGTTGTTGATCCTCTGTCCTCAAAATAGAGATATTTACCAAGAGATTCTGTTCTGACAAATTCTGTTTTTGGACCCAGCTCCGGATAATTTTCATCTATATATACATTTTCCCCATGATATAATCCGAATACTCTTCCAACAATTTTACCTTTTTCTCTTTCAATATTTAGTCTGAAATAAGGAATCTGACCTGAAGCATTGAGAATTCCATATCCACGCATCTTAGTGGAAATTATATATATATTTTCCCCATCACAAAATCCGAATACTTTTCCAATAGTCTTGCCTTTTTCTTTTTCAATATTTAGTCTGTAGAAAGGTATCTGGCCTGAAGCATTGAGAATTCCATATCCACGCATCTTAGTGGAAATTTGATAATTTAATTCAATTGAGGGCTTGTTTTCCTTAAACTCTTTAAAGTTTTTATAAATGCCGGTATTAAAGAGATTATCATTTTGAAGGTAAATAGCCATAAGAACACAGGCTTTTTCTTCAGTGCCAAAATCAAGAGAAAAATAATATTCTCCTGTTTCATTAACAGTAAATATGTAAGTGGAATAGTTTTCTTCTTGATTGTATTTAGTTTCAAAGTCCTTAAAAGGGAGCTTGCCGTAACCTTCAAGTTTAAAAGATGGAATTGAATGACTTGGATTTAATAGGTATACAGCATATCTATTATCTTTTTCAAGAATCAATGATGCACTGGCATCTGATTTATTGTCTAATTCCTGATGTATTAAATATTCACCTTCGCAATATTTATCTAAAATCTTCTTGTAATTAATTCCGCATTGAGCTAAAGCATTTGCTTGAAGCACAAGTATGATTATAAATATATTAACAGCTTTTTTCATATTTTGAATTTTATAAACATCCTTTCCCTGAAAAAATAATTTTCTTCCCGGTATTTATAATTTTAAGATTCAGATCTGATTGAATTTGATTCAGAATTACTTCAATAGGCTTTTGTTCAAAAGATCCTGAGAACAAACAATATGCAATAGCATCGTTTTCGAGTTCAATTTTTGCATCATAATATTTATCGAGTATGTCCATTACAGTAGCTAAAGGCTGATTGTTGAATATCAGCTTACCTGTTTTCCAGGCTAAATAATTATCATTCTTGTTGATTGAAGCATATACCAGCTTTTGCGATCTGTGAACAGAACAATAGTTCCCCTGAGTTACAAGTAAAGCCAGGCCTTGTTTGTATTTTTCCTCTACTATTTTTATAGCACCCGATGCTACAGAAATATCGGTATTATCTTCATCCGGATAAGATTTAATATTAAAAGAGGCTAATGCTTCTGCAATTACTATGGCATTGTGGGCTTTTACTGTATATTGCTGGCTTCTTAGATTGGAAATTTCTATATATACTTCTCCATTTACTAATATTTTAACCTGCTTTTTGGCAATTCTTGATGGATATTCAATCGAACTGTTTTTATTCAGCCAAACAGAATTGCCATCGGGCAGGCTGAATTCCATTTTCTCTTCTGTCTGGTTATGAACTGAAATAATCTTATCATTTCGATTAAATATAACAAAAAGAGCCACCATTATCAATACAGAGGCAGCAGCGGTCAGGTAATAATATATCCTTCTTACTTTCACCTTTACCGTGAAGTATTGTTTTTCATACTCTGACCAGCCCTTTTTGCTGTTCCACTCAACATTATCAGGTAAATCATTAATCTGGTTTATCCTGTCTTTAAAAAGATCATCAATATTTATATTGTTCCCCACAGCTATTTATTTTTAGTTAAATTTTCCTGTAACATTTTTCTGGCTCTTGTTAAGTATACTCTCGAACTGGCTTCTTTTATATTAAGCAGCTCTGCAATTTCTTTATGGGAATATCCCTCAATAGCGAATAAATTAAAAACTGTTCGTAAATCATTAGGTAATTCTCTGATTAATCTGTAGTAATCTTCTAACATCAGATTGTTATCCGGCATCTCTTCGCTGAACAAAACCGCCGATGAAATGTCATCTAACTCATTATAAGTAAATTTTTGTCGCAGAAAAAGAAGAGCTTCATTAGTAATGATCTTTTTCATCCATCCAATCAGACTTATATCATTCTTATAAATAAATCTATTGATATTATTGAAAATTTTATAAAACCCGGTATTAACTATACTCCCGGCATCTTGTTCGTTATCAACGTATCTGTATGCTAATCTGAACATCTGTACAGAATATTTATTGTAAAATTCTTGCTGAGCTTTCCTTTTATTGCCTTTTATCTGATTAATTAATTCTTCAGTCATACCACTGTTTTTAATATGCTGCCAATATATTAATGCAAAAAATGTCGTAAGCGCTACAAAAATGTTACTTAATTTAAAATTCTTCTGGGAAATATCAGGGATATTTAATAATCCCCAATATAATGACCAGCAGTTAAGTTAAACCATCCGTAGCTTAAGCAAGGATGGTTTGAACGTTTGAGCGTTCGTGACTTCGTACGTTTAACCAACTTACATGCATACATACGAACCTGCGAACCTGCAAACCTACAAACTTACGAACATACGAACCGCCATAAGTTTATTCAATTATCGTGTTCTGACCCGTTCCCCTGGGCCACTTTCAACTGGATGAGCTGTTCGGGTGAAGGTTTTGATCCGATAAATTTTGTAGCTTTTTCGATGAATGCTCTGTCAATCTTGAAAATCCTGAATTCAACCAGTTTATCCGGTGACAGGTCCGGATATCCGGCAGCTTTCATCTCCTCAATAAAAGCTTTGTCGATCTTGAAGATCTTTACTTGGACAATCACATGAACAGACATTCTGTCCCCGAAACCCAAATCCTTGACCTCCGTTAAATAATCACGATCTATATCCTGTGCCTTTAACTGTACAAGTTCATCTGCTGAGATCTCCTTCAAGCCGGAAGACATCATTTCTTTTACATATTCCGGGGTAATACCCATCGCCTTGAACTGGATGAGGCTATTACCTGATAATTTATACCCTGACTTATACATCTCTGCAGCATAGTCTTCATCTATTTTCATGGCAGCAAAAGCTGTAATATCCTCGGCAGAGAGATCCCCGCCTGAAAGCTTTTTCATCCTGGCAATATAATCAGGGTCTATCTTAAGTGCCTTGAAACTAATCAACTTACTCACAGGGATATCCTTAAAACCTGCATCCTGTATCCCCCTGATATAATCAGCTGTAACGTCAAGTGCTACAAGTGCAACAAGATTATCTTCAGACACATCAGTGTATCCGAATTTCTTCAGATTATTGAGATAGTTGATATCAGCATTTTTCAGGGTAAAAAGTAACAATACTTGTAATGACAGGTCTTTGTAACCTGCATCAGCAAATGATTTGATATAGCTTTCGTTTGGAGTAAAGATAAATGTTCCATCCCCCTCTTCTCCGGTAACATCACCGGTCATTATTACCTCGCCACCCGGCTTTTTAATGGAAAAACTTACATTTTTGCCTGTGGTGAAACCTGTTAATTCGGATCTGTCAACAGTCATTGAAAACTGATTATGTGACCTGCCTGTTTTATCCGTGGTCTCAAACTCAATATGCAAACCCTTTTCTCCCGGTTTCATCTTCCAGGTTCCTTCCATCTTTCCAGAACCGGATTGTCCGGACAGGTAATTTGATGACAAGAAAAATACTGCAGCTGCAATAAACGATATTGATAGAATTCTTTTCATGGCGTATGGTTTATTATTAATTAGACTTTTGTATAAAAACCTTCCGGTATCGAAAAGGTTACAAAAGATCTGTTTTCTTTTTGAGTATGATGTTTCCGTTGTAGCTCTTGAATATATATTCAGGACCTCCTTTATTTATGGTACCGGTAACCCAGTCTTCAAGTGAATAGACCAGTGTATTATCAACTTTTGTAACAACTGATTGCCTGTTAACCGGCTTAATATCAAAATCCGACAGTATTTCACCATTTTCACTTCTTAACCTTAACCCTGCATTTACAGATCCCGGTAAAGCAACTTCTATGTCTCCTTCAAAGGAGGTGAACATCATAGGGGAATCAGGATTTACATTCCTGAAAGCGGCTGAGATCTTTCCATAAACAGAGTTTAACACAGCCGATCCCGAAATATTTCCAAGCGAAATATCACCATTGGTATTCTCAACTTCAATTTCCCCGTTTATATTGAATATTTCTACAGTTCCGTTATCAAGAGATTTAAGCTTCAGGGAAAAATTCCGCGGCACTTTAATGTCGAAATCAACTGTCTTACCGGTTGATTTGCAAAAGAGAGTTATTTTATTGCCATTTACTTCCGCTGTAATATCCACGGTTTTCTGCTCGATCCGCCGCATATTGCTGCCGGCCGGTTTTTCCGTATCACTGAACCTTAATGTGCCGGTTGCAAGCAGGACATTACCTTCATATCCTGTAACTTTTATCGAGCCTTTAGGATTCTCAAATACCAGAAGTCCGGGAACCGAATAGGGAGAGAGGTTTATTACAAGCTGTTCGCTCTGGCAGTTGGCTGCCAATGAGATAGCAACAAGTATCAAAGCAGCGGGAAAGTACTTTTTCATCATAGCTGTATCTCCTATAACAAAGCAATCACGGTCTCATTCATCTTACCCCTGACACTGTAGTTCAGGCGTGCATCCTGGAGTACTTTCTGAAATTCGGGCGCAGCACGTTTTTCGTTAAGGGCAAGCATGATGTCAGCAAGCCGAAGCTGCACCAGCGGTGATGTCTGGTTACCTATAGATCCGATCAGGCCGTCACGTACTACCGGTACGGATGAGTACCTTACAAGAGCTTCAAGGGCAAGCAGCCTGACATTATCATTGCTGTCGTGGTTAAGTACTCCTATCAGTCTTTCAATGATCAGGCTGTCGGCCGTTTCAAATTCGCTGACCATATTTACCGCCTTGATCCTTTCGACTGTGGAGCTCTGCTGCATCATTGTCAGGACAAGCGTCTCCTTGAGCTGTTTGATCTCGCCTGAAAGATCAGCAATCTGCCTGTCGCGGGGTGTTGAAGATCCAAACCAGCCGGAAGTGAACCAGCCAAGAAGGAAAAGGGCTATTCCGGCGGCTATTCTCATACCGGGAGTCAGTAAAGAGACAAACGATAGTTTCTTTGTTTTGATCTCCGGTTCACCGAGAAGAGAATTCTTTTTCTCCTCCTCAAGCATTGTATAGAACCTCTTGTCCATCCTCTCTGACGGCCCGGGTGAGGGTGTCTCATCAATAAGCCGGCTGACAGAACGCAGATCTTCAATCTCCTGCCTGCTCATGCCTGATCTTTCCAGTCCGGCGATAATCTCCTTCTCTTCTTCCGGAGATAAGTTACCATGAAGCAGGTCAATTAACTTTTCCCGATGATCTTTCCTTTTCATATATCGTATTTTCCAGTTTCGTATAATTATCCTTCAGCTTTTTCAGAGCTCTGAATATTTTTATCTTCACATTACTTTCAGTTATATTCATAATTTCCGCTATCTCCCTGTATTTCAGACAATCTATCTTACTGAGTACCAGCAATTCCCTTTCATCCGGCTTAAGCCTGCACATTGCCTGCTGAAGCATTTCAAGCTGTTCATTCTTTTCAAGCTCATTATCTTCGTACACGGCTGATTGAGTCGCATACGTCTCAGTCTGATAGGTGTTCACATGCCTTATTTTCCTGTTGTGGTCGATCCCTGTATTATGAGCAATCCTGAAGAGCCATTTTGCAAAATTCCCTTTTCCCGTAAAACTGGTTCTGTACCTGATCACCCTGTAAAAGACCGTATGGACCAGGTCCTCGCTTGCCTGGTTATCACCACAGGTCAGTTTAAAGAAATAGGCATAGAGCGGTCTTTTGTATCTTTCATACAATAAGCCGACCTTGTCGATCTCACCGGCATTTACTGAAACCATCAGGCTTATGTCGTCCAATTCCCCGGAATTTGTTTACTATAATAACTTCTTTGAAGGAGAAAAGTTACAAAAAATCGTGTAATCATGTCGAAGCCCTGCTTTGCGGGGTAAACTCCGCGAAGATCCCGACCGGATCGCAGATCCTGCATACATTTCAACAAGCTCATTGAAGGACTTTCCGTCAAATATATGCTTAATCCCTTTTGTTGTAAAGAGCCAGTCATTAAAGAAGTGTTCAATATCTGCAGAGGAGTTTTCTTTACTGTGACTTATGAAATCATCGAATGTCCCACCAACGGATATATACTTTCTATAGTATGTTCCGATGATCGTATTGAACTGATCTGGCCCGACCAATTCGTAAAAAAGAGCAAATATTACCATCCCCAGGGTGCCAGAGTCTGCAAGTTCGTTCTCCGTAGCCACGAGAACCCGGGGCGAAGGAGGAGCTGTGGCGGACGCGGGGGGTTTATGGAGGCTGTCTGCCGGGGGGTTAAGGAGTCGCCCGGGAGTTTTGCCGGCCAGACATTCTCATTGCGGCCGGCGGCGGCGCAGGGACGCTTTCGGAGCTCGCCTTTGCATGGCAGAGGAACAAACCTTCTTCAACCCTCTTCAACCCCCTTCTACCCTCTTCATCCCGCTTCGGCGGCGGGCGGCGGGGGGGGGGGC
>Ga0307378_10009727_pt1 | contig 12594 bp, 12 predicted proteins | sample UN1MG_FD_202238 | JGI IMG/M metagenome (GOLD analysis project Ga0307378, IMG submission 202238) | Soil microbial communities from Risofladan, Vaasa, Finland - UN-1 | ecosystem: Environmental > Terrestrial > Soil > Coastal area > Acid sulfate soil | place: Finland: Risofladan, Vaasa | collected...
CCACCCCGGCACCGCCCGCCGAGACGGCAGACGCGAACCAGAGTTCGAGCACACCCCGGACATCGCGGGCACCGAGCAACGAGAAGACGGTCACGACCAGGGCGTTGACCACGAATACGGCGGCGCCCGCCTGAACGAAGGCCTGCAATCGATCGCCCCGACGCACGACGACCACCCCGGCCATGCCCCCCAGGAAGATGTACGAGGCGAACTCGAGCGATCCGCCGTTCACCGCGCCACCGACGAGCGCGACCATGGCGATGACGATCGTGGCCACCGATGCATCGAGCAGGACGGCCAACAGGATGGCGATGGCCGCCGTAGGCAGGAAGAACGGCAGGGTCGGACGATCCGCGGTGACTTTCAGCGCCACCGTCGCGCCGACAACGAGCAAGCCGATGAGGATCAGGACGTTGTCGCGGTGCCACAGACCGGGCCGGAACCGCCAGATCCAGGCCAGGAGCATCCCGACGACGAGGACGGCGAGGAGCAGCCAGCCGCCGAAACTCGCGACGTCTGGGAGCGATTCACTGAGCCCGAGCTCATCGATCTTCTCCAGATCTTCGGGTGTCAGCGGCGATCCGTTGCGGACCAGTACCTCACCCTGCCGGATCGTGACGTGGACGGGCGCGACCTCTTCCGCGGCCTTGTCCCGGGCCTGCGCCGTCAACTCGTCGCTGAACGAGGAGTTCGCGACGATGAGCGGGTTGATGATCTCGGCGGCGAGCATCCGCTGGGTCTCATCCAGGCCACCGGCCATCCGACCCGCGATCCGGGTCCGCGTCTCGTCGACTTCCGTATCGCGGAGTTCGGTCCGAAGGCTGGCGTCCAGGACGCGGGCCGCCTCGGTCCGGACCGCCGCCCAGTCAGCGGCACCGAGCTCGGCGAGGGTCGTCCGCGCGGCTTCCGAGAGACTCGGGATGGCCGTCTGCAAGAGCGACTGGCGACCCTCCGGCGTGAGGTCGGCCGCAAACGTCGTGTCGACCCGCACCACGCGCTGCTCGAAGGCGCGTTGCTGGGCCGCTGCCACGGCGATCGCGTTCTCGGTCGTGAAGCTGTACTGGAAGGGCACCGCCGCGCGGGCGGCCGTTTGCGCCGCCTCGGTCTGGACTGAACTGTCGAAATCGATGGCGCGCGGCGCCACGATATCGCCGATCACCAGTTGACCCTCGGTCGCGTCGAGCGGCGGCTGGGGCAGGATGTCGGCCCCCAGGACGACGGTCAGGGCCAGGATGAAGATCCCGGCTGCGATCGCGAGACGCGGGATGTCCCGACGGGTGAAGGTTGTCGCGACGTTGGTCCGCTCGGTCAGCATGCTCTGCTCATCCGGGGCGCCTCAGTGCGCCCCACCGTCGTGCGCGGCCAGATCGGCAGCCGCGAGGGCCTGGACCACGAGCTCGCTGACGCGCTTGCCGTCAGCCCGGCCACGCGTTCGCGGGGTGAGCCAGCTCATCACTTTGCCCATGTCGCGCGGGGAGGCGGCGCCGATCTCAGTGATGCCTTCGTGGACCAGTTCGGCGATTTCGTCCTCGGACAGCGCGGCCGGGAGGTAGCCACCGATGATCTCGATCTCGGCTTCCTCCTTGGCCACGAGGTCCTGGCGACCGCCCGCCCGGAATGCGTCAACGGACTCGCGTCGGGTCTTGACCTCGCGACTCAGGACAGCCAGGAATTCATCGTCGGACAGGGCACGGCCCTGCTTCTTCTCCACGTTGTAGGCGGCACTCGCCACCATCCGGAGGACATCGCGACGCAGCGAATCGCCAGACCGCATGGCGGCGGCGATATCTGTCTGGACGCGATCTTGAAGGGACACCGGTCTGGCACCTCGGGCAGGGCGGTTCACCGTGGTCACGGTGAGCCGTCGATGGGCCCGCGGGGAACAGGGACTGCGGTCGGGCTGGGGCCCGCTCAGCCGACCTGCGTTCGGGCGTTCTTCTTGCGCTTGGCTTCCTTGCGCTTGCGCTTCACCGACGGTTTCTCGTAGTGCTCCCGTCGGCGAGCCTCGGCGAGGATGCCGCTCTGCTGGATCTTCTTGTTGAAGCGACGCAGGGCGCTTTCGAACGTCTCGTTCTCACCCACTCGGACTTCTGCCAATCCCGGTTCACCTCCCCAGGCCATGCGTACGTCGTGCTCATCCAGGTCGCGGCCGACCGGCCCGGATGCTCCTCGAACGAACGACCCGTCCAAGGCTGGCGGAGCATAGCCGAGGCCCTCGAACCGGTCAAACACAGGAACACGGACCATTGACCCTGTCGACCTCGCCGGGGCTGGTCGACCCCGCCAAGTGCCCGGCTGCGTGCGCCCCTCGGAGCCGGCGCGACCTGGCATGAACACGCTTCGCCAGACCGTTCAATCAGCCGGATCCGTCGAAACTCGGAGTCGCCCGAGCTCGGCTCTTCGACATGTGCGCCTCGCTCTTCGACATGTGCGCCTCATAGCCGCGTGGACCCGCACGGAGCCGGCACGCCCCGCGACTATGTGGCCGCATTCTCACTGGTGGAGCGAAATGTCCAAACCCGGGCAGCCACGGACGCTGCGACCGACGATCCGAGCGTGGAAACCAGCAGGACGATGACGAATCCGCGCCCTGAGACCCGGATTTCGGGCCGAAGACCGACCAGAACGATCGGTGGATGAGAATCCCGCCAAGTTGGGGATAGATGCCCAGGCCTCGGCGCTGGCCAAAGAACGATGCTACGGGCCGCGCTCTACGGACGCGCAAATCGAACAGCCCTGCATGGCCGACCCTGATTCGAACGGGTTCGGTCGTTCTTGGGGCTTGACCGAGCGTGGTTATGCGCGGATCGCACCGCCTAGACGCGTCAGGCGAGCCGTGGTGCGTTGGCAGTGGCCATGGCGGGCAGCGGGCGCGACAATAGCGGCCACCGATACTCGATGCCGAGGTCCCGCCCTGGACACGCTGCTTGACCTGCTCGATGAAGCCGTGGCGGCGAATGCCGACAAGGCGGCCCTGAGCCTCCTCCTCGACGACGGATCGACAAAGACCTGGAGTTATCGCGACCTCGATCGGCGCGCCCGGATCGCCGCCTGGCGGCTTCGAGCGTTGGGACTTGCGCCCGGTGACCGGATCCTGACCTGGTCACCTTCGATGCCCGAACTACCAGCGACCTATTTTGGAGCGATGCGCGCGGGGCTCATCTTCGTGCCGCTCGACCTCCGAATGTCGTCCGATGCCGTCGAGGGCGTCGTGGCCGCGTCAGGGGCACGGCATCTCATCCTGGGGACCGGTCGCGACGCGCCCGACCCGCGCGAAGCACGCCTCGACCGATTGCCGACGACGACGGTGGACGCCATCGCTGCCGAACCGGACGGCACGTTCCCAGCCGATTGGGAAGCGCAAGTGGCCGCGTGGCCCTACCCCTCCCCGGCCGACGTGTTCGAGCTCGTTTTCACGTCGGGAACGACCGGGACGCCAAAGGGCGTGATGCTCGCACACGACAACGTCGTCGCCTCGATCGAGACGTTCCATCGGATCATCCCCCGGATGGATCATCGGATCGTCTCGCTCCTGCCGCTATCGCACCTGCTCGAGCAGTCGGTCGGGCTGTACTACGCCTTGTCGGTCGGGGCCGACATCCTGTACGTGCGCAGCCGGAATCCGCGGGTCATCTTCGATTCACTGCGCAAACATCGGGTGACCTCGATGGTCGTGGTCCCCCAGGTCCTCGACCTGTTCTGGAGTGCCATCGAGCGCGAGGTAGCCAAGCGCGGCCGCGAGACCGCGTTCGACCGGTTGCGGGCGATCGCCCGGCACCTGCCGATGAACCTGCGACCGCGCCTTTTCGGGGCCATCCACAAGAGCCTCGGCGGCCACTTCCGACTGTTCCTCTCCGCCGGCGCCTTCCTGCCGCCGGCGCTCCAGCAGGGCTGGGAGGATCTCGGCGTGACCGTCCTGCAGGGCTACGGCGCCACCGAGACCGGGACCGGCAGCAGCACCCGGCTCCATGACCATGGGCTGGGTACCGTCGGAACGCCGCCGGACGGCGTCGAGATGCGCATCGCCGACGACGGCGAGATCCAGTTCCGTGGCCCGACCGTCTTCCGGGGCTACTGGAACGACCCAACCGCGACCGCCGCCGCGTTCACCTCAGACGGCTGGTACCGGACCGGGGACATCGGTCACCTCGACGAGGCCGGGCGACTCGTGTTGTCGGGTCGGAAGAAGGACATCATCGTCCTGCCCAACGGATTCAACGTGTACCCGGAGGACATCGAGAACGCACTGCGCATCGCCGGGATCCGGGATTCGGTGGTGCTCGAGACCCGCCCAGGCCGGATCGAGGCGATCGTGCTTCGTCCCGGTTCCGGGATCGGGCAGCCAGAACCGGCGGACGCAGTCGACCCTGACGCGACTCGGGCGATCATCGACGCCGCGGTCAAGGCGGCCAACGGCAGTCTCGGGCCAAACCAGCGGATCGCCGCCTGGCGGCTCTGGCCCGACGACGATTTTCCGCGGACCCATACGCTCAAGATCAAGCGCACCACGGTCCGCACCTGGGTCGATGTCGACACGCCGCTCCGGGTCGACTGAACTAGTTCGGGACCGGGAACCCGACCCCCACCGCCTCGAGCGCGGTCTGGATCCCGGCCGCCGAATCGTCGCGTGACGCACCAGGCAGCCAGTCGTAGTAGACGACGGTCGAGCCGACCTGGCGGATGATCGTGACCGTGCCCTGTGGCCGCTGGACGCGACCCGGACCGGTCGCCAGCCAGGCTTGCTGCTCGGCGGCCGCCGCAGCGGCCCGGGCCGGATCGGGGAACTCGTAGACGACGACGTAGCCCTTCGTCGGATCGGCCGGGAGGACGACCTGATAGATGGCCCGCGGCGCGTCGGCCAACAACGCGGCCTCGGAGGGTCGGATCACGGACTGGGTATCCGTCAGGATCAGGTTCTGCGTTCCCAGGGCCCGGGCGAGTTCCGCCCGGATCAACCCAACGGCCGGCGTGACGGTCGCGGCCGGCCGGACCGTGGCGACCGGCGCGGACGGCGCAGGTGCCTGCCCAGGATCGCAGCCGACCGCTGCGACGGCCAAGATCACCATGGCCCCGATGAGGCCGGCGATCCGTCTCATCCGGGTGGCCATTCGAAGGCCCGACCACCCATCAGGTGGATGTGCAGATGGTCGACCGTCTGCCCACCCCGGTCGCCCACGTTCGAGACCAGCCGGTAACCGCCGTCCGCGATGCCCGATGAACGAGCCAGATCGGCCGCGACCGCGAACAGCCGGCCGAGCATCGGCCCGTCGTCTTCCGTCAACTCGGCCGCCGAGCCGATGTGCCGGCGTGGGATCAACACGATGTGGGTCGGCGCCCGCGGAGCGATGTCGCGGAAGGCGACCACGAGTTCGTCGTCATGGACCAGGTCCGCCGGGATCGTGCCCGCGGCGATCCCGCAGAACAGGCAGTCCGTTGTCATCACCAGAGGACCGGCTTCGAGCTCATCAGAAACCCGATGGTACCGACTAACCCCGCCATCACGTAGGAGACGTAGCGCTGGCGCTTGGCTCGCTCCAACCAGGTCTGGTCATCGGCGGCGGCGCGCACCCCGACCAGCCGCCGCAGATTCGGTCGCTGGATGAAGAACGCGATGCCGAGGTTGATGAAGTAGATCGTCAACGCGGCGACCAGCCACGGCTGCTCGAACATCGTCGAGCCGAGCGCAGCGATGAGGCCGATCCCGGTCAAGGCGAGACCGAGCCCGATGACGATCGTGCCGTGGGTCTGGGCCCACAGGAGGACGTGCACGACCCGGCTCTCCGACTCGACCGTGGCCCGACGCGCCCGGAGCGCGAACGGCAACAGGATCGAGGGCAGCACGAGCGTCACGGCCAGGATGATATGGGCCGTCAGCAGGATCGGGAACCAAGTCGTCATCGCCAGCGATTGTAGGCCCCGCGGCGCGGAAGCCTGCGGACCGGGACTCAGGCCGACCGAGTCGCCTCCAGGGCGACCCATTCGCCCTCCTCGGATCGACCCGCAACGACCAGTCCGTTCTCCTCGAATGCCGCTCGGACCTCGGCTTCGCGATCGACGAAGATCCCGGACGCGAGTAGCGTCCCGCCGGGTCGGAGTTCGTCGCGCAGCGCCGCGGCAAGCGGGACGAGCACGCCCGCGATCAGGTTGGCCAACACGACGTCAAAGGCCGGTTCGCCGGTGGGCAGGCTGCCGACCCTCGCGCGCAATCGCCGGACAAGGGCATTCCGTCGCGCATTCGCGCTCGTCACCTCGACGGCGATCGGGTCCGTATCCACGCCAAGAGCGGTCGCCGCCCCGAACTTGAGCGCGGCGATCGACAGGATCCCCGAGCCACACCCGACATCGACGACCCGTGCGCCCTCGAGTCGACCGCGATCGGCCAGCGACTCGATCCCGACCAGGCACAGGCGGGTCGTCGGGTGGAGTCCGGTCCCGAAGGCCATCCCGGGATCGAGGGCCAGGACGACATCGCCCGGTTCGCGTCGGTGTCGACGCCAGGTCGGCCGGATGACCAGCCGACGCCCGATCCGCATGACCGGGAAATATGCCTTCCAGGCATCAGCCCAGTCGCTCTCCTCCACGATCCGCGTCTGGAGCTCTCCGATCGGCCGAAGTCCGAACGCCTGGAGGTGGCCAAGCGCCTCTGCGACCTCGGCAACAGCACGATCCGCCGCCGCCCCGTCCCGGGCCGGGAGATAGCCGCGCACGATCGCGGGGCGGGTCGGGTCGACCCTGGCGCCCAGGCCTTCGTCGACCAGGTCGAATGCGGGCTCGATCGTGGTCCCGCCTGGGGCCGCTCGGCCGAGGATCTCACTGACCGCTTCGACGGCCTCCACGTCGGCCGCGACCGACAATTCGAGCCAGGCACCCGGGCCGGGGCCGGGTTCGCTCAACCGAGTCCCAGCTTCTCGAGCAGGCCGCCACCGCGGTCGACCGACTCGCCCGCCTCGTCGGCGTAAGCCAGGAGGAGTTCGCGAGCCTTCTTGGACAACTTGGTCGGCACGACCACGTCGACCATGACGTGCAGGTCGCCTCGCTGACCGGCTCGGCGCAGGTGCGGCACGCCCCTGCCGCGCAACCGGATCTCCGTGTTGGGCTGGGTCCCGGGCTTGATCTCGACCTCTTCGGTGCCGTCAACGGTGGGCACCGTGATCTTCGTGCCCAGCGCGGCCTGCACGATCGAGATCGAGGCTTGGTGATAGAGCTCGGTGCCGTCGCGGGTCAGCGACGCGTGGGGCTCGACGTGGACCGCGACATACAGGCTGCCCGGCTGCCCGTTGCGGGGACCGGATTCGCCTTCGTTCGAGAGACGGATCTGGTGGCCCTCATCGATACCGGGCGGGATATTCACCCGGAGCGTCCGCTTGCGTTGCGTGCGGCCGTCGCCGTGGCACGTCTCGCAGGCGGTCTCGACGATCTTGCCCTCCCCCTGACAGCGTGGGCAGGCGCTGACGTTGACCATCTGTCCGAGCATCGTCTGGCGAACCGAGCGGACCTCGCCACGGCCGTCGCAGCGCGGACACGTCGTCGACTCGGTCCCGGGCTTCGCGCCGTCACCATCGCACGTCTCGCAAGGCTGCAGGACGGTGAACTCGAGTTCCTTCTCCGTCCCGTTGACCGCCTCCTCGAACGTGATCCGCAGGTCGTAGCGCAGGTCGGCACCGGGTTGCGGCCGGCCGCGTCGGGCCGAAGCCCCGCCGGCGCCGCCGCCAAAGAACGCATCGAAGATGTCGCTGAACCCGCCAAACCCCTCGAACCCGGCCTGACCTCCGGGGCCCCCTTCGACCCCCGCTCGCCCGAACTGGTCATACCGTGCCCGGCGCTCCGGGTCCGACAGGATCTGGTAAGCCTCGTTGATCTCCTTGAACCGCTCCTGCGCCTCGGCATCCTGGTTGACGTCCGGGTGCCACTGCTGGGCGAGCTTTCGGAAGGCACGCTTGATCTCGGCGTCGCTCGCCTTGCGGTCGACGCCGAGGATCACGTAGAAGTCGCGTTCGGTCGTGGCCATCGGGAGGAGAAGGATACGGGAGGCGGCGCCAGGTGCGGGCGCAGCGGCCGGGCGCGGACCGCGGCGCGGACTCCGACTACCTTCCCCACGCTCCGCGGCCTTCCCCACGCTCCGCGGCCTTCCCCACGCTCCGCGGCGCCTGGCAGACGCGCTTTCCGCACAGCTCAGCGTGGAGCCAGGCGCAAAACGACCATTTCTGTCGTTTCGGGCAAGGTCCGCGAGGGATCTGTCGCAGAAACGCGCCTCAGGGGCACACGGGGCACCGGCACGGGCGGGGCACCGGCACGGGCGGGGCACCGGCACGGGCCGCACCGGCACGGGCCGCGCGGGCACAGGGCCGCGCGGGCCACAGGCGCCCCAGCCGCCTCAGGCACGGCACGGGCACGGACCGGTGGCGCCCCGGCCGCCTCAGGTGCGGGCACGGACCGGCGGCTCAAGCTGCGGGCCGCGGCGCCCGCACGACCATGGCTACTTGAGCAACAGCCTGTCGAGGCGCTTCGAGGTGATCGCCAGCCCGACGATCCCCATCACGGCCAGATAGACCACGTGGACGAGCAGGATCGGCGAGATCGCCCCGATCGTGAGGGAGCGGATGAGATCGACCCCCTGATAGAGCGGCGTGATCCGGACGAATAGCTGGAGCGCCTCCGGGTAGGCGTCGATCGGATAGAACGTCCCGGAGAACAGGAACATCGGCAGGACCACGAGCTGGACCAGGTCGAAGTCCTGCCACGACCGCATGAACGACGTCGCCGCCATCCCGACCGCCCCGAAGGCAAAGCCGACGAGCAGGGCGGCCGGTATCGCCAGGATGACCCACGGAGAGATGAACAGCCCAAGCACGACCATGACGCCCATGAACCCGACGGCGTACAGGCCGCCGCGGATCAGCGCCCAGCCGAGCTCGCCCAGGGCGACGTCGCCGGGCGACAGCGGCGTTGACAGGATCGAGGTGAAGGTCTTGTTGTAGTTGAGCTTGAAGTAGAAGTTGAACGTACTTTCGTTGATCGCCCCGTTCATGGCCGCGCTGGCCAAAAGGGCCGGCGCGATGAACAGCTGGTAGCTGATCAGCTGGCCGTCGGGGCCCGGGATCGTCCCGATGAGTGCGCCCAGCCCGAATCCGATGCCGAGCAGGTAGAAGAGCGGCTCGAAGAACCCGGACAGCAGGATCATCCAGCCGTGCTTGTAGACGTACAGGTTGCGCTCGATCAAACGGGCCGATCGCCGACTGCCCATCGTGAACGCGGGGGCGATCCGCAGCGCCGTCATCAACGGATCAGCCGTCGGTCGAAGTTGCGGATCATCAGGTGGGCGCCGACCGTGGCCAGCGTGACCAGATAGATCACGTGGATCGCCGTCGCGATCGGATCGTCCATGATCGTGCCCAGTGACAGACCGCGAGTCAGGGCCACGCCGTGGAAGAGCGGCGTCAGCCAGGCCAGACCCTGGAGCACGACCGGCAGCGAGCCGATCGGGAAGAACGTTCCCGAGAACAGGAAGAGCGGGGTGATCCCGAAGCGGAAGATGGCCGCAAACTTATTGGGCGTCTTCTGGGTGGCCGCGAACGCCGCGATCGGCCCGGCGAAGGCCAGGCCGGTCAGCACCGCAGCCGGGATGGCCAGCACGATGAGCGGTGATTCGGCTGCACCGAAGATCACGATGACGACCGAGAAGATCGTGGAGATCATGGTCAGCCGAACCGTGATCCAGGCCAGATTGCCGAGCGCGATGTCGCGTGGCGAGATCGGGGTCGCGTACATGGCGTGGAAGACCTTGCTCCAGACCAGCCCACCCATGATCGGGAAGGTGGCCTCGAACGTCGCGGACTGCATGGCGGTCGCGGCCAGCAATCCAGGCGCCAGGAATGCCAGATACGGGACCCCGCCCAGCGCCGCATCGTTGGTCACGTACCCGCCCAGGCCGATCCCCATCGCGGTCAGGAACATCATCGGCGAGATGAACGATGAGAAGATCGACGCCCGGAACGTCCGTCGGTACTGGACGAATCGGTGCTCGAAGACGCGACTGATGGGCGAGCTTGGGCGGGCGAGCGAGGTCATTCGCTCATTCGATCAATGAGCGGCCGGTCAGGCGCAGGAAGACGTCTTCAAGCGATGATCGCCGGACGAGGACCGCCTCGGGTTGCAGTCCGCGGGCGTGGGCGGCGGCCACCACGCTCTCGCCATCGTCGGCGTACAACAGAACCCGATCGGGCAAGTGCTCGATCCGCTCAGCCAGGCCATCGAGCTGACCGTCGAGCGTCTCGGCGATACCCGGCGCGAAACGTAGTTCTGTGACCTCGCGGGTCGAGTACTGCTCGATCAGCGCCCTTGGGCTGCCCTCGGCCACGATCTTGGCCTTGTCCATGACCACGAGGCGATCGCACAGCTGCTCCGCTTCATCCATGTAGTGGGTGGTCAGGACGAGCGTGACACCGCGTTGCTTGAGTCGATACAGGCGGTCCCACAAGAGGTGACGGGCCTGTGGGTCCAGACCGGTCGTTGGCTCGTCGAGAAGCAGCACGGTCGGTTCATTGATGAGCGAGCGGGCGATCGTCAGGCGCCGCTTCATGCCTCCCGACAGCGGTTCGACCTGGTCGTCGGCACGCTCAGTCAGCTGGGCGAAGTCGAGGAGCTCGTCGGCACGACGGCTGACCTCGGCCCGGCTGAGGCCGAAATAGCGGCCGTAGATCGAGAGGTTCTCGCGGACCGTCAGCTCCACATCGAGGGTATCGAGCTGGGGCACCACCCCGAGCCTGGCCCGGATCAGCGGCCCCTGTTTGGCCGGGTCCATGCCCATGACCGTGAGGAGGCCGTTGGTGACCGGCGAGACGCACCCGATCATCCGCATCGTGGAGGTCTTGCCGGCGCCGTTGGGCCCGAGGAATCCGAACGATTCGCCGGGCGCCACGTCGAAATCGATGGCATCGACCGCTGTGAAGCCACCAAACCGCTTGGTCAGTCCGCGGGCATGGATGAGCGAGGGGGTGGGCAGCTCCGACATGAACGCGGAATCCTACTCCAACGACGGAGCAGGCCTCAGTTCGGGGACGATCCCCACGTGCAGAGTCACGATCCCGCCGGACATCGGCTGCCAGCTGACGCTCTCCAGACCCACCTCACGCATGATCTCGGCGATCCGGTCCGGGTCCGGGTAGCCCTTGACGCTCCGGACGAGGTAGCCGTAGGCGCCGCCCTGGCCGGCTACTCGACCGACGATGGGCACGATCTTGTCGAACCAGAACTGCAGCACCCGGGCGACTCGGCTACGCGGTCGGGCGATCTCCAGGCAGACGACTCGGCCGCCTGGCCTGACCGACCGGGCGAGCTCCCCGAACCCCTTGCCGTAATCGGGCAGGTTGCGCATCCCGAAGGCGATCGTCGCCGCGTCGAACGTCCCGTCCTCGGTCGGTAGCGCGAGGGCGTCACCGACGACGAACTCGAGCCCCTCACGACCGTCGAATCGGCGTTTGGCCACACCGATCATGGCCGGTGAGATATCGACGCCCAGGGTGCTACCGCCTGGCTGAGCGCGCTCGTGCAGATCTGCAGCGACCTTACCCGTCCCGGTCGCCACGTCAAGGCTTCGACCGCCGGGTCGGACGCCCGTCAGGTCGACTGCCCGTTTCCGCCAGCGCGGTTCCTGGAACGCCGAGATGACCAGGTTCATCGGGTCGTAGACACGGGCGATCTTGTCGAACATCGCCCGGACCTCGGCCGTCGAGGCCGCGTTCCCACGGTCGGTCGCACGACCGGAAGGCGCGTCGTCGTCGATCGGAGTCATGGTCTGCGGCTCCCCGCTGGATCGCCGGTCAGGGCGGCTCGGATGGCGTCGGCAATGGGGCCGGACTCGGTGATCGGCGAAGCATGCCCCATCCCACGCAGATGGGTCTGCCGTGCGCCCGGGATCCACGCGACCAGCGCGTCCGCGATCGGACGGTAGAACGTTTCACTGGCGTCGCCGGTGAGGATGGTCGTCGGCGTGCGGATGTGACGCAGTCCGTCGGGGTCGAGACCGGCCAGCCGAGCGTCGACGTACGCGCCGGCGCCCTCATCGCCGAGGAACGCCCGGGTGCGGTCCGGGAGGCGCTGCCAGATGTCGTTGCCCGCGACGCCGCGCATGAACGCCTCCGCGGCCGCGGGCGGACCGCCGGTGTCATACGCCTGTTCGGTCGCATCCGCGACGGCTGCGAGCGCTCGCTGAGTCTCGGGCTCGGCGAGGGGCCCGTACGGCGGCTCGTAGGCGATGACCGCCGCCACCCGATCCGGGATCCGGGCGGCGAACTCGAGGGCAACGACCCCGCCGTAGCTGATGCCGACGAAGACGGGCGCGTCGATCTCCTCGGCATCGAGGACGGCGACAAGGTCGTCGAGATGGACCTGCACGTCGAGTGGCGCTGGGTCGGCCAGGCGGCTCGCACCGCTCCCCCGTCGGTCGATGCTGTGCACGGTCAGCTCGTCGGATGCCGCGAGATCGCGGGCCAGGCCGATCATCTGCGCAGCGGTCGACAGCGTTCCATGGAGGAGCACGACGCGCACCGGGCCACTCCCGACGCTCCGCCAGACGATCCGCACGCCATCGGGTCG
>Ga0307378_10009728_pt1 | contig 12594 bp, 8 predicted proteins | sample UN1MG_FD_202238 | JGI IMG/M metagenome (GOLD analysis project Ga0307378, IMG submission 202238) | Soil microbial communities from Risofladan, Vaasa, Finland - UN-1 | ecosystem: Environmental > Terrestrial > Soil > Coastal area > Acid sulfate soil | place: Finland: Risofladan, Vaasa | collected...
TGCGCTCACTGCTGGTACTCGTCACATTGTTGCTGTGAGAGATACAACAACATTAAAACTCTATGTAGATAAAGTTCTCGTTGGCACTTCAGATTCCTTCACTCAAGCCGATTACGACGTTGATAACACTGAAAAATTAATGATCGGTGCGTATGGTCATAAGATTATAGACGAACTGCATATTTATAATCGTGCTATAAGTATGGAAGATATTGGGGTGTTGGAGGGTAGTTATAGTACAACATCTACTTCTACTTGTTCGACGTGTTCAACTTGTTCTACTTATTCTACAGAATCCGGTAGTACGACAACAGAAACAACATCCTCGTCGTCTTCGTGTTCGACTTGTTCAACTTGTTCTACATTATCAACAGCATCAACAACGTGCTCAACCTGTTCAACTTGTTCTACTCTAAGCACACAATCCACATCTTCATCTTCATGCTCAACCTGTTCGACATGCTCAACAATATCTACATTATCAACGACAACATCTTCTTCATCCTCTACTTGTTCGACTTGTTCAACTCTAAGCACAGTATCAACAACATCTTCATCTACCTGCTCGACATGTTCTACTTGTTCAACGATTTCAACTCAATCGACATCCTCATCATCCTGCTCCACATGTTCAACACTTAGTACAGAATCTACAACGGCTTCGACTCAATCAACATCTTCATCATCCTGCTCTACCTGTTCGACACTATCAACTGCTTCGACTCAATCAACAACATCTTCTTCGACATGTTCAACATGCTCAACCTGTTCGACTCTCAGTACGGCTTCAACACAATCAACAACCTCAACCTCCTCTTCTTCAACCTGTTCGACTTGTTCGACTCTTAGTACGGCTTCAACACAATCAACAACATCCTCTTCGACATGCTCGACTTGTTCGACTTGTTCAACTCTAAGCACATTATCTACAACATCCTCTTCTACCTGCTCGACTTCTTCTTCTTGCTCTACTTGTTCAACTCTAAGTACAGCATCAACACAATCAACGACATCTTCTTCTTCATCTTCTACTTGTTCAACTTGTTCAACATTATCAACAGTATCAACGCAATCAACAACATCTTCATCAACCTGTTCAACTTCCTCCTCCTGCTCTACCTGTTCAACATACAGCACACAATCAACACTGTCATCGACATCATCATCTACTACATCAACATATCCTGTTTGTGAATTAGATGATGATTTTGATAACTTAACACATTGGGAAGTAGTAGAGAATTACGGCGGTACGGTTTCTACAGTCGGAAATGAAATGCGCCTTACCATAGAAAACGGCGATAGTAGGATTATTAGAGTAGCCTTTGGTCATCAGATTCTTGCTGGTGATTTTGATGTACAGATCGATATACCTAGTTGGGTAAAAGTAGACAATAAAGAACTCTACGCAATATTTTGTGTAGGTGATAAAACACATAATAGTTACTATTGTATAGGAATAGAAATACAACCACCCGCAGATGCAGAGAATTTTCTAATTGTATACCAAGAGGGCGGCGGTGGCGATATCGAACTAGATAGAGACGATGACGTAGCCGATATATCAGCTTGTAAATTAAGACTTAAAAGAGTCGGTACAGTGCTTTATGGTTTTTATGATGCCGGTTCTGGTTGGGTAGCAATGACATCTCGTGATATGGGTGTTTATGCTGATGATCTTGTTTATGTGAATTGTATTCTACGAGAACTTGAAAATATCGGTGGGTCAGTTAATTGGGATAATCTCCAGTGGAACTTGGGTATCTGCCCTGATGCTAATGGTTGGACGACAACGAGTACGACAATATCATCTTCATCTACGTGCTCGACCTGCTCGACCTGTTCGACTTGTTCGACCTGCTCAACACTTTCGACGCAATCCACAACATCCTCTTCCACTTGTTCTACCTGTTCAACCTGCTCAACACTTTCAACAGTATCGACAACGTCCTCTTCTACCTGTTCAACGTGCTCTACTTGTAGCACGCTATCAACAGCATCAACCCAGTCTACAACATCATCTTCAATATCATCAACATCATCATCCTGCTCAACGTGTTCAACTTACAGCACACAATCCACAACATCATCAACTTTATCGACAGTTTCAACAACATCATCATCCTCTTCTTCTACCCGTTCAACCACATCTACATTGTCAACTACCTCTTCTTCATCATCAACTTACTCTACGGCATCCACATTGTCAACTACGTCCTCAACAGCATCAACATCATCTTCATCGTGCTCGACATGTTCAACTCTCTCTACCGCGTCAACAGCATCAACAACTTCATCATCTTCATCTTCAACATGCTCAACGCTGTCAACTATATCAACATCCTCCTCTTCATCTTCAACATGCTCTACATTATCCACTACAGCTTCAACATCGTCTACATCGTCTACATCGACGTGTTCAACTATAAGTACGATATCGACAGCATCAACATCGTCATCTACTTGTTCTTCATCATCAACGTGCTCATCCGAATTAACAACATCATCATCGTCTTCCTGCTCAACTTTATCAACAACGTCATCATGTTCTACACTATCAACTACATCGTCTAGTAGTAGTACGTGTTCGACTATTTCAACTATCTCAACAACGTCTTCTTCACACTCATCCACTTGTTCTTCTTGTTCAACTTGTTCTACGCTGTCAACGTTATCAACAACTTCTTCATCATCCTCATCATCCTGTTCAACGCAATCAACAATATCCACCGCATCTACCATATCAACGACATCTTCTTCATCGTCGTCCTCCTGTTCAACTATAAGTACACTTTCAACTACATCATCTACGTTATCATCGTCTTCATCATCGTCATCTTGTTCGACATTATCAACCGCTTCTACATCTTCTTCTAGTTGCTCGACATCCTCTACGCAATCAACAGAGTCAATAACATCTACCAGTACTACCGTATCTACACAATCTACTTCTTCATCGTCTTCATCTACATGTTCAACGATTTCTACCTTATCAACAACTTCCTCTTCATCGTCAACCTGTTCTACGGCCTCTACATTATCTACATCGTCGTCATCATCTACATCATCTTCGTCATCGACATACACAACTATGACTACTTGGTCATGCTCATCCACATCCTCATCCACATGTTCAACCGTCTCTACCGTATCAACAGCATCTACGACACATACAACAGCATCGACATGGTCCTGCTCATCCACTACCTGTTCAACTACAGCATCGACCATATCGACACTGTCAACGACGTCTTCATCTACTACTTCATCGTGCTCAACATGCTCAACATGCTCTACTATCTCAACTGAATCGACAACATCATCTTCATCCTCCACATGTTCTACACTTTCGACATCATCTACTTGCTCAACCTGCTCAACATGCTCTTCGTCAATGACATCGACATCAACATCAACATCATCAACACACTCAACAACAACGACATCACCACCGGACTACAATAAAACAATACGTGAACTTGTAATAGATGAAGTAGAAAGAAAAGTAAAAGAGATATCTAAAGCTAATGGGTACCGAAACGACATAGCTAATGTTCATGTTGGTTATAAGTTCTGGCAAACACAGGATCTCAATGCCATATCTATTATGCCGCAACCCGACGATCCTACATACTTAACCGGTGTAAGGTCCAACGTCATGGCAATGGCAATCATCGGATTCGCTGAATATAATCCATTAACGCAAGAGCCGGATGAAGCTTCGGAACCACTACTAGCCGACCTAAAACATAATATCTTGGGCTCTACATTTTCTGTGCAGTTTGTTAACGGCTCACAAGAACCGAGTCAAGGCGATTTGCTCTATGGCGCAACGTCTAACACCTCTGTGAGAGTCATGAGGGTAAATCATACTACAGGGTCGTGGGCCCTGGGAAATGCCGGTGGAACTTTACGAATACGCGACATGCGTAGATTCTTATCGCATACCGAATACCTTAAAAACGCTGCGGGAGTAGTAATAGCGAAAGCTAAATTGATAACCGTTGAGCCCCGCTTCGGCGGTTATGTCTCAAACGTAGAATACATCACAGGTGGGATAGAGGGTTATCCGGAAGTAGGTGAGACGCTAATAGCTGTAAATCTTTCGGTTAAATTTACTTACATGACAATGAACGATAACCCTTATCTTGAACCCTAAATAGGAGGTAGAAAAATGCAAGCTAATACCGCTGAAAACGGAGCGCTGTTTTACGAAGCAGCGCAAGCAGTTACAGCAATGACGGCGTTGACTGATTCCGGAGATCATCAACTCTACACGTCTGCTGTGACTCTCTGGTCTGATCGATCCGGATATTCGCCGGTTGTTCGACCTGATGGATTAATCTCCGGAGGTGTTGTTATTCCGGAAGCGGCAGGTCCGGACAATGATGAAATAGATGTAAGTGCCGGTACTGCTTACTTGGTTGGTGTTTCTACTGATGTTATTGCCGTATCCGGTGCTGGATCACTTGTCTGTACAAGGACCGCCGACGCCGCGAACAAATGCATTATCACGTCAGTCATCATCACCGCTGCCGGTGCTTACGACGTATTGCAAGGTACTAAAGGCGCGGCATTATCTACAACTCGCGGTGCTGCCGGTGGTCCTCCATTACTCACTGTTGGTGTTGTTGAAGTTGCCCAGGTTAAATACACATCAGAAGCCGTCGGTGCTGTTCTGGCATCTGAGATTTTTCAAGTCCCCGGAGTTAGTCAGGAACGATATGATTATCCTCTCTGGGAAACCTATTTTGGTCGAAATCAAGCCAATGATATCCCCGGCGGCTGTATTAAACTCCTTGCCGCCATTACTGCTGATCACGTAGGGCCGGTTACAAAGGCCATTTACGCCTCTTACGCCGAACCTTCTTTCGCTGAAAATCGTCCCGTGTCAGACTTCGTACCTCCAACAAACGCCCATAGCGTGTCATCGAAACAAGTTTACAGTGGTACTATCGGTGCCCGGTCTTCTTCATTGAACCAAGGATCATTCTCCGCTTATCTGTCCAATGGTGTTAACGACGCGCTTATGAGGCTGAAAGACGAAATCCTTTGGTTTCAATTCTTTCCGGATCGATACAAGTCGCCTTACGTTTTAACCCAAGGTAAACTCGGGGTTGTTCCTTCTTATCCCGCGGATGATTCAATAACTGCTGCATGTACGATATCCGCTGCTGAAGGCGCGGTATTTGTAGATGCTTAATGCTTAATGTTTAACAAGGAGAGTAAGTCATGGCCTTTGATTTGAAGAAATTCCAAGGCGCGGCTTTTCATCCTAGAGAAGATATCGTGGAGGTTAAAGACCTCCACGAGTTCTTCCCTGAAGGGGAAGAGTGCGTTATTAAAGTACGTGGATTAAACGGTGAGGAACTTGCCATGGTTCACGAAGCTCTTAGTAAGAACAAAAACATATCAAGATTAGTAGACGGTTTACTATCAACACAATCGTTGGAAATGCTTGCCGCTGTTCAAGAAGCAATCGGAGTCACAGATAAGACTCCGAATGAAATAGCTAAACGATTAGAGATGCTTGTAATCGCCAGCGTAAAACCAAAGTTCACCATGGATGTGGCTGTGAAATTTTGCCGTGTATATCCGATTGAGTTTTACGCGGTCACAAACAAGATTACGCAATTAACCGGTCAAGGCATGTCGTTGGGAAAATCCAAACCCTCTGGAACGACCCCGAAGTCAAAGCAAGCTTAGGGTTGGCGTGGAAATGGAATATGCCGATGTTTAAAGTACGACCTGACTTGTTTCCGGAAGGGTATTTGACAACGACAGAGATAATTCTTTGGGGTAGATATGTTGAATCATTGCAGAAGAAGAAACCTAAAAGGATAGCTTAATGGCTAATATAGTACGGACAGTAGAAATTTTATTTAGCGCGAAAGATTCAATGTCTATGAAGCTCACTGCTATTAATCAGAGTTTGGAGTTATTGAAGAAGACGGTACAGACTATTATGGCTCCACTTGAACAGTTAGGCGATGCTATCTTAAATTTAGACGGTAGAATCGCCGGCTACGCGTCTACTCTTGGAACAGACGTAGTTGATGCGTCAATGAGCTTAGAGTCCGTAATGATCGATTTAAAACGATTATTAGGGGAGCAGTCTGAGCAATTTGATGAACTCATTCAAAGCAGTCGTGATTTATCCCGAGAATTTGGTGTTGCTCTTGATGATGTAATTCAATCCGTTATTGAATTTAAACGCGCTAACTTCGATGCTAAAGAGTCTTTAGATCTTACTCGTGAGGCACTAACTCTTGTCCGTGTGGGGTTTGTCGATATGGGTACGGCTACGGAATCATTAGTCAAGATCCTTAAAGGTTTTGGTGCCGGAGCCGAAAAAGCCAATGAAATTGTTGATATCTTATCCATTACGTCGAACACTTACGCAACTAACGTTGAGAAGCTGGCTATCGGTATGGCTGAACTTGCTCCAATCGCATCTAAGGTTGGTTTTTCTATGGCTGAAACTGCCGGGCTTGCAACTAAAGTTATCGAGGTATTTCAGTCCGGTGAAGAAGCTGCAACGGCATTAAAAACCGGTTTTACACGTTTAGCCACCGGTTCCGCTCAAGTTCAAAAGGCCTATGATAAGTTAAAAATATCCGGCGAAGACGCTAATGGTATGCTGAAAGATGGAAAGACTATGCTTGGTGAAATCGCCGGGGCCATGGGTAGATTTACCGAAGCTGAACAAGTACAGATATCTGCTTGGTTGGTCGGTAATCGTCAAGCTCAGAAGATGGTCGATATCTTTACTGATTATGATAAGGTAATCGAGATAGGCATAAAGGCCTTAAGCGATAGGCAGTACGCGGAGAAACAATTAGCGGAAGTAATGAAGAGTACATTATTCCAATTGGACAAACTACAAACCGGTTGGCAGGAATTAAAAGCTGCCATGGGTGATGACTTTTTACCCATTGTTAGCTTGGTACTCCAGGGTATTCATGCGATAGAGACGGCATTAACCGATACTGTGAAATCAGGAGCGTTGAAAGAGGTAGCCGATCAATTAGTCAAATACGGCGAGTTAATAAAATCATACTTAGACGATATAGCTACTGCAATCCCGGAAGCTTTAAGGAATGTTGATTTAAAACCATTATTAGATTCTTGGGATAGCGTAGCAGATACATTGAGTAAGATATTTGATACAGCTAAAATTGATAACGCTGATGATTTAGCGGACAAAATACAGACTTTAGTTAACGCTATGGTACTGTTGGTTAATGTTACTAACGGTATGATAAAACCATGGACGGATCTCGCAAACAAATTACTAGAGACAATACCTATTCTAGGTGAAGTTGACAGTGAAATAGCTCAGAAGTTTGGTAATATACTAGGCCATGTACAGATGATACAACATATGGGCTGGATCTGGTACGGTGTTTATCGGGCTATGGGTGATGATGTTGAAACTTTCCAGGATAGAGCTGCTGCTGTTGCGGATAAAGTGGCTAAAAAGCAGCAAGAAGAAGTTGTACATTTAGCTAAAAAACAAGAAGCATGGGATTCCGTGTTGGCGTATATCGAAGCTGTAATAAATACGTTCTCGGATGGGTTGGATGAGAACGGCGATAAGATGCTTGATTGGACCGCAAGACACAGAGAATCGTTAAAAAAACTAGAAGAAGCTCAGACAAGATACATTGAAATGACCAAAGATGGTGTAGGTGATTACACTAGAGCTTTACAACAACAGAGAACAGCTAATGAAGAGACAGCAGAGAGTATTACATGGGTAAGTACGGAAGGTGAAAAACTTGCTCTTACGATAGAAGAGTTAGCTTCAGAAATCAACGATATGCCTGTCGGTAAAGAAATTGATATTAGAACTGAACGCCCTATACCGGAATTAAAAAAAGAACTTGAAGAGTTTGGTATTGAGATAATAGAACTACCGGGTGAGAAAATTATAGCCATTAAAACGGAAATGGATGAAATGTCTTGGGCTGAACTGGAGTCGCTGTATAATGCTAAACTCGCAACTCTCCATAAATCAGTAGATATAGTATTAGAGTTAGATTTAGATGAAATAGATAGAATATCAACTGTGTTAAAAACGGAACTTCCGGAGGAACAACGCATAAAGATTGCCATGGACGGTGTTGATGCTGTAATGGAAGAGCTGCTTAGAATTAAAACAGAACTATCTGAGGTCGAACAGACTAAAGAAGTAAAAATGATTTTAGCTCAGGTAGAGGAATTTCTTACAGAGCTAAGTAGAATCTGGAAAGCTTTAGATGAAGGCCCGGATGAGCACAATATAAAGATCCTTTTAAAAGACTTTCAAACTGTAATGAGTCAGTTAAAACAATTACAAGATACTTTAGATGCTACGCCGACTGAGAAAGTAATAGAGATAAAGGTTAAAGGCGGTGCGGAAGCTAAAGCAACGTTCGATGGTCTTAACGTTATAATTAAAGAGATGCCCGGAGAAGTAAATGTAGAAGTTAAAGCGGAAGTCGATAAGGGCTCTTTTGAAGCTATAACAAAACGAATAGATGTATTGTCTAAAGACGCTAATGATAAATTAAAAATAAAAGCACAGCTCGATACCGCACAATTTCAAGCCGCTGCCGATACCATGATCGCGCAGATAAACGCGGATGCGAGTAAAGCAATAGCAGTGATAGATGGTCTTACACAATCCATAGGTAGATTAAGTGATAACGTCGCCGGTATGTTCAATAGTCTCGCAGATATGTATAACCGTATTATAGATTTAGGTGAGAAGGAAGCAGAGGTATTTGAAGAGACTATGCAGACGTTGGAAGAGACTATGCAGATGTTGGATGAGCTTAAGAGTGAAATCGAAGCGACTATCGGTGTTATGGATGATTATCTTGATAAAGTAAGAGAAATTACTGACGCTATAGATGATCAAGAAGATAGCATAAACGCTTTGGAAAACGAATTAGCTCAGTATGAACGAGCAGTAGATAGATTGGAAAGCGGTATTAGTACGGAGGGCATGGAAAAAGATTTAGATCGCGTGCGTAAAGAAATTAAATCAACAGAGGAAGCACTAAATAAACTATACGCCATGCCATATTCGCCGGAAAACGAAGCTAAAATCAATGCGTTAGAGCGTAAACTAGAAACACTAAAACGCGAAGAGGAAATACTTCAAAAAAGTATAGACGATAGCGAGGCGGCTAGGGAAGAGTTTGAGAAGAAAATCTTAGATTTAAAGAAGGAAATATGGTTGAAGCAAAAAGAAATTAATGATCTAGCCGGTGACTTACCGGATATGATAAATGACGCCGCTAATGAGTGGGATAGTTGGATGAATAGTGTCGAAGAGATGAAGAGACGATTTAGAGAACTCTACGACATGAAGCTAATTAGCGAAGCTGAGTATAATGCCGCGATGAAATACCTAGATGGGCTAGAGCAACAAATTATGGAGTTCTTAGGTGAACTCGATGCCATGGGTATTACTGATATAGAGGAACTTCAAAAACAAACAACACAGGCACAGTTAGCGGAGATACGGTTACTTAAAGAAGAAATAATGGCTCAGACTGAGATATTACAGAGCTATTTAGATGAACAGATGAGTCTTCAGACTGATTTAATTCATAAGCAAATGCAGTTAGTTGATGCTCAAATTGAACAAATAGAAGCAAGGACGGAGATGATGAAGTCCGGTGATAGTATGATAAAGATTCAAGCGGATGGGCTCGAACCGGAGCTTGAAGCTTTTATGTGGAAGATCCTTGAAAACCTTCAGGTCCAGGCCAACGCGGAATTCAGTGAATTCCTTATCGGCTTACGTGGTCTAAATCTAACAACAACAACGGGGTCAATATAATGGGTATGATGAAATTAGTAATAACGACTGTGAATTACGATCGTAATAGCCCGTTAATGTTAAACGTTGATATGCGTGACTCTGAATTAGATGTATTGACGAGAAGAGTTAATCGTACTGCTACGTTAGATACCGGGGGCGTGATAGATGACCATGGATTCTCACAGACTGATAGGAATTTAGTGTTTAGGGTAAGTGATGCGACGCCGAGCGATGTTGTTAAACTAAAATATTTCCTTCAGAGGTATTCGGAGTTAAGGATATCGTTTAATGAAGGAATCTTTCTTGTTAATTTTAATAAGATGGATAATGATTTCGGCGATGTGGTGTTGACTTTTTTTATCAGTGAAGTTGTTGTGTTGTGCCAGAGATATCCTGTTGTTTATACGACGACATCGAGTGGAACAACAACATCTACTTCTTCTACAACAACAACTGTAGGGTTTGATTGCGAGTATGATGATTTAACCTTTGATGACGCTGATAAATGGAATCTAACAGAAGGAGCAGTGCTCTCAGGTAATAAATTAACATTCAGTCCTAGAGGTAACGCCGCCTACATATATACACCACCTGATGATGTTAATTTTTGTATTGAAATTCGTGTATCTGATTTTGAATGTGACGAACCCTATTCAGGTACCGGACCAATGCTTATTATTCAAATAGATGGTATGAGGCGTAGTTGGTCAACTACATTATTAATCCAACGGGCTCACAGTACCCCATATGTTCAGTATTCTGGTACATCCCAAAAGTATACCAATTCGGGGTCATATATTCCTACTGTTAAGTTAGCATATACATACCACGCCGCTACTTATCGTAAAGTTTATCATTATTCAGGATATTCCGGCCATGCTCAAATACGTATATACCCTATATTTGATTGGTCTGCGAAAGAACATAGATATGCAATAGACATGGAATGGAATCGATACCGCTTAGTATCATACAATCAGAGCATAAGTTATAGCGCCCCCAAAGTTGTAACTACGGTGCCTTCATTGTTTAGGATACAAAGATCAGGCGCTCAGGTAGGTGGTTATTATTATGATGGAGCTGATTGGATATTAGTAGGATCACAAGATTTTGAAACGAAAAACCTTAAAGAACTGCATATAATCGGTGGTACAACTTTCCGTGGTGATGGATCAATAAGTATTGACAGGCTTCGATTTGTTTCGTGCCTTGGTATAGGAAGATTAGCTTGGTGTAATACTGGAACTGATGTTATGACCTCTATGGATCATTGGAAAGTTACCAGCCAATCAGGTGGCGGCACAGCGACAGCGGGGGAAGATAAAGGCCTTGTATTAACTCTTCCTAGTGGAATACAACCCCCAGGATCACCATCTGAGGTTATTATATTACATCAGTATGTAACGGATGCTGTATTAGGTGTCGAAAATGCAACAGAATTTATTGTTGATATAGCTGGAATTACATCTGATAGTGCTGATTTTAATGACAGTGATACCTATACTTACCGTAGTTGTATGTTAAGAATTAAATGGTCAGACCCACTTGTACCAACAAATTATACGCTTGTAGATATAGATAGAGCTGGTACTAATAATGATCCCTCTTCTTGGAGGTGTCGAGTACGAACGTATCATCTTGGAGTAGTAGAGCTTGATATAACTAGGGATTACGACTGTGTGCTTGATCAAGCAGGCGATGCTATGGGTAGGATTAGAATCTTACGAGAGACGTACGATATATATGATTGTGTATCAGTATGGTGGACTCCTTCGATTTCCGAAGATGAAGATAGCGTACCAGATGAGTATGGTGTTTTAAGTAGTGAAGGTAGTACCTGGTTAGAGGTCGCAACTCCAGCACTTACACCGGATGTCTATACGACGTTAATCCATGGTGTAGGTGAGTATAAGGATTTTGAATTAATAGGAATTGCTGGTCAAGACCCTGGTACTATAGTATTAGACGGGCTTACTACTGATGCAGGTTGTCCCGGATGCGATACACCGGCATTGACTCAATGGACAACGACATCAACATCAACAACGACATCGAGCTTTACTACAACGTGTTCGACTTGTTCTACGGCCTCGACATTATCAACAACATCTTCATCATCTTCTTCTTGTTCAACATGCTCCACGCTCTCAACTTTATCTTCATCATCTTCTTCTTGTTCAACACTATCAACAGCAAGCACAGGTTCGACATTTACAACAATATCAACAATATCAACAATATCAACATCGTCTTCTTCTTGTTCAACATCATCAACTGCTTCGACTCTGAGTACGGCATCGACTTCTTCTTCTTCATGCTCAACGTGTTCGACCTGTTCGACATGTTCGACATGCTCAACATGCTCGACTTGTTCCACGCTTTCGACACAATCAACATCCTCATCTTCATGCTCAACTTGTTCAACTTGTTCTACATTATCAACAGCTTCAACATCATCTTCATCCTGCTCTACATGCTCAACTCTGTCAACAGTTTCAACATCATCTTCATCCTGCTCTACATGCTCAACTCTGTCAACGGCTTCTACACTCAGCACTACATCGTCTTCATCTTCATCGTGCTCGACGCTATCAACACATAGCATAACAACAACATCCTGTTCAACACAATCAACACAGTCAACTTCGTCTTCTTCTTGTTCGACTTGTTCAACACTGTCAACACAATCAACACAGTCAACTTCGTCCTCTTCCTGCTCAACTTGTTCTACTTGTTCAACATTAAGCACATTATCAACGGCTTCTACTTCATCTTCT
>Ga0307378_10009729_pt1 | contig 12592 bp, 10 predicted proteins | sample UN1MG_FD_202238 | JGI IMG/M metagenome (GOLD analysis project Ga0307378, IMG submission 202238) | Soil microbial communities from Risofladan, Vaasa, Finland - UN-1 | ecosystem: Environmental > Terrestrial > Soil > Coastal area > Acid sulfate soil | place: Finland: Risofladan, Vaasa | collected...
GGGGCCTCCTCGAATAGGGGACAAGCGCCGTTTCTCCAGAAACGGTGCGTGTCCCCGTTCTTCCGCGGCTTTACCTCAGGGGGCAAAATCGCTATAATAAGGGCTCCCTGAGTGCGGAAGTGGCGGAATTGGCAGACGCGTAAGCCTCAGGAGTTTATGGCCGTAAGGCCTTGAGGGTTCGAGTCCCTCCTTCCGCACCATCTCCCGTTTCCTTGCGGCCGCGAACAGCATGGCGCCCTCCAAGAACGTCCTCCTCATCAACCCCTGGATCTACGACTTCGCCGCCTACGATTTCTGGATGAAGCCGCTCGGGCTGCTCTATGTCGCCTCGCTCATCCGCCGTTTCACCCCGCACTCCGTGTCTTTCGTCGACTGCCTCGACCGCTCCCATCCCGGGCTGAAGAAGCGGCCGGCGATAAAGGCCGACGGCCGGGGCCCCTTCCCGAAGGAAGAAGTGCCAAAACCGGCCGTCCTGCGGGCCGTTCCCCGGAGGTTTTCCCGCTACGGGATCCCGGTCGCGATTTTCGAAGAGGAACTCGCCCGCTCGCCGAAGCCCGACATCGTCCTGCTGACCTCGACCATGACCTACTGGTACCCGGGCGTCCAGGCCGTCGTGGACCTCGTCCGGCGCCGCTTCGGCTCCGTGCCCATCGTCCTCGGCGGGGTCTATGCGACACTTTGCCCCGACCACGCCCGGTCGGAGACCGGGGCGGACCTGATCGTGCCCGGACCCGCGGGGACGGCGCTCTTCGCGGCGCTCGCGGCGGCGCTCGATTCCGGCCCGTCCTCGACCTCCGACTTCCCGGGTCCGGACGACCTGCCCTTTCCCGCCTTTGACCTCCTCCGCGACAAGACTTGGCTCCCTGTCCTTACGTCTCGGGGCTGCCCGTTCCGATGTTCGTACTGCGCCAGCTTCCTCCTCAACGGCGGCTTCGAACAACGGCCGGTGGCGTCCGTCCTTTCTGAAATCCTGAGTAGCCATGCGAGCTTCGGGACGAGACATTTCGCCTTCTACGACGACGCCTTCCTTTCGGGAAAGAAGGGGCACGCCTGGCCCCTTCTCGAGGGGCTTGCCGCCGCGGCCCGCCCCTTGTCGTTCCACACGCCGAACGGCCTTCAACTTCGGGAGGTCGACGGGACGACGGCCCGGCTTCTCCGAGCCGCGGGCGTCCGGTCCCTCTATCTCAGCTTGGAGTCGACCGACGAGGCCCTGATGAAGGAGCGGAGCCCGAAGGCCTCGGCGGAGGACCTGGCCCGCGCCCTGGGCGAACTGGAGCGTGTGGGCTACGAAAGACGGGCCGTCGGCGTCTACCTCATCATGGGCCTTCCCGGGCAGGGAGCGGCCGGCGTCTCGGAGAGTGTCCGCTTCGTCCGCAGTTTGGGAGCGACGCCGCGGGTCGCCTTTTTTTCGCCTATCCCGGGGACTGCGGAGTGGGCGACTCTCGTCCGAAAGGGCGTCCTGGCCGAAGATTCCGACCCCCTCCTCCACAATAAAACCGCCTTCGCCTATCTCAAAAACGACATCTCCGCCCAGGAATTGGCCGCCTTCAAACGTACCTTGGCTTGATACGTTCTCTTGTAAAATCGCTTCCGGAGGACTAATTTAGAAGGCGAGAGGACGAACGCTTCCATGAAACCCATTAGCGATAAAAACCTTCCCGTCGCGGGGGTTTTCCGGGCGCTCGGGCCGGCCCTGTTGCTCCTTGGCTTGGCCGCGGTCTCCGCTTGCCGCCTCTACAACATCGAGAGAAAACTTACGCCGACCCACTCCGAATTCCTGTCCAAGGTCGGCTTTATCATCACCCGCGAGGAACGGAAGATCTTTCTTGAGCTGCCGGATGACGGGAAGGACGCCTTCATCGAGGAGTTCTGGAAACGGCGCGACCCGGACCCCGATACGGAGCGGAACGAGTATCGGGTGGAATACGAGGATCGGCTGGAAAAGGCGGGCGTGCTTTTCCGCGGCGAGGGGCGTCCGGGCTGGCAGACCGACAGGGGCCGGATCTACATCCTTTTCGGCCCACCGCAGGAGCGCCTGACCTACCCCATGGACGCGGCCGGCAACTGCCGCGAAGTCTGGTACTATGGCAGCTTCCCCGTCATTTTCATGGACGACCACTGTTCGGGGAATTTCGTCATGACAGCGATCAACCTGGAGCACCTCCAGGCGCTCAACATCGCCCAGGGCTATTTTCAGAAGACGTTCACGCAGGAGAAGAAATTCTTCGACTACGAGGTGGGCATCCTGAAGATCCGGGCGGAGCAGGGTGTCTACGAGGGGAAGGTCGCCATCGACATCCCTTACGCGACGATCTGGTTCACGTTCAAGGAAGAGCGTTTGGAAACGGCCTTCATCGTCAAGGCCGAGATGTCGGACGAGTCCGGGCGCACCATCTGGCAAGCCCAGGACAGCTTTCCCCTGACGCTCGACGAGCGCGAACTCAAGGAGAATAGGGGCCGGAGGTTCCGGATGGAATTTCCCCTCCTCCTCGACAAGGACGTCGACCGGTTGAAAAGCCAGAAGGTCAGGCTCGAAGTTTCCGTCAAGAACACGACCGAAGGGGAGGAGCTCCGGAAAACGCTGGAGTTCCGGCTAAAATTTTAGGCTGATGTTGAACCGGATAGCCCGCGTCCCCCACAGCGGCAGATAGGTTCCGTAAGTTCCGCTGAGGACGCGCGTGCCCGCGTCGCCGCCCTCGCCCACGGGAGCCCAGGTTCCGCCGTCGTTGAGGTCGAGCATTCCGTACTTGTTCCCGAGCAGGTTGAAGACATCGATCGAAGCCGAGAAAAGGGTCCGGTCGGCCTTCTTGAATTCTTTCTCCAACCGGAAGTCCAGGTTTTTCCAGGACCCGAAACGCCTCGTGCCCGGGCTCTCCAGATAGACGGTGACCGGGGTCGTGTCCGCGCCGTTCGTCCCGGCCCAGCCGGCCGGCGGGATGATGGTCACGGTCCTGGCCCAGGGCGAGCCGCTCTGGGCCTTGAAGAGGAAGCTGAGATAGACGTCCCAGCGGAAGCGCACGGTCCCCGCGAGGCGGGCGACAAGCGGACGGTCTTGGAGGAGGCGGTCGGTCGCGGCGATGTTGATGAACGTGTTGGGCGTCAGGAGGACCGGGGAGTTCCCGGCGCTCCAGCGGGAGGCCGTGTTCGTCGTCCCGGTCGAACGGTTCCAGGCGATAGACCCGAAGAGCTGCCAGTTGTGGGCCATTCTCTTACGGAAGGAAAACTCGAGGGTTCTGTATTTTGCCGTGAGATCGGGAACGTTCTCGATCCTCTCGAAGTAATCGGGCGCCGTGGTCGAGCGGAGATTGAGGGTCACGGGGACGTCGGCATAGCCGCCCGTCCCGGGGACGACGGTCGAGAAGGGGACCCACCAGCCTTGCGGCGCGTCGTCGGCCCGCCACCAGTGGGCTTGCGTCGAGGGGTCGTAGAGGACGTGTCCGATGGCGTTCGCCTGACGCCTCGAGATGTACCTGGCGGAGAGAGTGAAATCGCGGAAAAGTTCCTGTTCCAGGCCGGCGGTCCATTCCTCGGTCACGGGAGCTTTGAGGTTGGGGTCGACGGCCTGTCGGAAAAACTCGCTTCTGTAAACGCGGAAGTCATAGGGCAAGGAAACGAAGGCATCGGCCGTGTCGACAACGCCGTCCCCGCTCTCGTCGTACCAGATGAAATCGTGGGACGCCAGGGGGTCGAGCTGGGCCAGGTCCCGGGCATAGCCGAGCCCGAGATACTCCGGGATCCGGGCGTAGGATCCTTTGAGGAGCGTCATCCCGTTCCCGAGGAGGTCGAAGGTCAGCCCGGCCCGCGGTGAGAGCGTGTTCCAGATGATGGCCTTGTCCCACACCCCGAGGCCGAACTCGCCGTAAATGTTGTAACCCATCTGCGGGCTGATGATCAGGCTCCCCAATTCGCTTGAGATCGCGTTGCCGCTGGCACCTTTGGTGATCGCCGGGAACCTGACCTCGGAGCGGTCGAACCGGAGGCCGCCGGAAAGCGACAGTCGGCTGCCGATCCGCATTGTGTCCTGGGCGAAGAAGCCCAGCCTCTTGAGCTCGCGCCGGACCGACAGCGTGCCTTCCTGTCCGGGGGCGATCCAAAAGCCGATGAGTCCCCAACCGACATCATTGCCCGAGTTCGGGGAAATGGTCCGGCCGTAAGTGTAGGGGCTTCCCGAGGCGTAGTTATAGATGAGGTTGTCGGCCTTCCACACGGACGACGTCGTGTAAACAGTCTCGTACTCGCCGCCCACGGCGAGTTCGTGGGGCATGCCCAGGAGGCTATCCTCGAAACGGGTGATGGACACGGCGGCCTGCATCCGGCTGGCCGCTTCACGGTCGTTCATGGAGCCGCTTCCCCAGCTATGGCCCGTGATGACGTCGTAGTATTGGGGTTTGACGCTCCCCATGTCGTTGAGAAGGAGGGGCTGCTTGTATTTCGAATATCCGATCCCCAGGCTGACCCGCATGTTCTCGTTGACGTTATAGGAGAATCCGCCACGGCCGAGGAAGTCGCCCTCTCCGGTGAGCCCGCGGGTGGCGGATTCGGGCCGGAGCAGTTCGACGTCCTCTGCGAAGACCGGTTGGTCGATGTTGGAGAAGCCAAACTCCAGGACGCCTTTGAACTTGTTGAGGACGCTTATCGAGAGCTTGAACAAGCTGGACCTGTTCCGGTCGGTGAGATCGTAGACGAAGTGGCGGACCCCGAGCGGGTCGGTCCAGTAGCGGAAAGGCGCCTTCTGGTTTTGGGCCCGGTAGCGGAAGTTGGCGAAGAGCCAGGAGATATCCTCGAGCACGGGGCCGCCCAGGGTCAGGGAAAAGTCGTGTTCCCTCTGGCGAGCGGGGACGGCCGCTCCGCCCATCTCGGCGATCTCATCGGCCGACCAGAGTGACTTGGCCAGTCCCTTGCTGGCGTTGGTGTAGGCCAGGCTGCCCTGGAAGGAACGGCCGCCCGGCCTGTGGATGACGTTCACGTAAGCCCCCAGGGCGGGGCCGGCTTCGGCGGTGTGCCCGGCTGTCTCGACGACGACCTGGTCGATGAGATCGACGCTGATCCGGTTCATGGACCGATCGTCCTCGGGATGGGTCACATTGATCTCGTCCTGGATAAAGACGTTGGTCGTGACCGGCAAGCCGTTGACGGAGAAGCGGGTGCTGGGCGCGTTGTCCTCGAAAACGAGCCCGGGGACGATCCCCAGGATGGCCGTGAGATCACGTTTCAAAGGCAGGTGGCTGAGGAGGTCGCTGTCCAGGACGACGGCTTGGCGCGCGGAATCCCGGTCGAGTGTCGAGCCCGGCCGTCCGCCGATCGCTTCATCTTCGAGCTCGGAGGGCTCCAGCTTGAGATCGAGCGTGGCCGTCGCCCCGGCGTTGACGGCCACGTTCTCGACGGTGACCGTTTTGAACCCCGGCATCTCGACGATGACCTTGAAGCGGCCCGGCGGGAGTCCGGCGACGACGAAGCGCCCGGTTTTCGAGGTGATGGAATTCGTGATTCCGAGCATAGCCGGGGAGGATACGTAGAGGTAAGCCCCCAGCACGGGCTGGCCCTGTTTATCGACGATCCGGCCCTTGATGGCGCCGGTCTGGCTGGCCGCGGGAGACGGCAGGCAGAGGACGAGAACGGCCGCGGAGAGGACGAGGGCGGCGAGAATTTTCCTGGTCAAAACGGCCTCCTTGGTCTCGGTCTCCACCAGTCCTTTATATTTTTTTCCTCTGGGGATGTCAAAATAATTAACTCCCGCCGGCCGCGGAACGTTACACTCGGGACTCCGAGGGGAAGGGGCTTCATTTTCTGCTCCCCGCCTTGAGACGGGCCCAGGCGGCCGCGCCGGTGAGGCCGGCGTCGTTGCCCAGGGACGCTTTCTCGATGCGGCAGCCGGCGAAGGAAATGCGGTGGGACCGCCGTCTGGCTTCCTCGACAGCCGGGCCGAGGAGGAATTTTCCGGCCGAAACGACGCCGCCGCCGATGAGGATCTTCTCCGGGTTCAGGAAATTGATGACGATGCCCAGGCCGATGCCCAGGTAATAGGCGCATTTCCTGAAACTCTCGAGCGCGGCCGGGACTCCGGCCTTGGCCAGAAGGTAGACGTCACGGGAGTTGGCGACATCCGTCCGGCCCGTGAGGGCCCGGTAGTTCTTGACGATACTCGGGGCCGAGGCCTCGGTCTCGAGGCAGCCCTGTCCGCCGCAAGGGCAAGGGGCTCCCTCGGGATTGACCGTGATGTGCCCGAGTTCACCGGCGTATCCACCCTCGCCCTCCCAGAGTCTCCCGTCGAGGATGATCCCTGAGCCGATGCCGGTCCCGATGGTCAGCAGGACCAGGCTCTGGGCACCCCTTCCCGCCCCGTGCTTGAACTCCCCGAAGGCGGCCATGTTGGCGTCGTTCCCGATCCGGAATGGCACATCGATGAACTTGCGGAACGCGGGGACGAGGGGAAAGCCGTCGAGGCTGGGGTAGTTCGGCGACTGGAGGATCTTTTGTTCCTTCCGGCTGTAGAAACCGGCGATGCCGAAGCCGCACGAGCGGACGGGGCCGGGTGCCTTTCGTTTGAGCAACGCCCAGGTTTCCTCGAGGACGCCGAGAATTTCGGCCATGGCTTCGGGGCTTCGGGTATGCCCCTTGAAAACGAGGCGCCCATCGGAGTCGATGAGGCCGTATTTCAGGCGGGTGCCGCCGATGTCAAAACCGGCGTCACATAGAGTCTTCATGAAAGGTACTCGAAGGGCCCACTCAGATGGAGGACCCGGCAGGCGCCTGGGCGGCAGGCCGTCAACTGGCGGGGGGCTCGGGCTTCTTGGGATTTTCGGCGTCGTCCTTTGTGTTCATGGACTTCTTGAAGTTCTTGATGCCTTCGCCGATCGATTTGCCGAGGTCCGGCAGCTTCCGGGCGCCGAAGATGATGATGACGATCAGGAGTATCAGGATCAGTTCGGTTGGTCCGATGGATCCAAGCATGGGAATCTCCTATGGGTCTTTCCGCGATTCTCCCCTAGAAGATACGCTTCCACCCCCCAAAAGTCAACCTGACGTGTTCGGTGGACGGGCCGGGGGAATTCTGGGATAATTGGTGATTCCATGAAGAACATCAGGAACTTCTCCATCATCGCTCACGTCGACCACGGCAAGTCCACCCTGGCCGACCGGTTCATCGAGCTGACGGGAGCCCTGTCCGCCCGGGAGCTCAAGGAGCAGGTCCTCGACACCATGGACCTCGAGCGGGAGCGGGGGATCACCATAAAAGCCCAGACGGTCCGCCTGACCTACAGGAGCCTCTCGGGAGAAGACTACGTCTTCGACCTCATCGACACCCCCGGTCACGTCGATTTTTCCTATGAAGTCTCGCGGAGCTTGGCCGCCTGCGACGGGGCCATCCTGGTCATCGACGCCTCCCAGGGCGTCGAGGCCCAGACCCTGGCCAACGCCTACCTCGCCATCCAGAACGACCTGGTCCTCGTCCCGGTCGTCAACAAGATCGACCTGCCCCAGATCCAGATCGAGGACTCGCTCGAACAGATGGAGCACGTCATCGGCCTGCCTCGCTCCGAGGCCCTCCTCGTCAGCGCCAAGACCGGCCAGGGCCTGCCGGAGCTCTTCGAGGCCGTCGTCAAGCGCATACCGCCCCCGAAGGGGAGCCCCGAGGCGCCGCTCAAGGCCCTCCTCTTCGACTCCTGGTTCGACTCCTACCGGGGCGTCATCGTTCTCGTCCGGCTCCTCGACGGCGAGCTTCGGACGGGTGACAAGATCATCCTCATGGCCTCGGGCGCGGAGTACGAGGCCGAGGAAGTCGGCTATCTCATGCCGAAGCCCGTCAAGTCCGGAGTCCTGCGGACCGGAGAGGTCGGCTATCTCATCGCCGGGATCAAGAAGCTCAGCGACGCCCGGATCGGCGATACGGTCACCCATCGGAACCGCCCGACCGGAAAGCCCCTGCCGGGCTTCAAGGACGCCAAGTCGATGGTTTTTTGCGGCATCTTCCCGGCCGGGGATAGCAACATCGAGGAGCTCCGCGACGCGATGGAGAAGCTCCGTTTGAACGACGCCTCCCTCATATACGAGCCGGAGAACTCGCCGGCCCTCGGCCTCGGGTTCCGGGCCGGTTTCCTCGGGCTCCTCCACCGTGAGATCGTCCAGGAGCGGCTGGAGCGCGACTTCGGGCTGACCTTGATCACGACCGCTCCGAGCGTCGGCTACCAGGTGACAACCCGCGCGGGGAGGACGGTCGAGATCCACAACCCCGCCGGGATGCCCGATCCGACCGATGTCACCGTCATAGAGGAGCCGGTCATCGAAGCCGTCATCCTGACCCCGGACCGCTATCTCGGCGGCCTGTTCAAACTCCTCGAGGAGCGCCGCGGCGTCCAGAAGAAGATGGAGTACATCGGGCCGGGCCGCGTGCTGCTTGGTTACACACTGCCCTTGAATGAGGTCGTTTTCGACTTCTACAACCAGCTCAAACAGCTCTCGCAAGGCTACGCCTCTCTCGACTACGAATTTTCCGGCTACCGCGCGGGGCCACTGGTCAAGCTCGACATCCTCATCAACGGCGAGGCCGTCGACGCCCTCTCGCTCATCGTCCATGAGGACAAGTCCCAGGCGATCGGACGCGGCCTCGTCGAGCGCATGCGCAAGGTCATCCCCCGCCAGCAGTATGAAGTCGCCCTCCAAGCCGCCATCGGCAAGAGGATCATCGCCCGGGAGACGGTCAAGCCCTTCCGCAAGGACGTCCTGGCCAAGCTCTACGGCGGCGACTACACGCGGAAGATGAAGGTCCTGGAGAAGCAAAAGGCGGGAAAAAAGCGGATGCGCCGCGTCGGCAAGGTGGACATCCCCCAGGAGGCCTTCCTGGCCATCCTGGAGGTCAAGTGACACTTTGAACGGGGAGGCTCGGCCTGTCGTATAATGAACTGCGATGAGCAGGAAGAACGTCGAGGCGGCACTCGCCCGGGGCGTCGAGATCCTCAACGGGTTCCTGCCCCTGAAATCCTGGCTCTGCTTCCCCGTCCTCTACTCGGCCTGCGTCTGGGCCGTCCGGCGCGTTTTCGACTACCAGGAAAGGATCCTCGCCTGGCAGGTCTGGCTCGACCCCGAATTCGTCCGGACCAAGCCCGACGATTTCGTTCGGCATTTTTTCGCCGGCCATGAAGAATTGAGCAAGGCCTATGCCGACGAGCTCGGCCGGGGCGACCTGCGCACGCTCCGGGCCGCCTTCCCCGCGCTTTATCCGGTTTTCGGCCTCGAGGACGCTTTCCTCAAGGCCTTATTCAAGGTGGAAATCGAAGCCGCCGATTACCGTGTGATCGTCGTCGAATTCGCCGCCCGGACGAGCCGGGCCAGGGACGACATCCGGCCGGCGGCGTCGAACCCGGATTTCTGGAAGGCCCTGGAGCTTATCGGCATGGAGGCGGGGGGGCGCGGCCGCCCTGGGCTCGAGGACGAGGACGTCCAGCACAAGATAAACGGTCATGTATAAAAGAAGGCCGTCCTCGGTCCGGGCATTCCCCCCGACGCATGAAAAGAAAACTTTTCCCCCCGGCCATAGCCCTCGTCCTTATCCTTTCCGCCGCTTGTCTCCCGCATCTTCGGAAAGCCAAGCAGTTTTACGCGGAGGGCCAGGACCAGGCCCGCGCCCTCCGCACGGAGGCCGCCGTTGCGTCCTGGATGAGCGCCCTCGACGAAGCCGGGCGCGAGTGCCGCCGGAAACCGTCGGCCCAGGCCTTCACGATCAAGGGCCTGGCCGAGACGAACCTCGGCCGGTGGCGGGACGCCGAGGCATCGTTCCTCAAGGCCTTCAGCCTCGGCTTCGCGGCGGGGGAGGACTGGGCGTCCGACGCCGCCCTGGCCGGCCTGGCCTCGTCCTTCGAGCAGTTGGGGCTCGAAGCCCCGGCCCTCCGGGTCTACAGCCAGCTCGTGGACAAGTCCGATTTCAAGCCCGTGCTGATGACGGCGGCCGAAAGGCGGACGAACCTCATCCTGGCCCGCGCCGTAGACACGGAGCCGGGAGAAAGGGCACGGACTCTCGCCGCGCTCGTGAAAACTCTCGACCGGCTCCTCGACCGTGACTTCGCCTGCGGCCTCTATCATTACCTCCATGCGCAGGTCGACGGCCACATCGGCGACCTCCGCCGGTCCTACGAAGAAGCCGTCATGGCCCACGAGCTCGGCCTGCCCTCCGAAAAGATATCGCGCGACAACGACAACCAGCTCGTTTACTGTTATGATAAGCTCGAAGAAACTCTCCCGGCGGGCGAATCGAAGGCTTTCGCCGCGGCCCATTCCGGATGGACGAAGAAGTGGGGTTGGCGGGACGCCCGAACGCCGGCCTGGAAGAAAGAGTGATCCATGTTGCCGACCATCACCTGGCGCGGCCGTTCCGTCATCATGATCGACCAGCGGAAGCTCCCCGGCCAGGAGACCTACGTCCGCTGCAGAACCTACATCCAGGTGGCCCAGGCCATCGAGAAGATGGTCATCCGCGGGGCGCCGGCCATCGGCATCGCCGCGGCCTACGGCGTCGCGTTGGGCGCGATGGACCTGACCGCGGGGACGAACCTGTCGCTCGACCGTGACTTCGAGAAGATCACCAAGCGGCTCGAGCGGACACGGCCCACGGCCAGGAACCTCTTCTGGGCCCTGGAGCGGATGAAGGCGGTCTACGCGCGCGCCCGGCAGCACGGCCTGCGGGCCATCCGATCGGCTCTCCTCGAGGAGGCCAAGGCGATCGAGCGCGAGGACTCGGAGACGAACCGGGCCATCGGACGTCACGGCCAGGCCCTCCTCCACGACGGCTGGACCATCCTGACCCACTGCAACGCCGGCGGGCTGGCCACGGCCGAATACGGCACGGCGCTCGGCGTCATTCGGGCCGCTGTGGCCGAGGGTAAAAGGATCCGCGTCTTCGCCGACGAGACCCGGCCCTTCCTGCAGGGCGCCCGCCTGACCGTCTGGGAGCTCGACAAGGACGGTGTCCCGGTCGTCCTCATCACCGACAGCATGGCCGGCTGGTTCCTGCGGCGCGGGGATGTCGACGCGGTCGTCGTCGGCGCCGACCGGGTCGCCCGCAACGGTGATACGGCCAACAAGATCGGGACGTATTCGCTGGCCGTGCTGGCCAAGGAAAATGGCGTTCCGTTCTATGTCGCGGCGCCCATGAGCACGGTCGATCCGACGATCGCCGACGGCGGCGGCATCCCCATCGAAGAGAGGAGCCCGGACGAGGTCCGCGAGGTCGCCGGCCGTCTGATCACCCTGCCTTATACGGAGGTCCGCAACCCGGCCTTCGACGTCACTCCGGCCGCCTATATCACGGCGATCATCACGGAGCGGGGCGTCTGCCGCCCGCCCTTCGATAAATGCCTTAAATGAGCGTCGTCTGGAAATCAAGCGGACACATGACAAAGTGAGAAGAATGAGGATAGCGCTCTCCGCGGGGGCGTTTTGTGCCATCCTCGGGACCGCGGCCCTTGGCTGGCTGGCCGGCCAAGAGGAAGCGCTCGTCGGCTATCTTTCGAGGGACAAGATCGTTTCGCTCGCGACCGCGGCCGACGGCTCCTTCGCCTCCTATGCGCCGTCGCCGAACGCCCTGGCCACCCTCGTTACCCTGGTCGACACGGTCCACGTCCGGATGTTCCTGGTCGCTTCACGATCGGACGACCTCAAGCTCGCCGGGGCCATCGGCCGGGCCTTCGAGGCGACGGGGAACGCCGCCCTCTCCGTGGAATTCATCGGTGTCGCGAAGGACTTGTCCGAGCCGGCGGCGACTATCGCCGACAACGGCGTCACCGAGGTTCCCGAAGTCATCGTCTATTGGCTGGGTGTCGAGGTTGGGCGTCTCCATCCCAAGGCCGGGGCCGTGATCGAAGAGGACTTGGCGGCGTTCATCCAGCAGTCCCGGGCCCAGATCGCCCAAGAGATGCTCCTCGACGACGAGTTCTTCCGGAACACTTTCCACTCCGACCTGCCTCTCGAGTGCGTGCGCTGCCATCTTGAGGGCCGCCGGGCGTTCGAGCCGACCATCACTAGGAAATAAGCTCGTCCACTTTATTTGCTGTTCTCCTCTCAATGGTGGGGAGGTCCATCGAGAGGCGGCGATGGATGTCGCCCTGAAGACCCCCGTAGCGGAGGGGGACCCGCCGAAGGCGGGGGAACCGTCGGGACAGGTTCCTGGGGGGGCCGGGGGGCTAAGGGTGATATCCTTCGCAAAGCCGAACAGAGGACTTCCCCGAAATCGGGAGAAGAACCTTCTATTTCGGGGGGTCCCCGGGTTGAGTGTCTTCCCACGCCGGGGCCGCGGCGGCGGGTTTTTTCGTTCGGAACAGGCCCCGCGCCTCGCGGGCCTTCTCGGCGCCCCAGGCGTTCAGCTTGTCGCCGTGAAAGTAAAGCACCGGGATGACAATGAGCATGAGGAGCGTCGAGGTCGTCAGGCCGCCCACCGTGCAGAGCGCCAGTGACGACCAGATCTGCCGCTTATTCGTCCCGGAACCGATGAGCAGGAGGGGCAGCATGCCGAAGACCGTCGTGGCCGTGGTCATGAAGATCGGCCGGACCCTGTCCTTCGTGCCTCGGACCGCGGCCTCAAGAAGCCCTAATCCCTGTTTCC
>Ga0307378_10009730_pt1 | contig 12592 bp, 9 predicted proteins | sample UN1MG_FD_202238 | JGI IMG/M metagenome (GOLD analysis project Ga0307378, IMG submission 202238) | Soil microbial communities from Risofladan, Vaasa, Finland - UN-1 | ecosystem: Environmental > Terrestrial > Soil > Coastal area > Acid sulfate soil | place: Finland: Risofladan, Vaasa | collected...
CCTGATACTCATTTGCCGGATAGAGCTCAGACATTTGGTGAGCGCGAAGCGCAAGTTGGCGGATTAGGGCAATTTTCAGCCCAAGATCTGATGCCAATGATCATGGGACATGCACTTCGGCTTGATAAATTTGGGGCTTAACTCGTATACGTTCGAAGATCATTGGCCAAACACATGACCATTTTACTAAAAATGATTGGAGAATATTGACGCTGGGGGACACTGATCGCCGTTACGTTCAAGGTTCTAAAAAAATAGCGCCCGTTTCGCAACATCGCCAAAGGCGTTTCTGAGATGATAGCGCCTGAACCAGATCGATTCGCAAATATTCTCAATTCTAGGATAAGCAGGGTAGGGGAAGTTGATTTGAAACCGGATTATTGTTTCTCAGATCCTGAAGAGAACCTGAGAAATTGATTACTATTGTCTCGCCAGCCGGCTTCATAAGGACGCGAACGGTTAGAAGAGAAGGCGCTTTCGCTCATATAGTGGATAAGGTAGTGAAAGGATTGGGCAAACAGGCTGATCCCAGAAGTGTTCGGCTCCACTGCCAATAGACCAATAACAATGGAATGGCAGAGCGAGTGACGGGACTCGAACCCGTGACATTCAGCTTGGGAAGCTGACGTTCTACCACTGAACTACACTCGCCTATGCAACCGATAGGATTATATGCCTCGAGAAGTGGAGCGTCAAGCATGAGGTCATGATTTTTATCGGTGCTTTTATCGACAATTAGAACATGGTAGCGTGGTTTGCTTATGCTGTTTTTCCCTTTATAATGGCTTGGGTAGTCGGGTGAGAAAAAAGGACAGCGGATGCCGACAACGATACTGCTTGTGGAGAGCAAAAATACGGGTGGCAAATCCTTAGAGCCGGCACTATCAAAGTCGGATCTGATTGTCATTGTTGCTGATACTGGTTCGAAAGCCCACGAAATCCTGTCCTCAAATAGGCCGGATTTGGTCATCGTAGATGCATCCGTGATGCGCTCAAACGGCGTCCGAATCTGTCGCCGAATCCGTTCTGTTTTGGCCACTTTGCCAATCATTCATTGTCGCGATATTGATGATGTGCTCGATACGTCTGCAAATGCTGACGTTTATCTGGCTAGACCATTTACAGCCCGCAAAGTCCTTAACCGGATTCGGGTATTGTTACCAGTCGACGACCTAAAAGAAGAAATCGTGAAGGCCGGAAGGATTACATTTTATCCCTCAAAACGCTCGGTTGATGTTGATGGTCGCGGAGAGAGAAGACTCACACCGAAATTAGCTGATATGCTAGACGAATTCCTTCGTCACCCGAACGAAGTACTCGAAAGAGATTACCTGATGGTCCGTGTATGGAAGACAAATTACTTCGGTGATACACGAACGCTGGATGTTCACATGCGTTGGCTGCGAGAGATCATTGAGAGAAATCCCGCAAAACCCGAAATAGTGAAGACGGTTCGTAGCGTTGGCTACATCTTCGCCATCCCCCCTGATACTGACTGAGGTCTACAACACAAAAAACACCATCAACACTGATGGTGTTTTTTATTTGATATACAGCTGTTGCCCTGGCAGCAACTAATTCTACACTGCCGCTGCCTTGGCGGCCGCAAGAGCCTTCATGAGGCGGCCCTTTCTGCGGGATGCATTGCGTGGGTGGACAATGCCTTTGCGCGCAGCCTTGTCCAGTATACTTGTCGCCTTCTGGGACATTGCCTGGGCAGCCTCCAGATCTCCTGCGTCGATTAATTCCCGGGTCTGTCTTACATAGGAACGCGCCGAGGAACGGAAGTGACGATTTTGCTCTTGCCTGCGGGCAGAGCTACGAATTCTTTTTTTAGCAGATGCTATATTGGCCAATGTGCGAAAAACCTCCGAATGACTACTTAATTATCCAATTCAACGTGGTGTCGCTCGCGTGAGCGCCGATTATCATAGCACAAAGTCTGGCTAGAAGCTAATACGATCTTCATGCCTTTTTAAAAAGACAACTCCCAAAGGTGGTAGTGTGATTTCAAGACTATGTGGTTGTTCATGATGGGACTGGGGCAGGCTGTCAATAGGATCGGGGTTTACAAGGCCGCTGCCCCCAAATTCCTCAGAGTCACTATTAAGCAATTCCATATAGACACCAGGCTGTGGGGCGCCAAGACGGTAGCCATACCTAGGAACAGGCGTAAAATTGCAGGCGATGAGAATTGTTTTACCACTTTTTGGTGAATGGCGGGCAAAGGAGAGGATGCTTCGTTGCGCATCGTGCAAATCAAGCCAGGTAAAGCCCTCCCAGGAGTAATCATCTTCGTAAAGTTCAGGATGATTCATATAGAATTTGTTTAACTCCCGAACAAAATTCTGAAGTTGGCCATGTTTTGGGGATTCTTCTAGCAAATGCCAATCTAGACTACGCTCTTCCGTCCATTCCCGCCACTGACCGATTTCACCGCCCATAAACAACATTTTTTTGCCCGGGTGGCTGATCTGGTATGCCAGCAGAGCCCGCCAATTGGCGAATTTACGCCATAGGTCGCCGGGCATCTTGTCTAACATGCTCTTCTTTAAATGAACGACTTCATCATGGGAGAAGGGTAGGAGAAATTTTTCACTGAATGCATAAAGTAGGGAGAAGGTCAAAGTTCCATGATGGTAGGCTCGATACACGGGATCATTGCTCATATATTGGAGGGAGTCATGCATCCAGCCCATATTCCACTTTAGATCAAAGCCCAGGCCTCCATCTTTTACCTTGTGGGTAATGCCTGCGTAAGAAGTTGATTCCTCAGCAATTGTTAGGACATCCGGATAGTTGGCATGGATCTGTTCGTTGAAGTGCCGAATGAAATCTATCGCTTCCAAGTTCTCCCGACCACCATACCGGTTGGGAAGCCACTGACCTTGCTCACGCGAAAAGTCAAGATACAGCATGGAGGCTACGGCATCAACTCGCAATCCGTCGATGTGGTACTTGTCTAGCCAGAATACAGCGTTGCTCACTAGAAACTGGAGAACCTCAGTCCGGCCGTAATTGAAGATTAGTGTACCCCAGTCTGGATGCGCCCCTAATCGAGGATCGGCATGTTCGTAGAGAAATGTGCCATCAAAATATGACAACCCATGTTCATCCCGAGGGAAATGGGCCGGGACCCAATCCAAGATGACGCCAATACCAGCCTGGTGGCAGGTATCCACAAAAGCCATGAACTCATCGGGTGGGCCATGTCGGCTGGTTGCGGCAAAATAACCAGTTACCTGGTAGCCCCAGGAACCGTCATATGGATGTTCGGCAACTGGCAGTAATTCGATGTGCGTGTAGCCCATGACCTTAACGTAAGGGACTAACTCCAAGGCTAGCTCCTTGTAAGTCAGCCAGCGATTATCTTCTTTTCGACGCCAGGAACCCAGGTGAACCTCATAAACATTGATCGGCCGGTTCATGTCATCGTGCTGTGGCCGGTTCTCGAGCCATTCAGCATCTTGCCAGCTATATTTATCCAGATCCCAAACTATGGAGGCTGTTTGTGGACGAACTTCCGCGTAAAACCCAACAGGATCAGACTTGACCACTGTATAGTCGAATTGGCGGGTTTTAATCTCATATTTGTATAGTGTCGCTTCTGCCAGGCCCGGAATGAATAGATCCCAAATTCCACTGGCATGGTGGAAGCGCATGGGATGACATCGACCATCCCAATTATTAAAATCGCCAATCACACTTACTCTGGCGGCATTGGGCGCCCAGACAGCAAACTGAACCCCTGGATGACCTCGAACCTTATCGGGGTGAGCGCCCAGTTTTTCATACATGCGCAGATGCGTACCTTCTGCCAACAGATACTCATCAAAATCAGTCAAGGTATCTGGGAAAGCATATGGATCTTCGTATAGCACTACAGCGTCATTGTGTTGAATAGCGCTTAATGAATAATTAAACGAACCTTTTACCCCATGCAAAACCACCTCATAAAAGCCTTCCGGGTCAAGCCTGATCATCTCATAGGTAGTACCTTGATCCGTATCTACCACAGTCAGTTTATTGATTCCCGGCCGGAATGCTCGCACAACCAGGACGTTTCCGATCTTGTGCATTCCTAGCACGGCGAACGGGTCTGAATGTGCGCCGTGGGTTATAGCCTGTATTACGACATTGGGAAGAGTTGGTTCCATTGTTTCCATCATCATCACATTGTACCCGATCACAGTCCAAGATGGTTGCGAGTTCGCTAAACAGCCTGTCCCCATGAATATATAGTTACGTTAATGATACTTAAATTAAGTATGTTGCTACACACAACCTAGCCTGCCAGGCTGATTTTACCTACCCTGTTCCAATAAGCGCCATAACTCGATACTAATCCCAAGATTTCATGTTGGCTCCTATAAATATATTCTCACTCACCTGATGATGCCTGACCTACTTTCTTATGTTATGATTTACTCATGCCCGCCAGACGTAAACGCCAGCGATATCTTCCGTTGACCGGCCGAAAAGTACCGGTCGAACCAGCCTGGCTTCATGAAACGAGTTATCTACTTGAAGCCGGCGTGAGCAGTGCCAAAACGGAAGCTACCTACCGAAGTGGCTTGAGATTATTCGCCGACTGGCTGCAATATTACAAACACGATGATTTTGAAGTTGATACCCCATGGCCTTTGTTGCCTGATAAGTTAACGACGGCAACTGTCTTACGGTTTCGGAATTGGCTCCTCTCTAACCGCTCTCAGTCAACTGCGACGACCTACATGGCGGCCGTATCCGGATATCTCAATTTCCTGGATGGCATGGACCTGTTGCCGGAGTTTATCCAGCTGGGGAAATTACAGCGGCAGCTTGGCCGTCGCCAGGCCGATCGAAACCAGGCAGAAGGTGTAATTGATTTGGACGTTGCCCGGCAATCAGTCCCGTTAATAGTCGCTTATTACAATGATTTACCCATCCCGTCTGGCGAGATCCGGTACGGACGGCGGTTATCGCTGCTTCGGGATCGGGCGTTAGTCAGTGTGTTGTACTCAACGGCCGCGCGGATATCAGAAGTTACCAATCTGAATCGGGCAAATGTCGATTACGGTAATGCCCAATATGCGATGGTAACTGGTAAAGGTAACCGGCCACGGACGATCTACATGCGGGGTTATGCACGCAGTACCATAAGAGCCTATCTCGCCGAACGAACTGATAACAACCCGGCTCTGTTCGTCGCTCACAGTCGAAATGCCCGCAATGCTCGATTATCGACAACTTCGGTCCACAATGTCGTGAAAAGTGCAGTAAAGGCGCTAAAATTGCATCCAGGCTTATCCGCCCATGATTTTCGCCATTTTCGGGCAACACAGTTGCTTCGAGAAGGAATGCCTATAGAGGTTGTTCAGGAATATCTCGGTCATTCAGACATATCCACTACCAGAGGCATTTATGCACCGGTCCTTGGGGTTCAGGTGGTCTCTGAATGGCTAGATAACGTAGACTTATCCCCGGATCAAGCAGAACAGTTGTTACAGGATCAACGTCTGAAACAAGAATCTACGTCTGAATAGAAGATTGTTCAATTGAATGATCTATCAAGCAAAGGCAACTGGATTTTTCACTACATCTTGCTCCACCAGGGGATTGCTTTCTTGCCGGAATTGAGTCTCATAAAGAGATCTGTACAGGCCGTTTTTTTCGATTAGTTGGTCGTGGGTTCCCTGTTCGACCAGTTGCCCCTTGTCCATAACCAAGATTTTGTCGGCCGCCAGGACCGTCGACAATCGGTGGGCAATCACCAGACTCGTCCGGTCACGCATAACATGCTGCAAAGCATCCTGTATGAGCGCTTCTGACAAGGAGTCTAAATGGGAGGTTGCTTCGTCTAGAACCAGAATCCGCGGATTTTTCAGAACAACGCGAGCTATAGCGATACGCTGACGCTCCCCGCCGCTCAGTCTGTATCCGCGCTCACCAACAACCGTGTCATATCCGTATGGCAATTCACTGATAAAGTCATGAATATTTGCTGCTTTGGCGGCAGCGACCATCTCCATTTCGGTCGCGCTATCTCTTGCATACATCAGATTTGCCCGAATGGTATCGTAATATAGATACGTATCCTGGGTGACCATGCCTATGTTATGGGATAGTGTTTCTAATTTGAGCGATCGAAGATCATGCCCATCTAAGGAGACAAACCCGTTCGTCGGATCATAAAGTCTAGGAATAAGGTAGGTAACCGTGGTCTTGCCTGCCCCGCTTGGTCCAACCAAGGCTACCAACTGCCCCGGTTCGATGGAGAAAGTTATGCCGGTTAAGGCCCATTGTTTTTGATAAATGTCACCGGCCGAACCACCCTCGTCTTCATCTTCCTCCCCGTCACCATTCGTGCCAATCCCACGCTTCAAAAGCATGGAGCGATCTGCCCCCCACCCTAATCTGGTAATCTCATTCAAACCGCCAGATTTTTCAGAAGCCGTTTCCATATAGCTAAAGGACACATCGTTGAAGACAATAGATCCTTCAACGGGGCTTAGGCCGAAAGCGTCGGATCTCTCCTCAATTTCAACGGGGATATCGAGCGCTTCGAATACACGTTCGAAGCTGACCATGCTTTGAGCGAATTCTATCGGCGCATTTGTTAAGGAAATCAAGGGACCGTATAGCTGACCCAGGTAGGCGCTGAAGGCCACGATGGTGCCTATAGTGAAAGCGCCAGATAGAACCAGGTGACCACCAGCCCAATAAACCAGAGCCGTCCCAATGGCACTGACAACTCCGAGGGATAAGAAAAACCATTGGCTAATGACGGCCGACTGCACCCCAATATCGCGAACATCGGCGGCGTTCTTAGAGAAATTGGTCATCTCACTCTTTTCTCTACCAAATAGTTTGACCAATAGAGCGCCACTGACATTAAGGGTTTCATTCATACCGGCATTCATCTCGGCATTTAACTCCATGGACCTGCGTCGTATTTGTCGTAGCTTTTTACCAACGCGTCTCGCAGGCAAAACAAATAGGGGCAGAATTACCAAACCAAGCAAAGTCAATCGCCACTCCATGACCAGCATCACAGCCAATACAGAAACCAGAGTAATGATATTGGATACGATAGTAATGAGGGTTCCCGTTACTGCTCTTTGAGCGCCTACAACATCGTTGTTCAGGCGAGACATCAGCTCGCCGGTGCGGGTTTTCGTGAAAAACCGTAATGACATGCGCAGCATGTGATCATACAACGCCCGGCGTAGGTCGAAGATAACTCCTTCTCCAACCTGGGCGCTTAAACGCCGCTGGATGACGCCGATCAGACCGTTCACCAAGGGGACCGCAACCATCCCCAGCGCCAACATATTTAACAAGCGAACATCCTCATTGGGTATGGCGACGTCGATAAGTTGTTTAAATAGTAATGGGGGTATCAGCGAGATCAAGGTGATGGCGATAATGGTCACCAACAGTACAATGATCTGCCAGCGATAAGGTTTGGCAAAAATCCAAACGCGTTTTAGTAGATTTGGAGTAACAGAAGGTTGGTCCTGCTTCTCATTGTGGCTTAGGTAAGCCCACCAGCCTCCACCGTGAAATCCCATTATTCTCTCCTAATTTGTCTATTATGACGGCGCCTTTTGTGCAATGGTTTGAGAAACCGGGAAGCCCCCCGTTTTCCATTCTTCTCTTGCCGGTTTGCTGGGCAGCTATATTACAAATCGGAGTTGTGTTTGCCCAACGGTAATCATATCACCACTGGTTATAACGGTTGCTTTATTAATCAGCAAATCATTTAACAAAGTTCCATTACTACTGCCCAGGTCTTCAAGCCACCATTGTTGGTCAAGCCAGGTGATCTTGGCGTGTTCGTTTGACGAGAACTCATCGTCAATCACGATAATGTTGCTTGCTGACCGGCCGATCGTGGTCAGCGGAACAAGCCCGAACCGGGTTCCTTCTCGAGGAATGTCGGATGGGCTGTTCATGACCTCCAGGGAACCTCCGGGTTGATATGTCGCTCCAGATTTTTCCGAAATAGAGCGTAAATCTTTCAACATAAGCCAGGTAATCACTCCTAAGAAACATAGGAGAAGCAACGCACTAACCAGTCGCAGTATGAATAACAAAATGGGCAGGCTCATACTATATTTCGGCCTGGCAATTGACGGGTTGATCCGTCCATGGTGTCTGGGGGTGATGATCCTTCTTCATCTCTCGATGTTTCTTCCCCATATATCAGTGCTGACTGGCCTATCCGAATGACATCCCCGTTAATGAGTGCGTGCTGGCTAACTGATTTGTTGTTTACCAATGTGCCGCCTTTGCTACCAAGATCAAAAAGGATAAATCGATCATGTTGCCAGCGAAGTTGGATATGTTGCCGGCTCACTGCGGAATCACTAAGAACGATATCGCTATCTAAATGACGGCCGATTGTGATAATAGGTTGACGAACTTCGATATGTCGCTTGCCGTCCAAGATTAAGAAGGCATCGATTTTTTCAATGGCTGCTTGGACTTGCTTTTCTGAAGGACGGTAACCCCTCATGGTGAGTTCGCGAGTTGCTGAGTTTGGTTCGGCGCGGACGGTTACCTGGTAACGTTCCATTTCCGGATTGGAGATTAATCTGAGCCCGTGTTTATCTGGAGGTAAAAGATTATACTCTCGCGCAAGGTCCGTTAAATATTCCTCAAGATAGAACTGGAGATTTGGACTCGCTTCCAGCAACTCTCTGATAGTATCAGGGTGAAGTTGAATAGAATATTGATGGCAACGCATATTTTCCAGAGCATTCTTTTCGACATTAATAGCAATATTGCGTGCTATGTCACGCAGCAGCCTACGCTGCCCAAAAGGCCGCTCAAATGCGCCCTCTATGAGTTGCCTCGCCAACTTTTCAAATATGCCTATGTGTTGATTCATCGCCATTCCTGGCGATTATATTAGCCCGGATCAGGCCAGTCAATCTCTCTATACAGGCCTAACGCCCGGTTAATGGGGAGCGGCATACCTATCGTGGTTTAAACGTATATAATAGCGTTTCAGCCAATTTTGGATCGCGCATATTGGGAGTGATCATTAGAATGAACGAAGATAGCAAAGGAATAAGGCTAACGTCGCTGGCATCTTGCGCTGGTTGAGCTGCTAAGCTCGGCCCGGCCGACCTGGCGTACGTGTTACAGCCAATAAGAAAGCTATTCGTTTCTGGCGATTATCCAGATTTGTTGGTAGGCTTGGAGGCTGCTGACGATGCGGCCGTCTATCGCCTGAGTGATACTCAGGCGATTGTGACGACGGTTGATTTTTTCCCTCCGGTCGTTGACGATCCCTACGACTTCGGGGCCATAGCCGCTGCCAATGCGTTGTCGGATATCTATGCGATGGGTGGGCGCCCTCTATTTGCAATCAACCTGGTCGCTTTTCCCAGTGGGCTGGACCTGGATTATCTGCGGGCAATTATGCTTGGTGGTGCTGAAAAAGTTGCTGAAGCAGGCGCCGTCATTGCTGGCGGACATAGCGTAACCGACAAAGAGCCGAAATACGGTCTTGCTGTAACCGGAAGCGTAGATCCCAAACAGCTCATGACAAAAGGCCGCAGCAAGCCTGGTGACGTGCTGCTGCTTACCAAACCCTTGGGTACAGGTGTTATTACGACGGCACTTAAGAACCAAAGAACCCGAGAGGATGACGTGAGAGCAGCAGTCGCCAGCATGAAGATGCTTAATCGACAGGCGGCCGTTGCCGCGCACTCCTCAGGCGTCAAGAGCATGACTGACATAACCGGCTTTGGCCTATTAGGACATGCACATGAAATGGCCCATCTGGGAGCCGTTAATTTTCGGCTTTTTAGTGATCGGCTATCATGGCTACCCGGTGCGCTTTCCTACGGAGAGGATGGCAATTTTCCGGGTGGTATGGCGAACAATCTAGCTTATTTTTCAAGGTGGGTTGATTTTAACAAGGGAGTTGGTCAACTCATCCAGGACATGCTCTGGACTCCCGAGACTTCAGGGGGGTTATTGGCCGCAGTTGATCCTCTTAAGGTGGCCAATTTTATGGCTGCTTGCCCCTCCGCGGTGAAGGTTGGAGAGGTAATGCCCGGCGATGGGCATATTGAAGTTTTGCGTAGAGACAGCTGAGTAAAATTCACCAACGGCATGAAAGTTAATCAGGAGGTATAAGCACAGTGGAGAGGACAGTGCCCAGCCGAGGTAGCGATGATATTGTTCTCTATATACGCACATATTACTCCTTGTTGCGAAGCACCCGCGAAGTTCAGATCGAGACGCTAACAGAGGCACATACCAGAATACACTCAGCCCTTCACGTCGGTGCGCAAGATCCAGTCCCTGATATAGCAGCATTTATATACGTCATTTTGCGACTTCCCACCTGCATCGAGAGCACCCGGCTCGTCGTAATGGGGCAATCGGAACAGGTCTTTGTCGAACATGGTTATCCTGATGTTGAGTCTTGGAAAGATGTTCTTGCCCCAGGTAGGCGGCGGCGGAATTTTTGGAATGGCCAGGATACGCTCGCTGTCTACATCGCCAGCCGGTCCGATATCGATGATCTAATCCCTTCGCTCACTGCCTATCAGATTGAAAGAAGAAAGATCTTCGATTTGCTGAATCGCTCTCCGGTTGATGATTTATTAGAGTCTTATGTCGGGATTCCCACACCGGATGATATTCTGGCCATCTTAGCGGACTATATTGGTATTTCTTTTGAGGATATGAACCGTTTGCGAACGATTTGGCAGGAGAAGTTCGCCAGCAACCTCCTGATGTTCGCCCGGGAAAAGCAATCTCTTGCAGTCCGATTGTTGGCGGGTTCTTTGGCTGATTACCGGAGGGCAACGAGACGTTGGTGGTTAAATGTCGGACGGCATATGCCTGATTTCGCATTCGAAGACCACCCAATCTATTTCGTTTCTAGCAATGTACACAGTATGGCTAACTTACTGAGTGGATATGCTCTTGATATGGAATCGGAACTTGTGGATTTTATCGAGTCTAAGGTCTCCGAAAATCTACAAACTGAGTATTATGACATCCTTGAGCGTAACGTACCTAGTAGCCGCGAAAACTTCCTCTACTACACCTTAAAGAAGTATGAGAACACCTATCCTCAAGAATGTCGTAAGCGTACTCTCCGCGAGGAGGAAGTAGGTATCCATCGCGCTCCGAGCCAACATGTGTTTGATATTGAGGTACAGGTGGTTGAGCTGTGCAAGCTTCGTCGCGAAAACCTTGATCCCCGGCTCCATATTCCAGGCCTGGAAAAATTGCAGGATAGTCCGGCGCTAATTATTAATATCGACTTTCCTTTGGGAATGGCTGCGTACCTGGTTCTTTCCGAAATAGCGCGCAATATCGCCGAGATCCGAGGCTGCTTCATTATGGGTAAAGCGGCAACCTTGAACGGCCGGATTGGCGATGTGATGATCCCCAACGTTCTGCATGATGAACATTCTCTGAATACCTTCATGATTGACAATTGCTTCAAAGCTGGTGATGTGGCGCCATATCTCGTATATGGCACAGTGATGGACAATCAGAAGGCGATCAGTGCTCTCGGTACCTTTCTTCAGAATGAGAGCTACATGGAGGTATTTTACCGGGAAGGATATTCTGTTATCGAAATGGAAGCCGGACCATTTCTGAGTAGTGTTTATGAAATGGTCCGCCCACAACGTTACCCGTACAATGAGTTGGTAAACCTCTATAATGCGCCCTTCCCGGTAGGTATTCTGCATTACGCATCGGATACACCTTTTAGCAAGGGAAAGAACCTGGGTGCGCAAAATCTATCTTACTTTGGCATGGATCCTACCTATGCCAGCATGATAGCAATTTTGAAGGAAATTATTTCTAAAGAATCTGGCTTTACAAGTTCTGATTGAGCCAGTCAATATAGCCAAGAATTTGGCGAGGAAATTTCGAACTTAACAGCTGGAGATCAAAATGGGTCAAGAAACTACAAAGGATTTTTCAAATCGTCTGGATTTGGTGAGGTCAAAACTGGCCGACTGGGAGGTTGATGCCATCCTCATCACCAACAACAATAACAGGCGTTGGCTGAGTGGATTTAGCGGTTCGGCCGGATTGTTATTGGTAAGTGAAGATAAGGCATGGCTCGGCACGGATTCACGCTATTGGGAGCAAGCTGAAGAACAAGCGCCAGGCTTTGAACTGTTCAGATTTAAGGGACGACCAGATGTGGTCATGCTCGATTTCGTCAAACTAGCAGGCGAGGTACGAATTGGATTTGAAGCGGATCACGTTACCGTGAGCCGCTATGACAAGTTAAACTCGCTTGATGGGGTAACATGGATTTCTATTGAAAATATCCTCAGCCAATTTCGCCAGAGGAAAGATGAAGGGGAAATCATTACTATCCAGGCTGCCGCGAAGATTACAGATGTGGCAATGGCTATGGTGAATTCGTTGGCGCGTCCGGGCATCACAGAAAGAGACCTGGCCTGGAAGTTAGAGATGGCAATGAGAGAAGCTGGGGCGACAGGTTTGGCATTCCCGGTCATCGTTGCTTCCGGCAGCAATAGCGCTAGACCACATCATGAACCGGGCGATCGGCCACTAACCATGGGTGACTCGATTATCATTGACATGGGTGCAG
>Ga0307378_10009735_pt1 | contig 12589 bp, 9 predicted proteins | sample UN1MG_FD_202238 | JGI IMG/M metagenome (GOLD analysis project Ga0307378, IMG submission 202238) | Soil microbial communities from Risofladan, Vaasa, Finland - UN-1 | ecosystem: Environmental > Terrestrial > Soil > Coastal area > Acid sulfate soil | place: Finland: Risofladan, Vaasa | collected...
TACGGAGATATTGACCTCTTTAGGGTCAATGTTTTTGAAGATTGGAGAGCTTGATTTGGCGACGCATTGTCTGCTGAAGGCAGTCGAGAATGACAGCTCGGCTGGGGATGCCTATTATTATCTTGGTCTTGCCAGTATAGCGAGAGAGGAGTTCGGGGAGGCTGCGAAGTATTTCAGGCATACACTTGATATCAAGCCAGATTACGTTGCCGCTTTACGGGATTCGGCCGCTGTCTACTTAGGGATGGGCAGAGCGGCCGATGCCTGTGAGCGGATTGAAAAGGCGTTATCTCTGGCCGGCGATGACCCGGAGCTGAAGTCATTTAAGCGCAAAATCCGGCAAGTTCAAGCAATAGAGCGCATCGAGAAACTGCTTTGCCGCACCAAGGGCTGATATGTGAAGTGTACCGCCTACGGCAGACTATGTAATTAAGGGGGCTTTTCTTATCATCGAATTCCAATTTTGCACACCTTTGCAATAAACAAGCAACCCTGTTTTTGCAGAACAGCAAGAAGAATAAGCCAGTAAGATGAGAAGTTCCAAGAAAGAATTTGCAAAATATGATTGAATTCATTAATTTATCGTGATGTTCAATGAATTCGATATGATATTCGGCCGAGTGGCGGAATGGCAGACGCTGGGGACTTAAAATCCCCTGCCCGTTAGGGCGTGTGGGTTCGACTCCCACCTCGGCTATTGTTCATCACGTATTGTGATGTGTCGCAAGCCAACGACAATATTATAAAAGAGAAACTAAGATGGCACACAAAAAACCTAAACTTGTTGATGTTGCAGAACCTAACCTGTATCGAGATATTTTTCCTTACAGCGAACTGCCTCGAGTAGTATTCGACAAGACACAAGTCGAGTATGATATCGGGGAGAAGATATGGATAACCGATACAACATTCCGGGACGGCCAACAGTCCCGGCCGCCTTATAGGCCTGAGCAAATTTTGAGGATATACGACCTTCTGCACGAGATAGACGGCGGCAGCGGCCTGATTCGACAATGCGAGTTTTTCCTGTATTCAAAACGTGACAGAGAAGCGGTAGAGCTTTGCAAAGGGCGCGGCTATAAATACCCTGAAGTTACAGGGTGGATAAGAGCTGTAACGGACGACCTTAATTTAGTGTCACAAATGGAGCTGAATGAGACGGGTATTTTGACCTCTGCAAGTGATTATCATATATTCCTGAAGCTTCGTAAGACGCGCGCGCAGGCAATGGAAGGGTATCTTTATATCGCCAAGGCCGCTTTGGATAACGGCATTATCCCACGATGTCACTTTGAAGATATAACCCGGGCAGATTATGAAGGTTTTGTTCTTCCGTTTGCCGCCGAGTTGATGAAATTGTCTGAAGAATACAACAAGCCGGTAAAGATTCGGCTTTGTGACACACTGGGATTTGCTTTGCCGTGGCCTCAGGCGGCTCTGCCTCGCGGTATCGGGAGACTAATTTATGGTCTTCGAAAAATCGGAGTGCCCGGTGAAAGTCTCGAATGGCACGGCCATAACGACTTACACAAGGTACAGATAAATGCCGCTACGGCATGGCTTTACGGCTGTAGCGCCGCCAATTCCGCTATATTCGGGGTCGGTGAGCGAACAGGCAATCCTCCTTTAGAGGCAATGATTATCGAACATGCTCAACTCAAAGGAATGACCGAGGGCGTCAACTATGCAGCCATAACGGAATTAGCAGAATATGCGGAGAAGGAGTTGGCTTTTACGATACCGTATAACTATCCTCTTGTGGGCAGAGATTTTAATGTTACCCGCGCCGGTGTTCACGCCGACGGGCTACTGAAGAACGAGGAGATATACAACTGCTTTGACACAAACAAACTTCTGAATCGTCCGGTCAGCGTGGCGATTACCGACAAGACGGGGGCGGCAGGTCTGAAACACTGGGTTGAAGCGAGATACCAAATTGAAATTGCCAAGCATAATCCCCGGATAACAAAAATAAAGAATAAAATCGACGCCGAGTATTCAGCAAGCAGAGTGTCGGCGATATCGGATGAGGAAATGTTCGAATGGGTCAGAGACGCCTTCGGAGATGATTTGCCGCCATTAAGAGAGGACCGATGATTATTGAGTATTGCGTCGGATAAAAAGATAAAAGCTGTACTGTTCGACCTTGGCGAGACTTTAGTGAACTTCGGCAAAGTCAAGAGGCTTGCCGTCTTTCGCGAAGGGGCGAGGCTATCTTATGATTTTCTCAAAAGCAAAGGCCAGCCGGTCGGAAATTTCGAGTACTACTGCTGGCGAAACCTGTTTTCACTGCATATATGCAGATGGTTATCCCACCTAAGCGGAAAGGACTTTGACGCTCTAAGACTTTTAAGCAAGTCCGGTGCAAAAAACGGCATTAAACTCGACGAGCAAGAGTGGGAGCATTTAGCATGGCTTTGGTATGCACACTTAAGCAAAGCAGGCACAGTTGAGCCGGACATAGTCGAGACTTTAAGAGCACTTAAAGAAATGGGGCTTAAGCTCGGGATAATTTCCAATACTTTTGTGCACGGCAGCTCTCTGGAAAAGCATCTCGAACAATTCGGGATACTGGAGTTCTTTGAGGTCAAACTTTATTCATACCAGTTCGAATTTCGAAAACCGGACGTTAGAATCTTTATAAAAGCCGTTGATAAAATCGGCGAGAGACTTCCAAATACATTGTTCGTCGGCGACAGTGTCAATAAGGACATCAAACCGGCACTAATGCTCGATATGCCGGCTGTTCTCAAAGAAGCTTATACCAACAGGGGCAAGAAAGTTCCGAAGGGGGCATACAAAATAAATAAACTGTCCGAACTGCCGGGTCTTATTGAAGAAATCAACAGCGGGGAAAAAAACCATCTTTCTGCAGAGAGAAAATAAACCGCACTTATTGTTTTTACATTTGCCTGTATCGCGGGCCACCAGCACCTTCGGGTACTGTCCATCTGATATTATCAAAAGGGCATTTGCGCTGACAGGTTTTGCAGTGCAGACAGTTTGAAGGGTTGGCTGGTTTTAGCTGCCCGTGCACCATTTCATATACACCTGCAGGGCAAAATGTGATACAGGGCATATCGAATTTGTGAGCACATTTTTGCTCACAAATATCGGTGTTTAAAATCTGCAAATGGCTGGGCTGTTCCTCTCTGTGCTCCGTTGCGGCCATCGCCGTAAAGGTGTCCTTGTCAAAATTCTGTTTTGGTTTCAGGCGGTAGCGGGCAACGGTCATCGCCTCAAAATCTTTTTCAACTTTGAACTTCGGCAAAAGAGAGCCAAAAACAGAAAGTGGCATACCCTGCAGGGGACCGAATTTTGCAACAGCATGGCGGAAGTTTTTGGCCGACTTCATTTCAACGTCGATATTCGAGGCGTTAACCAACTCGGTATACCTGGTCGCCGCTTTTTTCGGTTTATCCAGATTCTCAACAACGGCCTTTGCAGCAAGCATACCAGAGTCAATAGCATTGTGGAGGCCCTTTATTTTCAGCATGTTTACAAAACCGGCAGCATCGCCGAGAACCATACAATTAGCTTTGCCGATTGCACCGGTTTGCGGGTCTCTCGGGACAGCATAGTATCCGCCTTCCGGAATCATTTTTGCGCCGGCTTCAACAACCGTGCCGCCATCGACAAACTGTTTTATAAAGCTGTGGTTTTTGAAAAGTGTCAGGGCATCCTGTGGATTAAAGTTGCAGTATTTCCAGTCGGCTCCGACAATCATCCCGACGGCAATGTGGTCCTCTGCGACGGGATATGCGATTCCTCCTCCGAACATTCCCGGGCCTACGGCCGGTGTCCAGATTGGATAGCCCATAGCGTGAATGACCCGGCCGTCACCAAATTTGGCATATTGGTCGCTACTTACCTTTATTATTTCTTTGACGCCCACCGAATAAAGCTGGGGAGATTGTCTTTTCAGCCCGGCCTTTTCTATAAACTTTTCGGTCAACAGGCCGTCACATCCTTCGGCGAGCATAATGAAATCAGCTTTTATTATTTCTCCCTCGACGTAGTTAGGCTGTTTGTGTCCCTCTTTATCAAGTCCCTGGTCAACAAGTTTTACCGCTTTGACGGCGCCGGAGGATTCGTCGAGAATAATATCTTCGGCGGCAAAGCCGGTGAGGATTTCGGCGCCGAGTTTTTTAGCAATCAGTGCGAGCCATTTTGTCAGTTTGCTTATCGAGACGACATAATCGCCGTGGTGTATCATCTGGCCGAAAGCCAATCCGAGCCTTTTTGCGAGCTTAATTATAGAGATGATGTTAAAAGACAGCGTCTTGCCCAAAAAGAACATCACTTCGTCTTTGTCTATCTTTCGGGCTAAAACATCTTTTGCCTCGTCGCTTTGCTGCCAGCCGGGGACAGCCGAATCGAGCAATATATGCATCGGCTGAGCCTCGAGTACCGCACCGGAAAGATTGTGATTTCCGGGGGCAGGGCCTTTTTCTATGACGCAAACTTGCATATCCGGCTTTTGTACTTTCAGTTGTATTGCAGCAGCCAGTCCGGCCGGTCCGGCACCAACTATGAGAACCTGCACATCGTTGTATTTTCTATTATCCGACATTCGTATCCCGTATTTTTTGTATCAGTAATCAATTGTCATTTTGCTTCTAATGCCTTAACAAGCTTTGGCACTGTATCTTCGATGGTTCCAACAATATAGTAATCGCAGTATTTGAATATGGGCGCATTAGGGTCGCTGTTAACAGCAACGATGGTTTCGGTGTTTGCGACGCCTATCATATGCTGAATTGCACCGGAAATTCCGAGTGCAACGTAAAGTTTAGGGCCTATTGAGGTTCCGGTCTGTCCGACCTGGTGGACGCGGTCAATAAATCCCTGCTCGACAGCGGCACGTGAAGCACCTCTTTCAACCTGAGTATCAAACTTTTTTCCCAGAGCATCGGAGAGTGACCCGACAAGCCTTTCATAATTGTCACGGTTTTGCATGCCCTTTCCGCCGCTGACAATTATTTCGGCGCCGAAGTTGACTTCACCGGTACCTAATTCAGTTTTTATAATCTTGAGGCTGACATCATCTTCTGTAAGGAAGACTTTGTGTTTTATGACTTTTCCGGTCCTTGAATTGTCGGGGGGGATTCTTTTCATAACTCCCGGTCTTGCGGTAGCCATTTGCGATTTTGAACTCTTAGTGCAGATAGTGGCCATAACATTGCCTCCGAGGGCGGGTCTGGTTTGAAAAAGTATTCCTATCTGTTCTTTTCGCGAGCTGTCCCTGATATCGAGAGAAGTGCAATCTGCAGTCAGACCGCAACCAACCCTGTAGGAAACCAGCGGAGCGAGCATTCTCCCCTGCGGAGTTGCAGCATAAAGTACTATTTGCGGCCAGTATTTACCAATCGTATCTGCAACAGCCTTGCGGTGTGCGGCTGGATCAAATTCGGCAAGGAGTTCATCGTCGATAATATAAATGCTGTCAGCGCCTGCGGCGATTAATTCTTTCGCCATCGGTTCGACTTTGCAGCCAGCCAAACATACACCCACTTTTGTTTCGAGAGAATCTGCAAGCTCTCGCGCCTTGCCGATAAGCTCGAAGGTTGCCGGATGTATGACGCCTTTGCTGAGTTCGGCGACAACCCAAACCTCGCCTTCGAATGTTGGGTCGTTTAACTGCATGCCATTCAACATGTCCTCCAAGGCTTTTTCATGGAAGCTCTCACCGGCTGCTGAGAGAATCTTTTGCCTGTCTGCATCATCAATGCGGCTAATATCGGTAATGCCGAGTTTTTTTAGTGTGTCAGTCAAAATTTTGAAATCTTCATTTTCTTTTTTTGTACCCTCAAAACTTCTATCGAATTTGTCACTTCGGCTGCCAGGCAGAGTGTATCGGGTTTTCTTTTCAGCAGTGTTTTGGCTGGTCTGGGCGGCACTATCTTTGAAGCTATCGACAAGGAGCCCGGCTAATGATTCGGCGTCAGGTGCCTGTTGGCATTTTCTGGAGCTTTTTCCAGGCGGGAAAACCCTTATCACACGTGTTTTTGAGCCTTTGACCCCGATGTGAGTCGCCCTGATATCTTCACTGCCCCAGTTGATAATCTCCATTTCGTTTGCCTTGCGAGTTTTTGCAAAGGTGGCAAACAATGGAAATTCATATTTTGCAACGGTGACGATAACGGGAAGTTTTTTAGTGGTAACGACCTGGCTTCCGCCGCTGATAATGCGTGTGAATTCGAAGCGGTTATTCTTGAATTCGGCGGCTGTGGCGTAAGCTATGCAGGGCAGGTCCAGTTCCTCGGCGATTTGCGGTGGCACCTGTGCAGTGTCACCGTCCACCGACTGCATACCGCTAATCACATAATAATCCTCGCTTTCCCTGAGGATTTCTTTGACAATTTTTCTGATGGCAAATGCAAGAGGATTTGCCGTCGCCACGGTATCGGCGCCTCCCAATGCCCGGTCGGTCAGCAGCACCGTGATATCGGCACATCTGCTCAGGCTGTATCGCAGAACCTCTTCAGCCATGGGGGGGCCCATAGTCAGGACTATAATTTTGGCGCTTTTATCGCCGCTATCAGCTCTCATGCGGTTTGCAAAAGCCAAGGCCTGTGAATCCAACTCGTTGATTACACTTGCCAGACGGCTCCGGATAAGGGTGCCTGTCTCGGGGTCGAATGCATTGTCGGTGATTTGTGTTACGTCGGGAACCTGTTTTACCAAAACTATATAATTACTCATACTTCGTTGTCCGTAGAACGTATTGCACTTTTTAAAAATGACGAAATTATTAAAATATGCTATTATCCGGCATCTGTCAAATGAAATGATATAAACCTGCTTTTTTAAGCTTTGAACAGGTTAGAAAAAGGGAAACGCTATGAGTACAAAACCATTTGAACCGGCAGTTCGCTTGCAGGTTCTCAACGAGGAATCGATACAGAAAATCCATAACGCAGCCCTTGAGGTACTGGAGCGAACGGGCATTGCCATCAATACCGAAGAAGGCCGCCAAATCCTGCTGGATGCAGGCTGCAGGCTAAAAGGCAATAATGTTATCCAGATACCGGCGAAACTCGTGGAAAAAGCAATAAAAAGCGCACCATCATCGGTGGTTTTGTATGACCGTCTCGGCGATGAGAGGTGCGTTCTGGAAGGCTGGAAGACTTCGTTCGGTACCGGTTCCGATTGTCCGTTTATTCTCGACCGTCAGACACAGCAAAAGCGAGAGTGCACTTACGACGATGTGGCAAAAGGGGCTTTGGTCTGTGATGCTCTTGAAAACTTCGATTTTGTGATGCCGGTTGGTATCATTTCGGACAGGCCGACACATGTAGCTGATGTTTATGAGGTAGAAGCGACGATGAGCAATACGGTAAAGCCTGTGGTCTTTACCGCGCACAACAAAAAAACATTTCAGGCATCGATAGACCTTGCCGCCGCTGTTGCAGGAGGCCTCGATAAGCTTCAGGAAAAACCGACTATATGTCTCTATGCCGAACCTACTTCTCCATTGAGGCATATGCCACAGGCCACCGATAAGTTGATTCACGCGGCTCGGATGAGAATTCCGATTATTTTTACGCCCTGTCCGCTTGGAGGGGCAACGGCACCGGCAACAGGGGCAGGAATTCTTGTCCAGGCAACAGCGGAGTCTTTGAGCGGGCTGGTCATTAATCAACTTGTCAGGGCCGGCAGTCCTTTTGTTTTCGGCGGTGTATTGTATATGCTTGATATGAGTACAACCATTTCACCTTACGGTTCACCGGAACTGCACCAGCTTTGTGCGGCACTTACTGATATGGCGCATTACTATAAACTGCCGATGTTTGGTACCTGCGGGTGCAGTGACGCGAAAAGGGTGGATGCACAGGCCGGTATGGAGGTCGGATTTTCCACGCTGATGGCTACGCTAAACGGACAGAACCTGATTCATGATATCGGGTTTCTTGAGTCGGCATTGATTACTTCTTACGAGATGTATATTCTGACAGATGAGGCCATCGGAATGGCAAAGCACATCGCCGGAGGCGTAGCCGTAAATCGTGATACTCTGGCGGTGGAGGTTATCGATGCAGTAGGGCAAACCGGAGACTACTTAACGGAGGACCATACGTTGAAGTTTTTCCGCAAAGAATTGTACTTTCCCAGGATTATTGACCGGACGAATTACGCCGGATGGGAAAAACTCGGCAGCAAGACTATGGACGTTAAGCTTCAAGAAAAAACGGATGAAATCCTCGCCACCCATAAGGCTGAGTCCATAGCGCCAGCGGCTGTAAAGCAAATAGAACAGATCTTGAAAGACATTCAAAGATAAAATCGAAAAAAACTGAATTTATGACTTGTTTTAGGCTGAGAAATGATGTTTAATTTCGGTTCCGATTGTGAAGTAAATATAAAGGAGTTAACTTGTTTTTTCGAGGTGAATTGAAATGGCAGATTTGAAAGCATTATCCGAGGCGGTAATCAAGGGTGACCAGAACACCGCGGTTGAAATTACCAAGGCAGCTCTCGAGGAGGGCACAGCAGCTGAAAGTATTCTCAATGAGGGTTTAGTTGCGGGTATGGACGTCATCGGGGCCCGCTTCAAAAAAAATGAAGTTTACATACCGGAGGTGCTCATCGCCGCGCGTGCGATGAAAATGGCAATGGAAATCCTTGAGCCGGAACTTGTCAAGGCCGGAGTCGAACCGGTCGGGAAACTCTTAATAGGAACCGCCAAGGGCGACCTGCACGATATTGGAAAGAATTTAGTTGCAATGATGCTAAAAGGCGCCGGCTTCGAAGTCATTGACCTTGGGGTTGATGTTGCACCAGAAAAGTTTGTCGAACAAGCCAAGTCCTCAGGCAGCCATTTGATTGGCATAAGCGCTCTTTTGACTACTACAATGACCGGGATGGAGGAAGTGATAAAAACACTGAAAGATGCCGGGATTTCAGCCAAGGTTATGATAGGCGGCGCTCCTGTAACACAGGCTTATGCGGACAAAATCGGCGCCGACGGCTATGCTGCTGACGCAGCTTCGGCAGTCGATGTGGCCAAAAGCCTTGTTGCCTGAAAGTCTGCCGAACATTTTAATTATATATTAAAGTCTAAAAACAGCTCCGATTTTCGAGTCGGGGCTGTTTTTTTGTCAAAATTTGATAAAATAGACACTTGGTTATGACCGAAGATGTATAGTAGTCGACAGGCTATGATTTGGTGTCGGCTGAGAGTGCTAGCATGCGACAGATAAAAAATCGTAATTTGTCACAACTGTTGATACAACTTCGATTTACCCCCCGAAAGCACCGCCTGAAACAACTGGATTCGGCGGAAAAACTCTTAGCGATTATCGATAAAGACAAGGAATATCCTTTCGAGTTCGTCTTTTTTAAGATAACGGGTTTTCGCCCGAAAGGGCTGATAGAATGGCAGCCCATAAAAGGATACGAACTTTTAGATGACCTACAGATTTTCATCTCCAAACTCAGCAGTCAAATCGCGCCTCCGGTCGCTGAGCAGGAGCAAAAAGTTTATACAATCGAAAAACTGGCTAAGACTTTTGACGTTTCAACAAAGACCATCGACCGCTGGCGCAAACGAGGTCTGGTCGCACGGAAATTTGTCTTCAATGACGGCAAAAAACGTATCGGCTTTCTGCAATCCACCGTCGATGAATTCCTCAATGCAAATCCGGACCTTGTTACCAAAGCAAAAAGATTCAAGAGGCTAACGGCCAAACAAAAACAGCAAATTATAGAACAAGCGTCTGTCCTTGCAGCCAGCACTACAATGTCCCGCTACCAGATAATAGAGCAAATAGCAACTAAAATCGGCAAAGTCCACGAAACCGTCAGGTATATACTAATGGATTATGAAAAGGCCCATCCGGATAAGCCTATTTTCAACCAGCCTCCCGGCGTAATCAGCCCGACTAAGTCGGTGGAACTCTATAAACTGTACAAACAGGGCTGGAGTGTAAAAGAATTGATGGAGCGTTTCGGTCGCAGTGAAAGTTCCATATATCGTATTATCAATCTGCGCAGGGCAAAGGCACTTTGGGGCAGGAAATTTGAATTTATCACCAGTGATGAATTTCTTGAAAAAGACGCCAAAGACAAAATTCTGTCAGAGCCGGCGATTAGTCAAAAATTCACCGACTTCAAGGACACCGAGCCACTCGAATTGGTGGGCGGTTCACTGCCGGATTATCTTCAGGCATTGAAAGAGACACCTGTGCTTAACAGAGAGCTTGAAATTGAGTTGTTCCGCAGATATAACTATTTAAAATATTTGGCCTTTAAGACTCGTGCGGAGATAAATCTTTCCCGCGTTTCCAGCGCCAAGTTAATGAAAGCGGAGGAGTATTTGGCTGAGGCTGAGGCAATTAAAAAGAGGATAATCGAGGCTAATCTTCGACTTGTTGTCAGCATAGCAAGCAAGCATACAACCAGCGGGGCGAATTTGCTGGATCTGGTCAGCGAGGGCAACTTTTTACTGATGCGGGCGGTCGAAAAATTCGACTACACCAAGGGTTTTCGGTTTGCGACTTATGCCTCGTGGGCCATCGCCAAAGATTATGCCCGTAAGATACCAGCCGAAGCCGCCCGACCCGATAAGGCACCGACGGCATCTCTGGCAAATATCCAGCGTGATTTGCGAACGGCCGAAGGAACGGGTGTCGTGGTTCTCGAAAGAGCACATCAGAGTCTGGTCCAGGGCATCAAAGACAATCTCAATGAGCGTGAGCAGTATATAATACTGAACCATTTCGGCCTGCTCGGAACACCAATAAGAAAAAAGATAAAAACTTTAAAGCAAATCGGAGAGGATTTGGGGTTGAGCAAAGAAAGAGTGCGCCAAATTGAACTGATTGCCCTGCAAAAATTGAAACACTCCCTCAGCATTGAGCAATTCGAACTGCTTACGGGTTAGCAAACCGATGACACTTTCGTTGTTTTCCAATTCTGCTTCCATCTGTTCATGCACTTTGGTCATATAGTCGGATTTGGTTTCTATGTGTTTGAATTATGAAACTGCACCCATTTTATGGCCGGGAGCCACGGTGTACAGGCGTTTTTTCGGCTCAGTGCTGGTGTGAGAACAAATGACCTTTCCCACAAAGATTATATGGTCTCCGGCTATCGTTTCGGACTCAAGGGCGCATTCGAAATTGGCCACAGCATTGGTAATCAATACCGAATCAATCGCTCCGGCGGGGGCAGTTTCACAGTCGAATTCGGCAAATTTATCAATGTCTCGACCGGAATGGCTTCCGAAGAATAAAGCTGCGTCGGCCATATCCGCAGAGGGAAATGCAATTGTAAAACATTTGGAATGCCGGATTGCCTTTATTGAGTAATGATTGCCTGCAACGGCTATCGCCATCATCGGCGGTGAGCCGGATACAATCATTGTCCAGCCCAGTGTAACAGGGTTTGCTTTGCCGTTGGGATCTTTGGCGATGGCGATTACCACCTGTTCGGGATATTTGGTCTTGATTGCTTCGGTATATTCTACTTTTTTTTGCATAGCAGAACTCCTAAACTTAATTTTTATGTTTACCTGAAGTCGATTTTTGATATGATTTTAGCACTGTTAACAATTTACACAAGGAGAAACGTATGAATACGATTGGTTTTATCGGTAGCGGAAATATGGCCGAAGCTTTGATAAAGGGCATAATAACAGCAGGAGTTTATAAACCTGATAGCATCTCTATAAGCGATATCAGGACGGAAAGACTTGAACTGCTTGCAGAAAGGTATAACGTAGTAGCCCTTGAGGAAAACGACCAACTGGCTGTGAAGAGCGATATTGTTGTTCTGAGCGTCAAGCCTCAAAATATGGATGATGTTCTTGGTGATATAAAGGAAGCTGTTTTGCCAGGCACACTTGTCATATCAATCGCCGCAGGCATTAAAATCAACAAAATTTCCTCTGTTCTGGGCGATATTGCAATAGTTCGTGTTATGCCAAATACACCGGCTTTGATTGGCGAGGGTGCCAGCGCACTGTTCGCCAATGATAAGGCCAAACCGATGATTGAACGGGCAAAGGTGATTTTCTCAGCGGTAGGAGAAACAGTTATTATCGAAGATGAAGACTTGATGGATGCTGTTACTGCTGTCAGCGGCAGCGGGCCTGCTTATTATTTCCTGCTGACCGAAGAAATGATAAAAGCAGCCGTCGATTTGGGACTTAGTGAAGATGTAGCCAAAAATCTTGTTCTTCAGACCGCCAAAGGCGCCGCTTTACTTGCGGCCTGCGCCGACGAACAAGGTGAGAGTCCGGCCCAGCTGCGACAAAAGGTTACATCCCCCGGCGGGACGACCGAGGCAGCCTTAAAAGTCTTTGCAGAAGGCCGATTCGGCCCATTGGTCGGCTCTGCGATTAAAAGAGCCCGTGACAGAGGCCGGGAGCTATCAGGTTAAGTTATTCGACAATAATTGCTTCGGCTGGACATTCATCGGTGGCCTGCTGAACAGCGTCCTCGAATTCCGGAGGTACTTCTTCGTCGATAACCTGTGCTAAATCAGAGCCCATTTCAAAAACATCAGGACAGGTATCGACACATAGTCCGCAGGCGGTACAGGTATCTTCAATTTTGACTTTCATAGCAAAACCCCTATTTACTGA
>Ga0307378_10009737_pt1 | contig 12589 bp, 7 predicted proteins | sample UN1MG_FD_202238 | JGI IMG/M metagenome (GOLD analysis project Ga0307378, IMG submission 202238) | Soil microbial communities from Risofladan, Vaasa, Finland - UN-1 | ecosystem: Environmental > Terrestrial > Soil > Coastal area > Acid sulfate soil | place: Finland: Risofladan, Vaasa | collected...
AGGATTCGCGGAGGAAGAAGGCCACGAAGGTACGAAGGACATAGCGCGGCCAAAGATGGCTTTGGGCTGTAGGGGCGGACGGCGTCCGCCCAGGGCACACGCCGTGTGCCCCTACATGACCCTGTTGGACATTTTGAGATAGTTTCTTAGGCTTGGGGCGAGGAAAGTGGAATGCGCCGGGTCCATTGAGTCCACTGGGTCCACCCTGTGCGCACACCCTGTGCGGATTCACCCTGTGCGCACACCCTGTGCACACCCTGTGCGGATTTCCCTTGCTCTTACCTCCATCTTTGCGCTATGATATAGTTCTTGCTTTCAGTCTTTTTTCGGCCGCGGGCTTGCAGACGCTGATCGGCAACTCGCGGCAGGAAATGCGGCACCGGATTTGCCCCTGGAGCCGCTCGGTTGCCGTTTTCCTTATGGTCAGCAATTCAACACCACCTGGCAAGCATTGGAGATTGTAATGCCAAGAGAACTGCGGTGGAAGGTTGTCGCCATCTTCTTCGTGCTGGCGTGTGCGCTCGTGGCCGTTTACCCTACCAGCGATACCCTGATGTGGCACGGAAGGGTCAGGGACAAGGTGGACAACCGGGGGAAGGTGATCTCGCGCACGGTGAAGACCAGCCAGGTCGACAACCATCTCGCCTATTACGTGGATTACCTCACCTGCGGAATCTTCCATCACAAGAAGGACAAGTACGAAGACGAGAAGGAGCTGTACGTCAAGCCTGACCACAAGGTGGTGGACCGCGACGTGTGGGTGTCGTCGGCCGGGCTGACGCTCGGCCTGGACCTCGCCGGCGGGGCCGAGCTGCGCTACCGCGTCGAGGAGCACGCCGAGCGCGGAAGCGGGTCCGCCGAGAAGATCATCGAGATCCTCCGCAAGCGTATCGACGCGATGGGCCTGAAGGAGCCGATCCTCGTCAAGGAAGGCACCGACCGCATCCTGGTGCAGCTTCCGGGCAAGGACGAGGAGGAAACCCGCCGCATGCAGCGGATCATCGAGAGCAGCGGCCACCTCGAATTCCGACTGGTCAGCAGCAACGAGCAGCTCCAGAAGCAGGCGGAGACAAGCCCCGTCGACGGCTACCACTGGTACGTGCCGCGCTCCAGCCCGCAGTCGAGGTTGCTGATCAAGGACGAAGCGGAACTGACGGGCGACTACATCACCAAGACCGGCATCCAGGTGGACCAGCGGACGCGCGAGCTGGAGGTGAGCCTCGACTTCAACGCACAGGGCCGCCACCTCTTCGCGAAGGTCACCGAGGAGAACGTCGGCGAGCAGCTCGCCATCATCCTCGACGACATCCGCGACGCCAAGGGCAATATCGTCAAACAAGGGCAGCTCTATTCCGCCCCCGCGATCAAGAGCGCCATCTGGGGCACCGCCGTCATCTCCGGCGGAGCCGGCGGATTCACCCAAACCGAAGCCGAAGACCTCAAGACCACGCTGGAGGCCGGCGGCCTGCCCGCCACGCTGGTGCCTGAAGGCATGAACCGCGTGGGGCCTTCCCTCGGGCGCGACTCCATCGACATGGGCAGGCGGGCCACGCTGATCGGCGCGGGCATCGTCTTCCTGTTCATGATCTTCTACTACCACAAGGCCGGCGTCGTTGCCAACATCGCCCTGCTGCTGAACCTGCTGCTGGTGATCGGCTCGATGGCCGTCTTCCAGGCCACGCTCACCCTGCCCGGCATCGCCGGCCTGGCGTTGACCGTGGGCATGGCCGTCGACGCCAACGTGCTGATCTTCGAACGCATCCGCGAGGAGCTCGACAAGAAAGGACTTGACCACCTCCCGATGGCCGTGAAGGACGGCTATGACCGGGCACGAACGACGATCATCGACTCCAACCTGACGACGTTGGGGACGGCGCTGTTCCTCTACATGTTCGGCACTGGTGCAGTCAAGGGCTTCGCCGCCACCCTGTCGCTCGGTCTCATCTTCAGTATGTTTACGGCGATCTTCGTGACCAGGACGGTGTTCGAGTTCCTCATCTCGCGCAACTGGCTGCACAAGCTGGGCATGATCAGGCTGCTGCCGAAGACGGCGATCGACTTCACTGGCAAGATGCGGTTCTGCATGCTGGGTTCGGCGATCCTGATCGTGATCGGGATGGCGATCTTCGCGAGCAAAGGCTCGACGAACTACGACATCGACTTCAAGGGCGGGGCCATGGTTCACGTGGCCACCCAGCCGGACGTGACGGTCGACCAGGTACGAGCGGCGATCAGCTCGCACTATCCCGACGCGGGCGTTCAGAGTGTGAAGCTGAATCCCGACGAGAAGGGCGACTACACGAAGTTCGAGATCAAGACGGCCCTGCGCGGGCAGGCCGAGATCGCCGACGCCAAGCCCATTCCCGAGCTTGCCACCGGCGACCTCGAGCCGTTCGCGGGCGGATATGAGTTCACCGTGAAGACCGACCGGCCCACGACCGTCGCCGAGGTGCAGGGCGCGCTCGACAAGTCGGAGGCCGGCGCTCGCGTCACGGGCGTGGGTACCGAGCAGGAGGGCGCCTTCTCGCAGTTCTCCATCCTGGTGAAGGACACCGACAGGATCAAGATGACGGACACCATCAGGGGTACCTTCGCCGACCTGTCGGTCAGGCCCGACATCGCCCGGTTGCTGGCGGACAAGCTGGTGCCGGATGGCTTCCCGTCGGCGAGCATCGAGGATGGCAAGGTCACCATGGAGGTCAACTTCAGGGACCCCATGACCGTCGCCAGGCTCACCGAGCACCTCACGACCTGGGGCTACCAGGACGCGAAGGTGGCGGTGAAGGACAAGCCGGACGCCACCGATGGGACGAACCTGCTCATCACGGCCAAGGCCAAGCCCGACGATCCCGAGGCGCTGCGAACCAACCTCGTCGATAACTTCAAGATCAGCGAGCCGTTCCCGCTGGTCACCGTCGTCGGCGGATATATCGTCGGCCTGATGAAGGAGCGGGCGCTGATCGCCCTCATCCTGTCGTTCATCTTCATCGTGGGCTACCTGTGGTTCCGGTTCGAGCTGAAGTACGGCGTGGCGGCAGTGGTGGCACTGGTGCACGACGTGTTGATCACCGTCGGCTTCCTGTCGCTGGTCGGAGTTCCGTTCAACCTCACGATCGTGGCAGCGCTGCTGACGATCATCGGCTACTCGGTGAACGACACGGTGGTGATCTTCGACCGCGTGAGGGAGAACCTGAACCTGCTGCGCCGCGAGCGGTTCGAGCCGCTGGTCGACATGAGCATCAACCAGACGCTGTCTCGAACCATCCTCACCACGATTTCGACGATGTTCGTGGTCCTCTCGTTCCTGATCTGGGGCACGGGGGTGATCCGCGACTTCGCCCTCGCCTTGACGGTGGGCATGATCTCCGGCACCTACTCAACCGTCTTCATCGCGGCACCCGTGGTGGTGTGGTGGCAGAAGCGGGAAGAGAAGAAGCGGCACGCACGAACCAGCGAGTACGTGCACGCGTCGGCCAACAAGGCCTGAACCGGCACGACCGCTATGTGACCAAACACCGAAGGCGGGCAAACGAGCCCGCCTTCGTCATTTGTACGCCCTCTTCCGCCTTCTTCCGACCCGTCCTTGAATCCCATTCCACAACCAGCTATCATACTGCCATCGGCCGGCGAGGTTATATTCCGCTCCTGCGATCCGTCTTCATGATCGAAGGCGCTTCACATCACCTTGTGCAGGAAAACCAACCGATGACCGAACTGGAAGCCCTGGCTGCGTATCACGAGCGGCGCGACGCGGACGCATTCCGTCAGCTTGTGCTGGCGTACCAGCGGATGGTCTACTGCACGTGCCGCCGCGTGCTCGGCAGCGATGCCGACGCGGAAGACGCCGCGCAGGAGACGTTTCTGAAGCTGGCTCGGGCGGCAGGGCGAATTCGCCGCAACCCGGCCGCGTGGCTTCATGCCTGCGCCGTCACCACCGCGCGCGACAGGCTGAGGTCGAATCGCTCCCGGCAATCGCGAGAGGCGGAGTGGGCCGACATGCACACCATCGAAAGCAAGCACGACTGGCACGAGCTGCTGCCCGTAGTCGACGATTGCATCGCCGGCTTGCCCGAGGACGACCGCGAGCTGCTGCTCGCCTACTATTTTGCGGGCCGCACGCAGGTTGATCTCGCCGCCGCGCGGGGCATCAGCCAGCCCGCGGTGAAGAAGCGGCTGGACCGGATAGTGGAAGACCTGCGCTCGCGGTTGCACAAGCTCGGCTACGCGGTGCCGCTGGGCCTGCTGATCCTGTTTCTGTCGGAGCGTGCGTCCGACGCCGCGGTGCCGGCGGCGCTGGGTGCGAGCCTGCTGAAGATCGGGCTCGCCGGCATCGGCGAGGGCGCGGCGGTTGCACCGGCCCCGGTCGCGAGCGCGGCGACCGGCATCGTGGGCGGACTCGGCGCGAAGATCGTTGCGGCGGCCGTCGCCGCCGGAATAATCGTGGCGGCAGGCGTCGTTGCTCACAGGCATTTCACGAAAGCGAATCCGCAGCCGCCGCATGGCGCCCAGTCGCTCCCCGACGCGCCCATCGTGGCCGCATCGCACGATCGGGTTGCATTCCCGGTCCTGAAATCCAAGGTTCGCGGAGCCGCTCAGGAAGCGAAAGCCAACCAGGCGCTCGCCAACGCGGAAGCGATCGTGGTGAGCCTGAACACCGATGAGCTGGCTGCACCCTACCGTATCCACCACATGAAGGACGGTAGGATCACCGACCTTTGGGGCGAGCTGTGGCCCAACGAGCTGAAGGCGAAGTACGCGGCGTGGACGAATCTCGATACGAACGTGAGGCATGAAGGCGACAAGGTGTGGATCGATGGCGTGCCGTCGCTGGGCTGGGACAAGCATCAGTGTACCTACGCGGGCGCACTCGAAGCCGCGATGGCGGTGACCGAGCGGCCAGTCTCCTACACGCACCTCATGGGCGTGACGGGCCTAGCCTTCCGCACACGGTGGTTCCAGGGGCGGATCGGGCAGAAGTGGTGCCCGTCCAGCCCCGTGGGCGAGTTCCCCGAGGAGATCGCCGCCACGCAGAAGGCGACAGGCTGGCCGATGCAGGTGATCTGCGTGCCCGACGATCCGAAGATGGAGCGCTTCGCGATTCAGATCGTTGCATCGATCGATGCCGGTCGCCCTGTCCCTGCCTACGAACCCGGGCTGAACATGGACACGATTTACGGCTACCGGGACGGCGGCAACACGATGCTGCTGAAGGACTACTTCAAGGGTGACATCGAGATGCCGGTGGAGAAGCTGGGCTGGATGCTGCTGATCCTTCAGGATCCGGTGCAGCCGCTGTCGAAGCGCGATGCATTCCTGCAAGGGCTGCGGATCGCCGTGCGGAACTGGCGGCGCGAGCCGGCGCCGAGCGAGAAGGGCGAATACCTGTTCGGCGACGCGGCACTGGCACGGTGGGCGGAAGACCTGGGCACGATCGACACGCTGAACGCGGCCGACAAGGAAAATCTGATGTTCGTGAGCAAGTGGTGCTTCGCGAGCATGTGGGACGCGCGCGCGGAGGCGGCACGCTTCCTGGAACAGAACGCGAACGAGCTCGGCGACAATGCGAAAACCGCGATCGAGCGCGCGGCCGAAATCTACCGGCAGGAAGCGAATCTCCTCAGGAACGTCGTGCAGGGCAATCAGTCCGACGATCGCAAGCGGGAGTTCCTCGCCGAGGCCCGCACGATCGAGGCCGCGGCAATCGCCGAGATCGAAAAGGCGTTGAATTCCGCACAATAACCGCTAAGATTACCGCTACTGGGCCACAAGGCACATTGGCGCACAGAAGCGAGAGGGAATAAACAGGATGGGCAGGATGAACCGGAATGCACTTGATCCCTCATCCTGTCCTCCCTGTGCGCTCGCGCTCGTAATTCCCTCTTCATCTTCTTTGTGGTCCTTCGTGCCCTTCGTGTCTTCGTGTTTCGTACACCCGTCAATACACCAAGGGGGTTGAACCGCGCGAACGGTGATTTCAGAAGGATGCCAATGATGCTTCCACGCGTGCGTTTCGGCAAAACGGATATGACGGTGACGCGCATCGGGTTGGGCGGCTTTCCGTTTGGCGGAGTGAACCGGGCACGGGGATGGGATCCGTTCAGTTCGAGCGGGCGGGCGACGGCCATCGAGACCGTGCGCGCCGCACTCGCCGCCGGCATCAACTACATCGACACCGCACCCGGATACGGGAACGGCAATAGCGAATCGATCATCGGCGAGGCGCTGCACGGCAGGCGCGACCAGGTGGTGCTCGCAACGAAGGTGCCCTACACGGGTTCGGCGGGCGACGTGCGGGCGAGCGCCGAAGCGTCGCTGAAGCGCCTGCGGACCGACGCCGTCGACGTCCTGCAGTTCCACGGCGGAATGTACACGCAGGCGGACGTGGATCACATACTGAACGATGGCCTGCTTGACGAGCTGATGGCGCTTCGGGCTGATGGGTGCGTGCGGTTCATCGGTTTCACGGCGGAGGAGCCGTGGACCGCCCGGCCGCTGATAGCGACGGGTGCGTTCGACGTGGTGCAGCTTCGCTACAACCTGATCTACCAATCGGCTGCCCTGCATGCCCTCAAGGACGCTCGCGACGCCGACATGGGCGTGGCCGTGATGCGGCCGCTGACGTCGGGCATCCTGCAGCGGATCGCGAGCTACCTCGCGCCCGAATGGCAGGCCGCACACGACATCTACGAGGCGGCACTGGCGTTCGTGCTCGCCGACAGCCGCGTACACGTGGCGAACGTCGGCATGCGTTGGCCGCAAGAGGTCGAGCGGAACGCCAGGCTCGCAGCATCATTCGTGCCGCCGTTCGACATGGCCCGCATTCCGCGGCTGACGGCTGAAATCTACAAGACCGACGACGAGATGCATCAACCCAAGGAGTGAACTGCGAATGGCGGATCTTCACGAGATCAAACCGCGACTGCTGATGGGCCCGGGGCCGTCGGACGTGAATCCCCGAGTGCTCGAGGCGATGGCACTGCCGACGATCGGGCACCTCGACCCGCAGTTCCTGGCGATCCTGGAAGAGAAGAGGAAACACCGAACACCGAACATCCAACATCGAACATTGAACGTCGAAGGAAGATGATTCACGTGGATAGCGGTCCTTCACCCGCTTCGTCCACTCGGTCCACAGTCCACTGGGTCCACTTCGTCCACAGTCCACTTCGTCCACTTGGTCCACTTCGTCCACAGTCCACTGGGTGCACTGGGTCCACTTGGTCCACTACCTCCATTTCGCCCATTCCGTCCATTCCGTCCACTTCGTCCACAGTCCACTGGGTCCACTGGGTCCACTTGGGTCCACTTCGTCCATTCCGTCCACTTGGTCCACTTGGTCCACTTCGTCCACTCCACCGGCGCCCCCGCGAATTCCCGGTTGACACTCACCCGCCGAACTGTATGATAACGCTTGCTGGATTCGTCACCATCATTCGCAGGTGCAATCAACACAATGATCACGATCATCAGGATCATCTTCGCGGGGACGTTCGTGCTGACGGTTGCTGCGGGGATCGTGCTGCGTGCGGGCCGGGCGCCGGGCGCGATACTGGCCGGTTCCGCGGCCGCGGCGGTGATCGCCGGTGCGGTGGTGCTCGTCGAATCGCGGCTGGCACGCGTCATCACGGGATACCGCCGTGCGATCATCGGCGGTGCAATCGGCGGTTGGTTCGCCGGCTTCCTGGTGCGGACTCTTCTGCTTGAAGTGTCGGCCTGCTCCGCCCTGCTCGATCCGTTCCGCGAGGCGGTCATTGTGCTGGCATTCATCTGGCTGGGCGCGACGGCCGCCGTCTACGCTGCGCGGGCCGGAATCAGCCTGCCGGTCGACTGGAAGCCGCGGGGCGCATCGGCCGGCGCCGCCGCCACGAATGCCGTGATCTCCATCACCGCCGTGCTGTGGCTGTTCGTTGGCGCGAGCGTGATCTACTACGCGGCGAGCACGGCGAACAAGGTGTATCCGCCGCGAGTGTTTCTCGTGCCGCTGGCCGTGCTGATCGCGGTTTCGGCGGCGGGACTGACAGCCGGGGTACGGCTCGTGCGCCTTGCCGCCGTGGTTGTGCCCGTGCTGCTGTTCGCACTCGCCATGACCGCCGTCACGTTCGCCATCGCATCAGTCGGCACCAGCCTGAACCCATGGATGCGGATGGACTGCCAGCAGGCAGCGGTCTTCCTCGTGTGGGCGTACGCGGGCGCCGCGTTCCTGATCGAAGACTGAGCCGGCCAATTCGTGCGCGCGGCGGCGCGTGGGATTTCCCGCAAGTGCGCCGCCCGGCATCGGGCAGGTGGTCTTGAGCGCAATGCCCGGCAAAATGCGCGTTCTGGCGGGCTATCAACGGGAGCCTTGTTTTTTCCCCGGCGGCTGTTCTCACGGAGACTCAAGCATGAGAAAAAACGAAACGGTTTACTTCGACAAGGGCGGGCCGGCAAACACGCAGGCAACACTCGACGCCGCGAAGGCACGAGCCGCAGACGCACAACCCGCAGCACTCGTCGTGGCGTCTACCTCCGGCAAGACGGCCCTCGTTGCCGCGAAGACCTTCTCGGGAACGGGCATCCGGATCATCGCGGTGCCATTCCAGAAGCATCTATGGGACGAGTATGACGCTCCCGACCCGAAAATCGCCGCTGAATGCCGAACCATGGGCGTGGAGTTTCTGCCGGAGGAGCCTCCCGTCCCGATGCTCGATGCCGATCATCCGGAGATGGTGAACGCCTGGCGCACCGTGAGCGAGGGGTTCAAGGTCGCGCTGCAGGTCGCTGCGATGTGCGTGGACGCCGGCCTGCTGAAGCCCCGCTCGCGGGTCATCGGCGTCGGTGGATCGGGCCGCGGGGCGGATACGGCGATACTGTTGAAAACGTACGGCTCCGGGGCGGTGCTGAAGTCCCGCGTGCTCGAAATCATCGCGATGCCCGCGGCGAGATAGCCGTCCTGCAGGATCGGTTGCGTTCTGGCGGGGGCACCTGTCCCGGCACCGGAAACGAAACCATCATCGCGCCGGAACGGATATCACAGGACGACGCACGGCCGTACCGTGGACGCCGCAAGTCTTTGCCTGGTAAAGAGAAAGCCGTTCGACTTTCTCGCCGAACGGCTTTTTCTGAAGGATGGTGGGCGATACTGGACTCGAACCAGTGACCTCCACAATGTGAGTGTGGCGCTCTGCCGACTGAGCCAATCGCCCATCCGCCGGCGTTTTCCTGCCGACATCAAGTATTATACCACTGCTGACCGGTTTTGTCAAATAGTTTTGGCGAGCGCACGGTTTTGGCCCGCGCAGCGTTCCGGCGGAGGGCAACGGCCTTGTGCGGCGCAGCCGCCCGCTCGATGCTTCGCTACTGCCGCAGGCATGATTTCAGTTGCTGCTCCACGCGGCCGCGAAGCGCGGCCTGCCAATACTCGTCGATAGCCGGCTGCAGGGCTTCGAGCGATGGCTTGCCGGCAGCTTGCCTGAGCAGTTGTGCGCCCTGCTTGAGCAGGCTGCCCTCAGCCGCGGGGAGTGTGGCAGCGAGTGGTTCGATGGCGGCGGCATCGGCTTCGCGCAAGGTTGCCAGAAGCGAGAGAACGCACTGGCCGGCAAGGCTGTCGCCCGTGAGGAGCATCCCCAGATCACGGCGGAAGGCGTCGGCAGTGAGGTTTCTCAGGCCCTTTATGGCGAAACCAGTGGCGAGAGGATCGATCTTGGCGAGCTTGAGGAGCTTCGCGGCAGCGAGGCAGCCGACGGGGCCGGTCTGGTCGGACTGGTAGAGCCGGACGAGCTCGGGCATCGTGTAGCGGGCCTTGCCGCACAGGTTGAGGGCGGTCTCGCGGGTGAGCGTCCACGGCCACGAGCTCTGGGGGAAGAGGCGGCCGCTGACGGCGATCGCGCGGGAGGCGAGTACTTCCATCGGCGGCGGCTCCTCTCGCGGGATCGCGAACTTGTCGGACAGCGCCAGCTCGTCGAGGCTGGCGGCAAGTGCGGCGTAGGCCTTGTCGATGGGAAGCGCGCGGACCGCTTGCACTACCTTCTCGGCCGCCTGGGGATCGTCGTCCTTCCGGAAGCTAGCCAGCAGCGCCCCGAGCAGCGTTTCCAGCGATGAGGAGACGGGGCGGGCGGGGTCGTAGAGGTTGGGCACGTCCTGCGCACCCTTCTCGATCTCGGCGAGCCGTTCGGCGTAGACCCCCTTCTCAATACGAATGACCACACTGCCGGCGCGCACGACCGGGCGGCCAGGCTGATCGCTGAACTCGATGTTCCAGCCGTGCCGGGTGGTCTTCACGACGCCGTTCTCCACGGTACACGTGCCGTCGGTGGGATGTGCGAGTGCGATGAACGCGACGGGGGAGAGGTTGAGTTCCATCCTGGCGGGTGCTCCGTCGTCGCTTGGTCCAATGTGCGCTCCGAAGGTGGCGCTGAACGGCCGGTCGCCGCCTTGGGCGGGATCGAAGGCCATGCCGATCTTGATCGTGAGCTGGGGCGGGCGTTCGGGCATGGGCAGTTCGAGCTTGCGGCGCGGGGCGCTGGAATAGACGCCGATCCTGTCGCGGCTGAACACGATCACGATGGGCGCATCGGGGCGGGTGCCCTGGAGCGTCAGGATCAGGCCGCCGTCGGGCGAGAAGAGCAGCTTCGCACTCGCGAGTGTGTCTGCAAGGGCACGTGCGGCTTCGCCCTGCAGGGTTGCCTCGAGGTCTACGCCGCCGGCATTGATCGCGGCCGCTCGCCGGTGCACGGCCAGCAGTATCTTCTCGGCCTCGGAGAGTTCCTCGGTGAGCTTCGGGGCCTCCTCGTATTCCTGCAGATCGAGGCGGAGCCTGGCGCCGTCCGCGCCCGTCTGGTCAAGGTCGGCCTTGACGTGCAGGAATCGGGCGGAGGCGCCGAGTGCATCCGTGATCTCCATCGTCTTCCTGCCGTCGATCGGCATTCCGATCTCGAGGCCGAGGTACTTCATCACATCTTCGCGGGTGTTCTTCTCGCAGCCGGTCAGGTCGATCTCCTTCAGGATGGCCCTGGGCCCTTCGTCCTGCACGTGCACGAGGAGGCTGGCCTTGCCGGTCTTCGGGTCGGACTGCTGCTCCACGGTTGCTCGTACAAAGGGATGGCCGAGCCAGGCGAATGCCCGCTTGACGGCGGAATCGAGCTGCTTGAGTGCCAGCGGATCCCTGGCCGCGGGTTCGCCGGGCCGGTAGGGGAGCGGGCGGCCGCCATTCCAGTCCCTCTTGGCAAGGAGGGAGGCCAACGTAGGCTCACCAGGTGGCGGGAGCGAGCGGCGGCCGTCAGGGTCATCTTCGGCGAGAAGGTGCGCCACGATGGCATCGGCCGGAACGGTGCGGGCGCCATCGACCACGATCGTGCCGTCGAAGTCGAAATGCTGCCCCTCATTCACCGTGACCACCACGCGGCCGTCGTCGCGGTGCGGCACGGCGGCGACCTGCGGGTCGATGAACCCCGCGTGAAGGTAGCCCGACCGCAGCTTGTCGCAGAGGATGTCGAGGAAGGTTGCCAACGGCGCGTTCGGGTACGATGCGATGACGAACTCGAGGTCGCCCGCGAGCGCTGCCTTGATCTGCTCGGGGGTGAAGGCGTTGACACCATCGAAGCTGATGCGCTCGAGATCGCCAAGCTCGCCCACGGCTTCGGCCTGCTCGCCGGCAGCGGCAAACGCCGGCACGACCAATTGCGCCAGGCACAAGGCGGCCAGGCATGCGAGAAGACTGCGGGGATGATTGCAGCGGCGTGAGACTAAGGAAGCGACGCCGTTGTAGGGGCGGGCTTCGCGAGTCTTCGAGCGAATCGCCCGCCCGCTTCCCGCATTGTTCTCACACCATTGGGGATGTTTGAATGGCGTGGTCATGGGAGACGGCTCCTCCGTGTGCGTTCTTGCAGGCAACAGGTGCACAGGCTGCAGGCTACAGGTACGGAGGGCACGGTGATGCGCCCCATCAGCCGACCCTGGAGCCTGTGCACCTAGCGCCTGCTGCTGTACCGGGCGTCATTCTACCACAAAACGCGGCGTGCTGTCAATGGGTCGCTACGCCTGCTCCGCCATGCCGTGGTTGTGCAGCGTGCCGGTGCCGGGCCGTCGGCCTGCGATGATGCCGCAGAAGATGGCTCCGCCGGGCGTTTGCAGGCCCGTCCGATTCCCATCATTGCCTGAGAGACTATGTGGAATGCCGGTTCCGTGTAGAGACGTGCCGGTGGCACGTCTCAGACGCCCGACCGTCTTCGGTCGGCACCCACACGGGGCGTCTCTACACCGAATCAAGCCACCATCGCCGTCTTGCGATAGTTTCTATTGCCGTGCGAGGAAGCTATCGAGCTGTTCGAGCGTGGGGGCGCCGGCTCGCCCGCCGGTGTGCATGGCCTTGATGGCGGCAGCGGCGGAGGCGCGGCGGATGGCGTCGGGAACCGTGCAGCCCTTGGCGATCATGGCGGCGTAGGCGCCGTGGAAGATGTCGCCGCAGCCGGTGGTGTCGACCACGTCGACGCGAAACCCCGGCTGGTGCACGGGCGGATGGGAGCCGGCGGCCTTGTACCAGCAGCCGTCGGCACCGCAGGTGACGGCCGTGCACGCGCGGGGGACGGATGCGAGTGCATCCGCGGCGGCCGCG
>Ga0307378_10009738_pt1 | contig 12588 bp, 11 predicted proteins | sample UN1MG_FD_202238 | JGI IMG/M metagenome (GOLD analysis project Ga0307378, IMG submission 202238) | Soil microbial communities from Risofladan, Vaasa, Finland - UN-1 | ecosystem: Environmental > Terrestrial > Soil > Coastal area > Acid sulfate soil | place: Finland: Risofladan, Vaasa | collected...
TCTTGCCCGCGGTCTCGCTCCTCGCTGAGGATGAGCAGTTCTATTTGCTCGTGCGTTAGGTCTTGTGCCCTTACCCAGGGTAATCCGTATCCGGAGGGGCCTACGATCATGTCCACCGGTGCTGCCGATTGCAGCATGTCCACCAAGACATCCGGATTGGCCGTGATCTCCGCCGAGGGAATGGTTCTATCCAGAAAAAGGCGATCTCCTTCCACTCCGCATACATCAAAGCTCAATGTTCCTGGATCGATACCAATAGCGCGACGCATATTACTCCATCAAGAGGACGTCTGTCTTTCGCTGAGATAACCCCAGCGCAGTTTTTCTTCCTGTGTATACTTTTTACCCAATTGAAGGCCCAAGGCGGCTCGCTCCAGCTCCCTCCCTAGATAAAAGGCATGGGACGGGTCCAACACATCAAGCTGAGCAAAAATTTCTTTCGGATCGGTGCCGCGAATGAATGTATCCCGATTGAACACGTAAATCCATGTGTCGTCTGTGAAGATGCGAAAATTCTTGTCGCCCAACAGTTGATGCATGTGGCGCAGCTCGGCCGCGCTGTAGAACTCGTGGGGAGGGTCTTTCACCGTGATCAGGCTATCATCTATGTTCTTCGGAAGCAAGTGGTTCCTATTTGCATAGTGCATCAGCTTACGGGCGAGGTCTAGTTCGCGAACTGCCCCTCGCGCCCAACTGATCACCTCTGTGGTCAGCACATAGTCTATCCCGAGTTCGGTTATTACCCCGGCCATCAGGGCGTTAATGCCAATGCTGTCGGCATCGGTGAGTTCAGTAATATTACCCAGGCCCATAAGGATCTCGGCCTTGGGATGGCGCCGCCGAGTTTCATAAAAACGATGGAGAGCCTCTGTGAATCCGAAACTGATAGGATCCAAGATAGGATCCATAACATAGGGCACACCCCACTCATCGAGTTGGGCGGCGTTCCGTTCCAGGGACTCCAAGCCTTCCCCGAAGTCCGGGATGACCACTACTTTACAGTGCAGTTTAGGAGCCAGATCCATATTTTGTGAATTGATACTTAGCAGGAGATCCATACCTGCCCCATTGGCGCGAAGGATGGTCTCGGGATCGAAAGTATCCAGGCTGACGGTGTAACCTCGCTCTTTGAGTCCGGTCACAACTCGCTCTACACCTGGAAAACCGCCCTGGGGTGGGCAGCCCAAATCAATGATATCGGCCCCATTGGCTTGGTAATACTCGGCCATGGCCAGAATCTCATCCAAGGGCATCCGATAAGCCTCCACAATTTCGGCCAAGATCTTCACCTGATATTCACCATACCCCTCAAGGATGCGTTCACGACCGAAGAAGACGGGCAGATCCTTCAAGTCTTTGGGACCGCGGATAACGGATACACCTATCCGATCCTCGATGATGCCCAGGTCGCCCTGACATCCACCGGGGATAATCACCTGATCGCACCCGCGCGCATCATTTAGGTGTTGGGAGATCCATCGGGTGTCCATTAGGGCGGCCACCGTAATGTTGAGGACAGACACCTTATATTCAAAATCGGGCGACATCTTATCTATTGTGGGTATCAGAGCATCGGCGGCCAGCTTGCCGGTCACGAATAGGTAATCGGGCATTTTTGGATATCCTTTACGCTTTTCAACAAATGCTTCCTGGAATCTCATCAAACCTTCAGTGCATCCCGGGCTGTCCGGGAGTCTGACCAATTCATTAAACCAGTGTTTTTTTACCTCGACGCGATCAATACCATTAACCTTTAAGCCACTGTTCAAGGGTCGTATGCCGGACCACGTGCTCCCCTTTTATGAACTCCCGACGAATCTCGGCTAAGGTGCCGAATCGTTCGGCAAAGGCGTTATGGTGGTGTATACTTTCAAAGTTCTCCTGCTTTGTCAGGACAAAGGCTTCATCTGGCAGGTCAGGATACACCTCTATCACATTGCGCAACATCTCCCGGACCACGTCTTCCACGAATCTGGGGTTGCGGTGGGCCTTGTTAACGATGAAGAACTCATCCGGCCGCTTAAGGAGTTCGTATGTCTCCGAGCTCATCGAAGCCTCCACAATGTGGATTAGATTCTCTGCCCGCACGGGTTGCTCCGATCCGATGAGCAAGGTTCCCCTGCCCCGCTGGTTATGAGAGGCGATGGGAATAATGTCGATGATGCGCTCAGCGTCGCTTTCTGAAAAACCGTCTTCCAGCAACAGGTCTTTTGAGTAGCTTTTCACCATCTCCTGGGCGCAAGGGCAAACGGTCATCCCCTCTGTCTCGACCCCCACCAGGCGATTGGTGTGATCCTGGGTGCTGGCGGCGATGCCGATCAGAGTGTACAACTCCTCCACCGGTTTGCCCGTAATCGGAGTGGTCTTCATCATGGGAGAGCGCGCCCGGATGTGCACTTCAGAGTAGATGGCATTTTGGGTCTTCACCACCTGCTGGGCCAGGCGCTCTGCCAAGGACTCGATGTCCGGCGAGGGTGTAAGGGAAATCTCCTCCACCAAGATCTCCACGACGTCACTGAACCGGGACATGTGAACACCCGATTGTTCGGGATTTAGGTCTGCGAAAAGGTCCAGTTCGGCGTAAAATAAAGTATCGCGCCCACCATCGGTTATGTGGATGATCCTACGCAGGTTCGTGATCCCCGCCCGGCTCAGGCTAACGGGCATGGTTGGCCTGGACTCCTGAATGTCACGCTCGAGTCGAAGCTTCAGGCTCCGGTCCACGGGTTTAACTCCTGCTCTGTCCACTTTGCCTATCATCTCTCGCACCGGTATCCCCAGCACCGGATGCACCAAATCGGGGGCAATTTCCGCCAACGGAACCAGAACGAAGGCCCGCTCATGCAACCTTGGGTGCGGGAGATGCAAGTCCGAATTGTCGAACTTCAAATCATCATAGAAAAGGATATCAATATCAATGGGACGGGGCGCATTTCGAAACGCTTCTTTCCTCCCCATTCGCTTTTCGATCCCTTTCAAAAAAAGGAACATTTCCGTGGGGGAAAGCTCGGTTTCCAACTCGCACACCATATTGAGAAACATGGGCTGATCCGAGAATCCCACCGGCTCGGTCTCGTAAAAGGAAGAAAGCTTTTTAATGGATGCCCGGGCCCGGACATACTGCAGCGCCTGAAGGATGTTGTCCTGTCGATTCCCGAGGTTTGCGCCAAAGCTCAGATAAACCGGATAAAGTTTAGACATGATTTCTATCCGCAGGTACCATCTCGCCGCGATGGATCTGATCCCCTGAAATTGGATAATTGTCAAAGGACACGGTATACGACTTTTGGAAGTGGGCCCGGATCTCCCGCTCGATTTTAGGATCATACGGCGGTGCAACGTATAGCGTTCGTCCGGGACGCTCACAAACGATCCGACCGTCTCGGGCTACCACCACACCATCCTTTAAGACGTATCGGGGACGGGCAAACATCTTTTCCCTGTCATCCAGGTTTTCATAAATGGCGATGTCGGCATCAGCACCGGCACCTAAGTGGCCCTTATTTTTTAGGCCCAAGGCACGGGCGGTTCCTGCACGTGTAATAATGGCAATCTCGTACAAGGAGTATACACGGTCCAATTCAGGGAGCAGCGCGCCCTTTCGTCCTTGCCGATTGATGCCCTTAAACATCTCGGCTCGGTAGTCACGGTCCATCAACAGCTTGATCACCTGTGGATAACAGAAGAAGGGTCCGCCGTTGGGATGGTCAGTGGTCAGAAACACCTGCCAAGGATTGTCAATGAGCAGGAATAGCTCCAGTCCGGTACGCCACATGACAGCGTTGATCGGATTATTGCGTTTATAGAGCACGGGAACGATGCCACCGCCCGTCTCATTTTCGATGTCTTTGTTGAGCCACTTGTTGCCGGTTTCCAGATGCAACCGGTGCTGCAATGGACCATCAGAGGTCATGGTGGTAGCCTCACCGAAGATGATCTGGCCTACATCCACTGTGACGTTTGGATTCTCATTTATCGCGCGGGCCAGTTCAGCTGCAGCCGAACGATGAAGTCTGCCTTTCTGCTTGCCGTAACTAAAGAACTGAAGGTGACAAAGGTGGACGGGTTGCCCCTCCAGAGACGCTATGGTCTCGACAGTTGTGCGAGCACTGAAGCTCCGCCCTAAGTTGATGCCGTGAAGGTGAGGCATATGGGGTAATTTCAGTTCTTTGTTGATCCTGGCCAGAGCAGTGACAATTTGGCGGGGGGTGATTCCAAAGCCGATGATCTCGTCGTTCAGTTCGCTCACGTTTCGCCCCCATTTCCAGTTCTCAACCCCTCCCGGGTTGACAATCTTGATGGCGTAGCCCTTGCTCGCTCCAAGAAGCCAGGACACATAGTCCCTGGCTTTCTCAAGTTCCCCATCACGAATACATTCCATGATGAAATGGTTGTTACCCATTGTGATGAAAACACCCTTGTCGAGAATGGGAGTATCCTCCAGTTCTTCATGAGTATGTCTCGCCACCAGGGGAGCGGTGGCAGCCTCCATCACCGTTGTATAGCCCATTTCCGCATAGCGATAGCCCAACAAATGCGTAGTAGGTACAGTATAACCTGTTCCTGAACGGGTGAGATCCGTCCGTTTTCGCACGTTGTGGCGATGGTCTTCAGGGCGAAACTTACGACCGGCGTTCACCTTGGCACCAACGATATGGCTGTGGATATCCACCCCTCCGGGCATAACCACCAGCCCGGCAGCGTCAATGATCTCGGCTCGCTCACGATCAACAACCTCGGGCGGTACGATTCGCCCTTCCTTGACCCAGATGTCCTGGGTTTGAGCGTTTATACCATTCAAAGGATCATAGACCTCGCCGTTAATAATCCCTAACATTACTTTACCTCTTCGATAATCTGGTCCAGCACCTCCTCGTCCGTGGGGCGTTTGCTAAAGAGCGCTGGTCTAAGTCGGATGGGAACGTTGTCCATACGGTAGGATGTTCCGGCCGCGTCCACCCCATAACAAGCGGTGGGAAAAACCACTGCCGCTGACTGCGACGTTAGATTTGGCATCGGATCGATGATGATGGTTGGGATCCGCTCAAGGTACCTGGACGCTGTTCTTGGAAAGTGGGCCACAGGGTCTGAGGCAAGGATTAACGCTGCATCTACCTCGCCTCGTGCTAACAAATCTACGGCTGAAAATTCGCCAGGACCATATTGAGGATAGCCCCGTGCGAAACTGACGGCGAAGGGATAGCCGCTCTGCCAAGTGAGCACTTGATCCGCCCCGGCTACGTTTCCATGCCCTCGCATCGGAATTACTGAGAAACGGGTGTATTCATTCAATTCAGTTACCAGCCTGAAGAGTTCTTCCACGTTGTATTCTCGCGCTCGGGTCATTGTCAGGCCCATGCCGAAAAACACAACGCCGTAACGACAGGTCTTCATGAGCTCGGCCATTTCCTGCAAACGAGCTTTGGGCACACCACCCACCGTCTCGGCTTCGATTTCTTTCCCTTGTACCATTGCTCGAAGCGAAGTCAATACCTCGAAGTCTGAGTCGATTTTGACCTGAATAAAGTGGTCAGCCGACTTTGCGCTGGCAGTACGGCGAACATCAATTACGAACACTGTTCGATCCCGGCGTCCATTGGGAAAAAGGGTACCCTTGGGCATCAGTGAATAGCGGCTGAAATGGCGCAGATGGGAGACCAGTGGGTTACAGCCCCAGAAAAGGAGCAAGTCGGCTCTGTTTCGCACCTCCCCCAGGGTGCAAGTGGCTTCGCCGACCGCCTGCATAGCCAAACCGCTGGGGCCATGGCAAACGGAAGAGGTGGTATCTATGATGGCCCCTATCCGGTCGGCCAATTCGACTGCTTTTCTTTGGGCCTCAACGGCCGTTGAACTAAGTCCGTAGATAAGGGGGCTATCTGCTCGGGACAGGATCTTCGCTGTTTCCGCGGCAGCCTCTTTCCAGTCGACCTCTCGCCCGTCGACGGTTGGCTTTCTCAAAGTGGGATCATGGTTGACAAAAATTCCTCGCCCATTGGTACAAACTCGGCGAACGCGGACGATTTTGCTGTCTTCAACTTCCACGATAATGTCGTCGCACAAACATCCGCAAAAAGTGCAGGTCACGTTCTCGATGATCGACCTCATGTCAGCTCCACCTTGACGTTTAGTCCCTTGAATGCCGGCATCCCCGTACCTCCTGTCTCCACTCCAATAAGGGCGTTCGCTACGGGACCCATCGGGATGAACAGCATCCCCGAGGGGAGCGCTCCGTTCCGGACCGGAACCTCTACCTGGCCATACGGTGTTTTCAAGAGAACGATCCGGCCTTCTTCGATTCCGAGGCGGTCCATGTCTTCCTGGCTCATCTCCACCAGCGCCGTAGCGCTGTGGTATGCCTTTGAGCGTTTGCCTTTGTGAAGACCCTCGGCCTGTTCGCGGGTGCGTCCGGTTATTAATATGAAATTCTCGCCCAAACTAGCCCTCAACTTTCATCACCGATTTCCCGCCTGACGGCTTCAACGCTGGCAAGCAGATTTTTCAGACAGATCTCCCTTTCTTTACCCACCGCCAGCACCGTGCAGACCGGACGACCGGCTTCGATTCGGTCACCCGGGAAAGGGATATCTCGTCTTCCACATTCTATCCATCCTGCGGTTTCCGGCATCATCAAAGTTTTTCGTGCGAACACGATCCCTTTGCCCAGGTACCCCCCCGTAAAATGCTCTGCCAAGGAAAAGTCGGGTAACCGGCCCGCTATAGCCTCAAGGTGTACTGAAAAGACGTTGAGTCCATAGCCACGCTCCACCAGTTCCATCGACGCAGTATAACGTGGGTTGACCTCTACCAGAAAGGGACGGGGCATGCCATCCGGTCCGTCCACCACCACAAAGTCTACGCCGTTGACACCCCGCAGGCCGAAACGATGCGTCAGCCGGGCAGCGATTTTTTCAATGATCTCAATAAGGGCGTCTTTTTTCAAAGGATCAAATTTCAGCGGCAAGATATTACCACACCACGTGAATTCCTTCACTGCCAGTTCTTTTGTCCCGATGAGTTGCTCCGTCAACCCTATGATCACACTCTTCTGTCCGTCTGCCGCAAAGGCTATTGAAACAGGCCTGCCCTCTATGTAAGCTTGCAGGACATGAGTCCCATCCACGGGTTCCCCAGCCCAAGACCTAATTCCGTGTCCGCCACCGCTGAGTAGAGGTTTACGAAGCCAGCGAATTGACGGATCTGCCTTTTTTTCTTCGCCGGGCAGTAACGTAACCGGGCAGGAGATATCCTCTTCATGGCAAAAGCCCCTCAATATCCGCCAGTCACGCACCTGCCTTAGCACGTCTTCTCCGTTCCCAAGCAGGATACTTTCCTGCGCCAGCTTACTTACCACATTGGGATGGTTTTCAAAATTGGAAACGTAGACCACGGAATCATATTTCAGCTTTCGGGTTGCTTGAAGCAACGCTTGGGTGCTGAAAGGGAGACCAAAGTCTCGCAAAAGCGAATAGTTCTCCACCAAAGCCCGTTGGTCCCGGTCGCCGAAATAATCCAGCGTGATGACGCGATACCCCCCCCGAACTGCCGACTCGGCAATAGCGCGTGTGCTTAGACCGACCACGAGAATAACCACTACCCAACGACCTCTTTGGTTGTTGCGTAAATCTCTTCGGCATCCAGAACCAAATCGTTTTGATCGAAGAGGCGGGCCACGCAGGCATGATGAATCTTCATCTTCAAACCGCCAATGCCGATGGCACCGAAAAGGAACTTTCCCTGTTTTTCTTGACCGTTCCAGGTGGCCTCGATCCCCTCGATGCCAAGGGGCGGCACGGCGTTAACATCCGCCAGGACACTCAGGGTAGGATGTTCCGCCCATGTGGACTCCGGAATCAACATGATTCCGGCCGCACCGGAACAAAGGGCTGCATAGGCCTCATCCAGGACCCGGCGAATTGCCGCTGCATCCGGAGCGGCAGAAGGAATGACGTCCACGCCGAAGCGCTCCTTAACGGATCTGCACGCCGCTTCGGCGCCTTTTAGACTTCGGGAGGTGAGGGTTACCCGAGCCCCCTCTTTTGCCAGCAGTGCACCGGCGCGCATCCCCACGGGGCCCGTGCCGGCAAGTATAACCACTTTTTTTTCTGTCACATCACCCTTTGAGAGGATTTTGGCCACGGCTGCTGCAGCCGTAGTGTTGCATCCGTTTGCATCAAACATCAAGGATACCCGCACAGGACCGAAAAAGGCAGCTTTGGCAGCCGAGAGTATCGCCTCGCCCTTAGAGACATTCGAACCGCCGATGAAAACAGCCGAGTTCTTTAAATCCTTTCCGCCCCGGGTGAACATGGCACCATAAACCAGATCACGCACATCATTCGGCGTGACTTGATCATACTGCAAAATTCGATCGACGCCTGCATCGTACGCCGCAATTGCATCGAAGACGCTGGCGCACGTATCGATGTCCAGTTGAATTAAAATTTTTCTCATTTTCTAAACCTCTTGGGTGTTCCATCTATGAGACCTTTGAAAAATGTAAATTTTTGTTCGATTTCAAGGAAGGGGGAAATTTTAACCACAGGAATACATTGAGTATTCCGAGGATTAAAATTTGAGCCTGACACAGAAATCGGGCAAAAAGATGCGTTTTGCAAAGGTCTCTCTATATACTGCATAGACTTCGCTCAGTATCGAACTGAACCTGTTGAATTGATTTCTCCTCGTTTACGATTATCTTGGCACCCTCATTGTTACAATAGGAAACAAATACCCGCCCCTTTATATTATTCCGAGTGAGAAAATGTCTCATGTGGGCTGCAATTTGCCTCGATTCTTTTTCCTTTACCAATCCGTATAATGTTGGCCCCCACGAGCTTTGTCCCACACCATAAGCCCCCGACTGAAGCATACATTCAATTATTTCTTTGCCCATCTTATCCCTATAAACACCACCCTGAGCCTTCCCGAAATACATACCTGTTCTTCTATCTATCTCAGTAAGCGCACTGCCAAATCCTTCTATATCCTCTTCAAAAAAAGATGGCAAAAGCTTCACCTGTACCAATTTGCATATCTCTGCGGAGATCTTTTTGGATGGAGTTACACGGTTAAGTGCCGCCGCTTCTATCTCTCCTGAAAGACCTATTTCCGTTTTCGGAATCACCAAAACGAAGCACCATTTCTCGGGAAAATCCCGTCTAAAAATAGTCCTTGTGGGTGGTGCAACTACATCCTTCAATATTTCTTTTTCATCTGCATCGATGATAAAACCTCCCGTATCAAAGCATGCAATTCCTACCTGTGATCTCTTCCCTCTTTCCATAATAGTGGCAATTTCTCTTACATCGATATTTATATCATTAATCTTTGCCATTGCAGACGAAATCGCTAAAGCCAGTTGTGTTCCAGACCCAAGGCCTAAATGTTCCGGTATACTTTTCTCTACCTTTATTCTTACATTCGGTTCTATGTGATATCGTTTCGAAAATTTCGTAACAAAACCAAGAATTTTTCTTTCGTTTCCGTTTTTAATAACGAGATTATTATTTCTGCCAACAGTCACAACGGTATTTGGCGAGTTCAATGCAACGCCCATGCTTCCGTTTAATCTATCTGAACTCCCAGTCAAATTCATAAAACCGAAATGTAGTCTAGAAATTGTTTCAACTCTTACTTGCACTTGACCCTACTTTCATCTGCGTCTCGGCTTTGATTTTTAATCAATTTCTCCTTTTGAATACTTAGCGGGATATTGTCTTGTGAAATGTGGCTAAAAAAATAATTTATGCGTGCAGTTCCCGAGCACCTTCATTTTTCTGCTTTTTTTGCATGATATCAATGATATCTATCGACGATACTTTTGATTTCTTTCGGTTTTTCTAACACAACGATCCCCTTCATCTTCCTGAGTCTGATTGTGTTTTCAACATCGACATCACGCATGCTTAAGTCCAGCTTTTTACCGCCGGGAAGAATCGTGGTGGTTGTGCCCATTTTTTGATCGACCGGCAGAATATAGATGTCCACATGGGTCTTGTTGGTTTGAGATACCGAATTTGTGATAATTGTATCGGCGATTCCATTCACGATCTTGGCAACGGTATTCGCCGTTGCCGGAGCTACGATAAGGGCGTCGTATTCACCTGTCTGAAGTGGGCCGACGATGAACGGAGTGTTGGCGTCTTTTTCAACCAGAATCCGGTCGGCAATCCTATCTAAGCTGTCATTAAGTTTGTACCACTTCAAAACCGTTACGGCGGCTTTAGACAAAACTGCGGTGATCTTTAGGCGGTTCATTTTGGATATCTCTTCCATAACCTCAAAAATTTCGGAAATCAGATCTCCCGAACCCGTTATCCCCCACACGATTTTCGAAGGCATCCTACCCTCCTCAAATATTGATGTTTTACCGGTGAATAAAAGAGGCGACTTTAATCAGCCGATCCACGGTTCTGCGGATGGTTCTGAGCCCTTCTTCATCGGCCTCCACCCCTTTTTTGCCTTTATCCTTGGACCAGACCGAAGCGCCAAGATTGGCGCCGAAGGAACTACCGCCCACCGGAATCATTTCGTTTATAATGTAGAAGCCTATGATGGTTTGAAGCGTAGGGTCCTGGCCACCGGTCCGGTCTCCGCCCACTGCAATAGCAGCCCCCACCTTATTTTCAAAAGCTTTGGGATTTTTCGCCACCAACGCCCTGCAACGATCGAGTACCGCCTTCAGCTGCGCACTTATCTGCCCCTGGTACACCGGGCTTCCAAGGAGCCAAGCATTGGCCCATAGCAGGTTGGGATATATCTCCTGCACGTCATCTTTTTGAATGCATCCTTTTTTTTTCCTAAGACAGTAATCACAATGGATACAATAATCTATGGTCTTCCCATGAACTGTATGATAGACCGTTTCGACATTATAGGTTTCCCTGGCATAATTTAAGGCTGTCTGAACGGCAAAATCCGTCGAAGCGACACGAGGACTGCCGGAAATTCCCAGAAGTCTTATGGAGTTCGTATTCATCATATCCTCAATTTGTGATGGATTTGGATCATTCCAACGGTACTGGCTTTAGTCGATAATATCGCTGGAGATGTACCAAGTTTACTCCTCCTTCATAAGCAGTAAAATAGCAATAAACGAATGCGTATCTGCCAACACACGCGCCGACATGTCGACAAGCGTGGCAATAATTGCATTCAAGATAACCCATCTGATAGGCAACACTTCTCTATTGTATCAAGGCAACCAGTAACGGGAATCGAGGCAAAGTCACCGATTCCCGCTTTGTAAATTTACAATCAGGGAGGTGCCTCATTCGACTTTCTTGGGCTCTGCGATATAATCATAGAGAAAAGCCGCAATGAGTGCGCCTACAATGGGACCTATGACATAGATCGGAAACTGCGACCAGAGGTTCGCCCCGCCAAAAAGAGAGTCGGCGACATAGGGGCCAAACGTACGGGCGGGATTAAGCGATGATCCCGTTATGTTGCCGACCACGATGATATCGGCCGCAACGACCAGCCCAATAGCCAGTCCCGCGAATCCCCCAGGAGCCCTTTTATCCACAGCAGATCCCATAATCGTGAGCATCAGGAAGAAGGTGGCCACAGCCTCACAAAGAATTGCCTGGCCATAGGACACTCCATGAAACATAGCGGTGGCACCCAGGCCTGTCTCGACTGCACGAGAGCCCAAAATGATCACCAGGGTAATCGATGCGAGAACTGCACCAATACATTGTGCCACAATATACGCGAACATATCGCCTGTGGGAAACCGCTTGGTCGCCCAAAGTGCAATGCTCACTGCAGGGTTGATGTGTGTACCCGAAATATGTCCAAAGGCATAAATCATAACCATGACGGCAATACCGAACGATATCCCGATCGCAAACCAAGCCGGCATGCTTATCCCTACGTTGAAGGCATTATCTGGAAGTGGAGTCCATCCCTTGAAAAGCAATACTGTCGTCACAACCGAACCCGTCCCCAGAAAGACAAGCACATATGTGCCGACGAGTTCAGCAATAGCGCGCTTTATAAGGCTTATCTGATTCATATCGTCTCCTCCGTTACAAAAGGTCTAGTTTAAGAGCGGGGATCGGAAGAAAATCCCTCGATCCCCGTTTTATAAAAGCCTAGTCCGGGTTATGGCACGAAGTTGAGGTATAGATCTTTATACCGACAAATTCCACTCGCAGTAACCCTTAGCGCCTGTCCCGATACCGGTCACATACGGCACGTTACGTTTGATCAAACTTGTTACAGCACATCCCTTGCATGCCCTGACCGGGGCGCCAGGAGTCCCTGGAGTCAGTGCGGTTGCGTTGGTCATCAACGTGGCCGTAGCGCATTCCGGGGTCAAATAGCAGGGGAAGTCGGCCAAACTCATCAGCGCTGCGAAGCGTTGGGTGATGGCACAGGCGGGATAGGTGTAACGTTGAGGGTTCATGAGCATCTCGTTGTTGTCAACAGGGCTGAGGTCCACCTCGATACCCTTTATTTTCGCGCCAGATCCGATTGGCTTGATATCCAGGATTTTCTCTCCTCTTCTAATTATATCCATGAAGTCAACGTTATGCAGCTCGTCTGCCTCCCCGCGGTCGGGGTGCATGGCTACGTAATTGT
>Ga0307378_10009739_pt1 | contig 12588 bp, 18 predicted proteins | sample UN1MG_FD_202238 | JGI IMG/M metagenome (GOLD analysis project Ga0307378, IMG submission 202238) | Soil microbial communities from Risofladan, Vaasa, Finland - UN-1 | ecosystem: Environmental > Terrestrial > Soil > Coastal area > Acid sulfate soil | place: Finland: Risofladan, Vaasa | collected...
AGCCGTGCAAGCCCAGACGGTGCATCAGGGTATCCATCAGAACTGCCAGCCGCGGCAGGTAACCTGTATCCTCGAACATGCCCAGCACCAGATAGAAAGATATTATGTAAGGCAACACCATGCCAATGGGGACAAAGAGCCCGGTGGTCAACAAGCCAAATGATTCAACAAAGTTGACTTCGCCACCAACAATCTTACCAATCAGGATATCATGGAAAAATCCCGAACCGCCGAGGATGTCACTTAACCTCAATACCACCGGCGCCCACAGAGTGTCGAACAGGGGCTCAAGCACATAACCGATGAGGTTTTCCCCGATGAAGCGGACTACCAGAAAGGCAACGGCAAGAACAACTAAGGCTATGATGCCACCGGCTAATGGCTGCACGCTGGCATCCCCGAGGTGCTCCCGCCAGGTATGATGTCGATGAGTAATGCGCTGGACCTGGCTGATAATACCGCCAATAGTAGCCCAGCGCTCATCATAGCTGCGGGCAGGAGTATCAGGTGAAGTTGCGCTGACAATACTGGTAACGAGTTCCTTTATCCCCTGACCGCTTACCGCCACGGTGGGAATAACCGGCACCCCCAGGCGTTCCCTCAGCTTATCCAGCTCAATATGTATTCCTCGATGTTCGGTCTCATCCCAGATATTGAGCGCCACTACTAGCGGTATGTCCCGTTCCAATAATTGCTGAGTCAGATAAAGATTTCTCTCCAGATTGGTAGCGTCAACCACATTTATGATTAAGTCTCCGGTGTTGAGCATCTCGGAGGCTATTTCTTCAGCCTCGCTGGTTGGTTCCAGCGTATAGGTACCGGGTACATCAATAACCTCGACCCTGTCTTCCCCCAGGTTCATGAACCCCTGGCTGTAGCCTACCGTGGTGCCCGGATAATTAGAAGCAATCACCCGGGTGCCAGTCAGACGGGAGAAAATGACACTCTTGCCCACATTGGGGTTACCCATCAGCAGCACTCTCTTGATGCCAGTGCTCTTGCTGCTGTTGCTGGTCACCACGCTATGGCCTTTCATTCCGGGATTCTATCGGTTCCACCACTATCCTGCTGGCCATGCCGAAGCCAATAGCTACCTGGGTATTACCGAACTGTACCGTTACCGGTCCCCGCATGAATGAAGAATTAACCTTGGTAACTCTCAGCCCAGGTCTGAGTCCCAGAGCACCAAGACGCTTAATCACACCATGTCCGGACAGTACCTGGACCACTATGCCGCTCTGCCCGGTCTGCATTCGCGCTAGAGTTAGTTGCCCTTCACCCCACCCAAATCCACGTTTGAACCTGCCCTGAAATCCATATCTGAACCTGCCCCCGAATCTGAACATGTACCGCATCCATTTCTCTGGTTACACCCAGCCTTTATAGTTCCGAGTAAAAATACACTGTGTCACAAAGAGCTTGCCCGTACGCTATTCCCTCTCTTGACGACACTTCGGGCAATAGCCCGTCATTCTGATTTCGCTACTGGTAATATTAAAATCTCTGGCTTCTCTGACGTTCTTCTTTATCAGGCTGGCTAACGGGTACCGGAATTCAACGACCCTGCCACACCCGAGACAGACCAGGTGGTGGTGCTGGGCAGTCCGCTTCTCATAATGGTGATGCCCCTCATCAAGATGAAGCTCCTCTATCAAACCATATTTCTTAAGAGTTTGCAGGGTACGATAAACGGTGGACAGGCTGAGGCGGGGGTTTTTCTCTCGGGCCCGACGATAGATTTCATCAGCATCCAGGTGCCCTTGCCCATGTTGTATTATCTGCATCACCAGAAGCCGCTGGTTAGTAGCTCTCAGTCCCGGTACGTTCAGTTCTCTACGAATGCTCTTTGTAGTCATTTAAGTATCGCTAATGCGTCTCATTCCCAACTACTATTATAAACAACCCGTATAGCTATGTCAATTCCTGCTATAAATCGGGGTATAATACCACGTCACACGCTTCAGATAGCACTGAACACCCACGGATAGCAGATACAGAAAGTTTAATCAAGCGCGGGTTCTGAGTTGGATGTTGTCCAGCGGGAGTAGACAGAGTGATGATAGAAAAAGGACCCTCCACGCCAGCCCGGTGAGTTCCCGGTATACTGACCTGGAGAGTCCGGATTATACTATTGCTCAGCTAGTGTTGCCGGTAGCCCTTCTTCCACGGCTCTCTTTTCATGGCGAGGTAGTCCCTTATCGCTTCCTTCAGCGTATCTGAGGCAAGAAGGGCACAGTGCTCGCCGTCCTCAGGTAACCCACCCAGAGCATCCAGGATATCCCGCTGGTTAATCCTCTGGGCCTCGCCCGCAGTCCTGCCTTTCGCCATCTCGGTAACCATGCTGCTGGCAGCAATGGTTGTGCTACAACCATCGGTCATGAAACTGGCATCACGGATTATGTCATCCTTGACCCTGAGCCACATTTCTATGGTATCGCCACAGGGGCCGGTCACTTTCGCATAGCCGTCGGCGTCACCAGGATTACCGGTGTTTCTCGGGTGCATACTGTGGTCGATAACTGTCTCGGAGTAAATCTTCCTCATCTCCTGCTTGAGCAGTTCTTCGAGCTTTTCCCGTGATACAGCCACAGCACAACCTCCTGACTTATGCTTTATCGCCTGATGTCGCCTCGGAAAGAGACTTACCCAGGTTATCTACTAACTCGGCACTATATCGCTCAACATTCCCCTCGTCACATAGCTTTGCCAGTTCCGGGTCTATGGGCAACTGTCCCAGGAACGGTGCATTGGATACCCGGGCCATCTCCTCCCCCTGGCTGCTACCGAACAGCTCAATCTTCTTATCTATCTCAGGGACATATAGATAGGCCATGTTCTCGACTACTCCCAGGATTGGCTTCTCCATTTTCTGCGCCATGTTTACGGCTTTTCTGACAACCATTGCGGTCAGGTCCTGAGGCGTGAAAACAATAACTACACCGGAAATAGGTAGTGTCTGCATCACTGTAAGAGGAGCGTCGGCCGTTCCCGGTGGAAGGTCGATAATCAGGTAATCAAGCTTGCCCCAGAGCACTTCTTCCCAGAACTGGGTAATCGCCTTGCCGATAAGTGGACCACGCCAGATAACAGCGTCGTCCTCGCTGGGCAGAAGAAGGTTGATGGACATGACTTCAATCTCTGATTTTGACAGGACCGGTAACATGCCACTTTCGTTACCGCCAGGCCGGGTATTGATGCCGAACATCCTGGGTATACTGGGGCCGGTGATATCAGCATCCAGGATACCTACTTCATAGCCCAGTCGTTTCAGTGAGATGGCAGTAAGGCTGGCCATCAACGACTTGCCTACACCACCCTTCCCACTCATTATCGCAATAACATGACCAATCTCATTTAACTCAGCCGGCGTGGCCTCAACAAATTCTACTTCTACTTCGCCAGCTTCGGGCAGCTTCTTCACGACCTCCACAACCTGGTCCTTAACCCAGTCCTGAGCACCCGTAATCAGCCCCGTCGAAGCCAGAACAATCCTGACTTTGCCGTCAGTGATAGCTACCTCACGCACCAGATTCAGCCTGATAATACTGCGTTTGATAGCGGGTACAAGCACTCCCTCCAGGCTTTCTCTTACTTGCTCCTCAGTTACCATCTATACTCCTCTATTCCCATTTTCATCCTTTAGTGGTCACATATGTTATCTTCGGTAGCCAATTCTTCATGCAGATAGCTCAGCACCGCCTTCTCCGGGTCACCTTCCTGGGCACCGATAACGACCTGGATGCGGTTCTGCTGGAAAAGGTCCTGGGCGCGCGAGCCCATACCACCAGCAATTACTACCGAGACCCCCTGGTCGGCCAGCCACTGCGGAAGAAGACCCGGCTGATGGCCCGGTGACGGCACAAGCTCATTCTTGAGTATCTCCTTTTTTTCGACGTCAACATCGAGCATGGCAAAATGCTCACAGTGACCGAAGTGTGGTGATAATATACCATTGTTTACCGGTACTGCGTACCTCATAGGCACCTCCAAATTCTTCCAATCAATATTAACTCGTGTTCCGGTTTTCCGGTTTAACCTGTATTTTCACTGCCACCCGTTTCCCCTCGCGGGATTCCCGGGGTCAAGGTTAAGCAGGACCATTCCTTCAACCTCTGCGGCACACATCTCCGGTGGAGCAAGGAGACGCCTCACAGCGCTCGCTCCGTCCGCAGCAGGTGGTACCCGGGCCTGACACATCCGTCTTTATCATATATGATGCCGAGATAAGCCGTTCCACGTTGGCACTGCCACACTCAGAACAATGAGCTACCTGCCCGGAAATACGAAGCAGCACCTCTGATACTCTACCACAATCCCGGCATTCAAAGTCATAGAGCGGCACGACTTTATTCCTCCTTTCAGACTTCCCTTATCCCGGGTGAGACAACCTGCCTCACTGGCTGATGCTTCAGGTGGAACCGCCTGGAGCGCAGGCACCAACCGAAGAACCCGTGGCAAATACCGAGAAGACACGCCGTGAGTCCTCGGCCCCACACCTGGGACACTGTGTATCCTTGCCACTGTCGGCCATGCTCCGGCGGAGCTCGAACTTCTGGCCGCACTTCATGCATTCATACTCGTATATTGGCATGGCACACTATCCCCTTCTACCCTTCCAGTTTGTTCTTGACGCACCGCCACAGCGATTCTATCTCGTGCGTGACATTGCCCCGGGTATATTCCACCACAGGAATACCCCGTACGATTGACTCCGTAACTGCATTATCAAATGAAACCCTGCCGGCTATTTCCAGCCCCTGTTCAAGACAGTAGCTTTCAATTCGGTGGGTGTTATCTTCATTCAGGTCGTACTTGTTGATACACACCATTACCGGAACACCGAAGTGAAGGCAGACACCGATTACTCGCTCCAGGTCATGTATCCCCGAAAGTGTTGGCTCGGTTACTAATAGAGCCAGGCCAGCTCCGGACAGGGATGAGATTACCGGACAGCCAATACCGGGCGGCCCATCACTAACAATGTAATCTATCCCGTCCTTTTCGGCAAGTTTCCTGCCCTGTTGCCTTACATGAGCCACCAGCTTCCCTGAGTTTTCCTGGGCAATTCCCAGCCTGGCATGCACCAGAGGACCATACCCGGTATCGGAGATAAACCACTGTCCGGACAGGTTATCCTCCATGGTTATGGCTTCCACCGGGCATATGTGAGAGCAGAAACCACAGCCTTCACAGGAAACGGGGTTAACCTTGAAATCCCTGATAGCATCGAAACGACACAGCTCCTGGCACAAGCCGCACTCGTTACACTTCTCTCTATCGATAAAGGCAACCTGTCCGCTCCAGAACTCGTGCTTATCCCGTGCGGTCGGGTTCAGGATGAGGTGAAGGTCAGCAGCATCTACATCGCAGTCGACGAGAACCTTTCTCTTAGACAGAGAGGCAAAGGAACCGACGATGCTGGTCTTGCCCGTTCCCCCTTTACCGCTCAGGACTACCAGTTCTTTCACTTACAATATCTCCAATCTGATTATACAGCCCGACGAAATCCTTCTTCCACTCCGGCATCCCTTCAACCAGAGTTACCCCTCTGGAATAAAGACGTGCGATATCCGTATCCAAAGGGATAGTAAGCATGACCGGAATATTCTCCCGCTGGCAGTATTGCTCAACGTTATTATCCCCTACCCCGGCACGATTTAGTACGACCCCACACGGTACGCCAAGTTCTCTCACCGTCTCTACCGCCAGAATGAGGTCATTAAGTCCGAATGGAGTAGGTTCCGTTACCAGGATGCAGAAATCGCTGTCCCCAACTGCTTCCACCACCGGGCAGGATGTGCCCGGGGGAACATCAAGAATAACCGAACCATCACGATTGGCACGTTGTTTTACCTTTTTAATCACAGGCGGGGCCATAGCCTCGCCTACGTTGAGTTTACCGTGGGCAAACTCAACGCCATCCGAATACCCCCATTCGACAACGCCAATTTCTCTGTACTCCTCGGTGATGGCATTTTCCGGGCAGAGGTAGCTACAGGCACCGCAACCGTGACAGAGTTCGGGAAAGACCATCACGTACTGACCGAGTACCGCAATGGCATTGAATGCACAGACCTCGGCACATTTGCCACAGTGTGTGCACTTTTCCTCATCTACCCTGGGTATCGGAATACTGACAGGTTCGCTGCCGTCAAATCGTGGCTTTAGAAAGACATGGGCATTAGGCTCCTCCACATCACAATCCAGGATCTGTACTCCCCCTCTGTCTTCCAAGGAGAGGGCAAGACTGGTAGCCACCAATGTCTTGCCCGTTCCCCCTTTGCCACTGGCCACCGCTATTATCATGCTCTCACCATCTTGGTCCCACATCTGGGGCAACTCATATTTTAACAGGGTCCACCCACCTGATGTGATACTCTGGCACCACAACCCGGACAGACACACTCACCATCAGGACCGGCTCCGGCACGTGTTCCCCCCATTCTCCCGGCACCCCTGCTTCTTCCGGGCATACCTCTCCCCGCACCCGGACCACCACCCTGAGGGGGTCCGGTTCCGTCTCCTCTGGGCATAATCGCACCTCCCGTTTGTTTAAATGAGTTTGCTTATTTCTCTTTCTTTTCCATGTCCTCAATCTTACGCTGCATCTCAGCCAGCTGTTGTGCCAGTGCTTGCGACTGTTCCCTGAGTGTCTTGAGGTTTTGCTCCGGTGTCTGGGGCGGCGGTGTCTGGTTGACTGGTGATGGCATTCCGGCTCCCATACCCATACCACGGCCCATGCCCATGCCCATGCCTCTGCCCATACCGGAACCTCCGCCAGATTGTATGCCAGGAACAGCATTCATTCCGGCGTGGTCAGGCACGTTAGCCTGTGAGCTAGCCTGGAACTTACCGGCCACGTAATCCTGAATAGCATCCTTTATCTTGCCGGATGCGCCGGTAATCACCTGAATCCCGGCGGCCGAGAGCACCTGATGAGCGTTTGGACCGCAATTACCGGTGAGCACAGCCTGTACACCCTTGCTGGAAATCACCTGGGCAGTGGCGATTCCTGCCCCACCTGAAGCCATAGCACTGGTATTATCGACGGCTTCAAACTCCATCGTTTCAGAGTCAGCAATAATGAAATGCTGACAGCGCCCGAAGCGAGGGTCTACCTCGGCTTCGAGAGTGGGTTCTGTTGCTGAAATCGCAATCTTCATAACCTCTCCTTACTTCTTCTCGATTGCTATCTCTTGTATTCTGACCTCTATTTGCTCCAGCTGCTCCTTCATGACCTGAGCTTGCTGTTGCAGAAAACCAAGCTCCTGCTCACGGCCTACACCAGGAGCAAAGGGTGCATTACCGGGAGCAACTGGCCAGGCCCCGTAGTAGGGATTACCATACGCCGTCCGCGGAACACCATACCCGCGTTGATAAGCCCCTCTTCCCCAGGGACTGCAAAAACCCCGTCCACCGCCTGTCATTGGCCCCATTCCCCTCGGGCCGGTACCGTTAAATCCTGGCATTGTTCGCCTCCTTTTTCCAACTGTTTTAGTCTATATTGTGATAAGTGGTGTCCTATTCCTTTTCTTTTTCCAGGTCACGCATCCTGGTCTCAATCCCGTCGAGTTGTTCCGTTATTCCTTTTGCCTGGTCCTGTAGATAGCTGAGTTCCTCTTCTCTGGTCATCTGAGGCGAAAAGGGAACATTGCCCGGTGCAGATGGCGCCCCAATGTATTGGGGCCCCATGTATTGGGGCTGTGGGTAGTCCCAGGCCGGTGGCATACCGACACCGCCCATGAAGTAGGCACTCCTCGGCAGTCCACCTCTACCCCTGCCAACGTACGGCCAGGAGGGAGAGCTTCCTCTAAAGCCAAACCCCCTGCCTCTTCCGAAGCCGAACCCCCTACCAAATCCATTAGGCATTTTCCAACCTCCTGTTCTCTGAGCGCTTCAAACCTTTTTCGAAACAATGTCCTGTTTACTTTTCGGCATTCATACCTCATATGTAGATTTACCACCGGGGTACCAGTTGCGGGCAAACCAGCGCCGACCAAATCCGCGGCCCCTGCCACGACCCCAGCCACAACCGCGGTAACCCCGCCAGGGCCATACCAGGAGTGATGGAATATAGTGACGGTAAGCATATGGATAGGTATAAGCCCATCCGGCAGGTCCCATTTCAAACGGCATTTCGCTCACCTCCTCTATTTATTGCCCTGTTCAGTATCAATCATTCTATCCGATAGGCGCCTTCTACATTCGGGACAGTAGCCCTCGAGACGTACTTCGGCGTCAGTAACCTCGAATCCTTCTTGCCGGCTTATCCTGGATTTCAATCGCTCCGTCGATGGGCAGTTGAACTCAAGCACCCGACCGCAGCCCAGGCATACCAGGTGATGATGCTTCGCGCGGGGCACACTTTCATAACGCCGCCGCATGTCACTGAACTGATGCTCTTCAATTAGCCCTAATTTCCGGAATAATTGCAGGGTACGGTACACGGTAGACAAACTGATGACAGGCAAGTCTTTCCGGGCCAGGCGGTAGATATCATCCGCATCAAGGTGTCCACCGGCCTGTTGAATAATTCTCAGGATTATCCTGCGCTGTTCTGTGCTGCGAGCATTCGGTTTCCCACCTGTGTTGCTCTCGGCCGGTACCAACTGCGTTTCCACTCTACACCTCCTGCCAGTTGCGCCCGCCTCTATGGCGTCTTCCTCGGCCAGACCTGCCTCTTCCCGGGCCCGGAAGCTGAGTGCTCAGGATATTTTGTGTGTTGCAGGCAGGGCAGAACCGTGGGGGCGTATTTACCATAACTTCAAACGGAACATCCCACTCATGGCCACGATTGCACCTGAAATGCTGCAGGGCCAATTGAAAATTACCGCCATCAATTCTAATCGCCTTACCATGGAGTAAAGCATCAGCCATCTTCTGCCGGGCTGAAGTCAGGATACGAGCAAAGGTGGTACGCGAGACACTCATCCTTTGAGCGCAACCCTCTTGTGCTAAACGCTCAAGGTCCTTCAGGCGAATTGCTTCTACTTCCTCAACCGACAACTGTACCTCTTCCAGTGCGGTCAGCGGTACCCCGGCCGGTTTGAAGTAGGGCACATCAGGTATGTTGTTAACTCGACGCCAGAGCGGTGGCCTGCCCATTCTTACCATTATCCGCTGGTTCTCCTTGTTGACTTATGGTCATATGCCCATAACAATACTAACTCTGATTTGCCTGCATGTCAAGTCGCCGTATTGACAGACCCCCGGTGAAGGACTAAACTTTCGTACCTCATAGGCAACTGGCCTGAAAACAAGATATTGGTTTGGGAGGCCAATGAAGTAATAGAAGGGTACTGAAAGTACTGGATAATGCGGCAGTTCGTGCCGTTCAACGTGAGTAAAGAGAAGACATCGAAGGACTGCGATGATACACAGACTGACCATGCTATATAGGACCATGAAGACTATTTCCCGAATTGAAGGATTCCCAGCCTTATTCAGAAGAGGGCTCGCATTCCTGGCAGACTATATCTTCGTCTATAAGACGTACTACCTTAGCGAGCTTTCACTCGAGAGCGAAGGGCTAGATGCGAGTGACTTTGTGCCTGACATTCCGGATTTGACTTACCATTTTGTGACATCAAATGAGCAGACCGATGAACTGGCTACTCAATTTGAGGACTTCCGCTCCTATCATATCAATGACCGCCAGAGATTGGACAAGGGAGCGATAGCTTTGTGCCTTTTCATTAGGAGAGAGCTTGCACATATAACCTGGATGGCTACCACTGAGTCAGCCAAGAAAACCTTTAATGATATACCCTACCGAGTCAACTTCGACAAGAAAGAAGCATGTGCTGGCGGTGAACGGACAATCCCAAAATACAGGAGAATGGGACTGAGCACTAATTCTGCCTACAAAAAATGTCAATTTCTCATGGAGAGGGGAATTACTTTAATACGAGCTGCAAGGGACACGAATAACCTGACGGCTCAAAGAGCGTTTGAAAATAGAGGTTACATTCGCTACGCCAAAGGCCGCCATCTGAGAATCCTGTGGTGGAAATCCTGGAAGGAAATGCCACTTAAGCCAGACGAAGAGACACCACCTCCCCCTCCAAAGTTGTAACTACGTTCCGCATGGGCAGGGGTCCTCTCAATTTGGGGTATTGACAACCCCTGCTACAGGGTCAGACTCTAGTTCCAAGATGTGACATGACTTCAATCTGACCGCCCTCTGACTGCAAGTCTAGAAGGTGCAGAGATGAAGTAAGGGGTACTAGAATCGCTGAGCAGTATTCGTAGTCGCAACGTTTGCTCCCGTTGAAGTACACCCCACCCAAAGACGAATCTTACCTGATTGGCGGTTCGCACACTGACAGTGGTTGGGGTGCTGCCCTTCCGGCACCGTATGATGAGGCTTAGTTCAAACTGGCGGCACTACCGCGAGTCTGGATCGTGGTCCAGCCTGCCATCAATCATCCACAGACGCCTGGAGGCTGCCTGGGCAACGCTGGCATCATGGGTTACCAGAATAATGGCCACCTGGTACTCCGTGTTAAGTTCACTGAGAAGTTGAGAAATTTCTTCCGTGGTCCTGGAGTCCAGATTCCCCGTCGGTTCGTCAGCGAGGATGACCGATGGATTGTTGGCCAGCGCCCTGGCTATTGCCACTCGCTGATTCTCACCTGCGCTGAGCTCTCGTGGCTTATGGTGTATCCTCTCGATGAGGCCCAGTTGCCTGAGGAGCTGCCGGGCTCTTTCTGTCCGCTCATCACGCGGTATTCCGGCAATCTCCATCGGGAAAGCCACGTTTTCCAGGGCTGTGAAGGTTGGCATCAGGTTAAACGTCTGGAAGATGAATCCCATTCTCTTCAGTCTCAGGTCGTCAATTTCACGCTCGTTTAACCCTGAGATATCCTGCCCCTCGAAAACTATACTGCCGCTACTCGGTTGGTCAAGACAGCCAAGCAGGTTAAGGAGTGTCGTCTTACCCGAACCGGACGGCCCCATAATGCCCACGAATTCACCCTTCGCTATCTGCAGGCTGAGGCTGTCCAGGGCCATGATTTCCTGGCTACCGACACGAAACGTTCTGGAAAGGTCCCTGGTTTCAACAATAATATCACTCATATCGCAACGCCTGTACTATGTTCGTTTTTGATATGCGCCACGCCGGGTAGAGGCCGGCAAGCATCCCGACCAGAAGGGCTATCGCCAGTCCGATTCCAAATATACGCGCATTAACCACGGGGGCAAAATAGGTTAGTCCCATGAACTCGGACAGAACGTAGGTAATACCCTGTGACAGCAGATAGCCTCCAAGGCAGCCAATACCACCGGCAATCAAGCTGGTCGCCAGTGATTCCATGACTATCATCCGAAAGATGAAGCCCCGGTGGGCGCCGATAGCCCTCATGGTGCCGATTTCCCTCACTCGCTCACCGACTGCCATCAGCATGGTCGATAGAATAAAGAGGATGCCAATCAGGAGAGCAACGGCTGACATGCCCATGTGGGCTGCTCTTACAATCCCCACCAAGTCAACCAGCTTATCAATCACTGATGTCATGGTCTGGGCTGAAACACCGGGCCACTTCTCGCTGATTCCGTCAGCTGTCTCTTCCGCCCTGGCAACATCGTCCACTTTCACCGGGACATAGGTCAACTGGCCTTCTTTGTCATAAGCCTTCTGCAAGGGTTCCAGAGGAGTGAAGATCATGCCGTCATCCATACCGCCACTGGGTTCGAGGATACCGACAACCTCGAATGGAATGCCCCGGATTTCCATGGTACCGCCCAGCTCAAGACCGGCCACATCCGCTATTCCGGAACCGGCTACCAGTACATTCTGGTCGTCACCCGTTATCAGCCGCCCGGAGCTGAGCCGCAGATAGGGTGCTACATCGCTGAAATACGCCGGAGTAACGCCATTCAAGATGGGAATAGCCCCAATTTTATCCATCGGCATCGTCATAGGTACCGCCGTCAAGACAGGGTACACAGCCCTGACGTTCTCATACTGTTCTATCTCACGCAAAGTTTCCTCTGAGAAGCTGCCAACAAACGCGGCGACATCCGGATAGGGATATGCTTCGGCTTCCTTGGGGACAATAATGATGTCGGTGCCTTGCTGTGCCATGGAGTTTTCAAAGGACGCCATGAAGCCTTCACTGATGCTGAGTATACCCACGGTGAAGGATATGGCTATGGCCACGCCCATAACGGTGAGTATCGTCCGCACACGACGGCGGGTAAGGTTCCTTATCGCCAGAAGCAGTAACAACATCCGTACTTCATGTTACTTTCGGGGCTGCCCTGTTGTCAATCACCCTGTACTCTTCCAGTACATTAGTGACAAACAGACTCAATGGCAATAAACCAGACAAAGAAAAAATAGGAGAAACAATTCGAGACTAACCAGGCGTGATTTGTTTTTAGTGTTATGTCTACTTGGAAGGCAGTTATTACTAACGAGAGGTGATACTCAATTGCAGAAATACCAGCTAGTGTAGTGCTTCCTATATATAGTTATTTAGCCAATGACACTGGCTCTAACAGGATGATGAAAAACCCTTTCGACCAATCCCCGTGCGGCCCATCTGGGCCGCCTTCCCCTTCCTGTCCAGGAAGAGCCTTCCT